>Ga0206682_10005343_pt1 | contig 10147 bp, 8 predicted proteins | sample M240m12015metaG_FD_155444 | JGI IMG/M metagenome (GOLD analysis project Ga0206682, IMG submission 155444) | Ammonia-oxidizing marine archaeal communities from Monterey Bay, California, United States - M2 40m 12015 | ecosystem: Environmental > Aquatic > Marine > Intertidal zone | place: USA... | reverse complement strand
AATTTATGGGGAGCAGTGCAGACCCTTACCTCTTAGATAAGTTGAAAGGTGAGATGGATGCTATTACGTCTCGAGCCTTGGATGCTCTGCAACGCCTGATTGAGGGCAATGGAAAATTTACACAACCTGAAAGCAGCCAAAATGCAAAGCTCAAGTGGAAAGCCGATAATAATCATGTCGAGCAATTCATCTCTGATTGTTTGTATCCGCTTCCAAATAATCAGGTTGGCGTTCTGGACATGTATGATGCTTATATTGAATGGTTTAAAACTACAGGCTTGAGAGGCCAACTGGGGCGTAAGCAATTCGTATATAGAATGGAGGCTCTAGGAATTGAAAAAACCACTCGAAACAGTGGAGGCTATTCATTTAAAGAGGTAGAACTGCGATGAGCGCTCAAAGTGTAGGTTGTGTACTTTGCGCACATAAAAATGAAACCTCTAATACAACAACAAATACATCTAATTGTTGCAATAGTTTTACCAGAACATACAGAAAGTACACAACCTACATTCCATGGCCTACACCATGTGAAGTGGCAGAAGAAATGTTAACAATGGTGAGTTGCGAACACCAAGCAGCATCAGGTCTCAATTTGTCAGCATTTGATTGGGCAGAGCATTGTCTCAAGCAAGTGCGAAAAATTAAAGAAGACTATAACTGCGCAGAGTATGTTTGGCGCCAGTGGACCGTAAGATAACTAATAAGATATGGATTAGATATAAATAATTCATATCATCCACAATGGGTTTTCTGCTGTCATTTATAAGAGTTGGGGGAAACCAATGGGGCGTCAAGTTTGCCTGACAATGCCCTTAGCAGGCTACAAAAACCATCATGCTATCAAACGTAAATCCCTCGTCTCGCGGTGTCTTGCAGCGATTTAAAGATCTCAAAACGTGTATTGTGGATCTCAGTCATTGCCCCCACCGCAGGGGTAAAACGATCTGAGAACCTTGTCATCTGCACCATTGCTGCCGAAATGTTGGAGAAGGCTTCACCGGCAACTGCGCCAAGGATCGCAGCTCCAAGCAAAACGGGTTCTTCCGATGCTGATGCTGCCACTTCAACCCCTGTTGCATCTGCCAAAAGCTGGCGGATCAGAGGGCTACGACCCGCACCGCCACTGATCACAATGCGTTGTATTGGGGCGCCAGCGGTGCTTTGCGCCTCGATGATCTGACGCAGACCATATCCAATACCACATAGCCCTGCGATATAGATTGAGATCAGGCTCTCGAGCCCTTGATCCATTCCTAAGCCAGATATTACGGCCCGTGTGTGGGGATCGGCAAAAGGTGCGCGATTTCCGAGGAATTCGGGCACGACATGAACGCCTTTGGCCAAGTCGACCGGAGTGGCCCCATCGCTCAACCGACATTCCGCTTCTATCATTAAAAACTCGGGCAATGAAATCGATGCTAGGGCTGCGGACTCTTTTGCTGTCTCAGCGTAGGGATGCAAAGCGAGCAAAGCATCGATCGCAGCGCCAGCAGCAGATTGACCACCTTCATTCAGCCAAAGTCCTGGCACCATTGCGGAGTAATATGGCCCCCATACACCAGGAACAAACACGGGCTTTGAGGTCGAAGTCATGGTACAAGAGGACGTCCCAAACACGTAGGCTAGGTTTGCCTCTGCTCCTCCACCACCTTCTGCGCCAATTGACCCAACGCCGCCAGCATGCGCATCAATAAGACCTGCCGCAACAGGTATACCGGCCACGAGACCGAGGTCTGCTGCTGCTTCCGCAGTCAATCCGGATCCAAGAGCTTTCCCTGCAGGCACCACTGTCGTACCAATTTTTGAGAAATCATCAACAATCAACTCATTCAAACCAACCTGTTCAAAATAGGACGCGTCCCATGCGTTTTCATGGGCGAGAAACGTCCATTTACAGGTCACGGTGCAAACGGAGCGCGATAGATCGCCCGTCGCGCGCCATGTAAGAAAATCAGTCAGATCCATGAACTGCCACGCGGCGCCATACACCTCAGGGCTGTTTTCCTTGAGCCAGAGTAGCTTTGGCGTTTCCATCTCAGGCGAAATACGTCCGCCAACATAATCCAGAACGCGATGCCCAGTTTTATTGATGCGGTTCGCCTGATCAATCGCGCGATGATCCATCCAGACGATGATATTGCGACTTGGATCATTCGTGTGCCCGACCGGTAACGGAGCACCGTTTTCTCCCAGTACCACGAGGGAACATGTTGCATCAAAGCCAACACCTGCGATTTGATCACCAGATAGACCTGATGCTTTAATAGCGCCCATGGTTGCCGCGGATACAGCGTCCCAAATCTCGGAACTCGACTGCTCTACGACATTCGGGGCATCACGATAAAGCTCAATTGCGCATTTGTCTGTTCCAAAAAGCTTGCCGTGCCGATCAAATATGCCAGCCCGTGCGCTGCCAGTGCCCACATCTATTCCGAGGAAATAAGCGGCTTTATCTGGTGATCTGATCATCGTTCCATCCTTCTCTCAGAACTTACAAATCGACACTATTCGGCAGGATCACCATGTCACGGATAACCACGCCGCGTGGACGCGTCAACATGAACAGAACCGCCTCGGCAACTTCACGAGGTTGCATGAGCGATCCATTGGCCAGAGCCTCCTCCATTTTCTCTTTGGGCCAATCATCTAGCAAAGCTGTGACAACTGGCCCTGGGAGAACTGCGCCCATCCGTATGCCATATTGGGATACCTGACGGCGGGTTGAATGGAGAAAAGCCTGAACCGCAAATTTGGATGCTGTATAAATTGGTTCCCAAACGACAGGGACAACACCCGCAACAGAACTGGTAAAGATGACATCACCAGACTTCCGCTCAATCATCGCAGGAAGAACGGTTTGAACACTACGGAACGCCGCATTGATATTGAGGTTCAACATACGGTCCCAAACATCTGGATCACCCTCGGCCGCAGCGCCACCGACATAGGCGCCCGCATTGGCGTGGAAGATATCCAATGGACCAACCAACGCCTCAATCCTAGGCAGCATCGACGAAACCTGCGGTCCATCCAACAGATCTATGACCAGCGGATGAGCATTCTCTCCTAACTCATCGCAGAGTTGGTTCAAACGATCCTCGACGCGGTCGATCAACACTACCTTTGCCCCTTCTTCGAGAAGAATACGCGTACATTCTAGGCCAATGCCCGACGCCGCACCCGTGATGGCAGCGGTTTTTCCAATCAATTTTTGCGACATATCAAAACCTTTCTAGATCAGGCGCGGCCATGGCTCGCGCGAGAGCGACGAGCGAGGGAGTCAACGATCACAGCAATGGCCAGAACGGCACCAGTGATCATGTAGCGGAGCGAGGAGCTGAGGTTCAGCAAGGTCAGACCGTTCGAAATTGCCATAATCACAATCACACCGAGCAAAGCAGACCAGGCCGAACCCCGGCCACCAAAGAGGGAGGTTCCACCAATCACAGCCGCAGCGATCGCGTTGAGGTTTACGTCACCTGTCCCCGCCTGTTGACTAGCGGATGCAAGACGCGCAGCGGCAAAAACACCACCCAGTGAAGCCAGAACCGAACACACAACGAAGGCAGACATTCGGATACGGAACACGTTGATACCGGACCGACGGGCAGCTTCGGCGTTGCCACCCACTGCAAACATGGAGCGACCCCATTTCGTGCGTGTCAGCCCGTAATTCAGGACGACGACCAGCAGCACAAAGGCACCAAACATCCAAGGTACACCACGCCCGAGCTCGAGATAATAGACAGAAAAAACGAGGCCAATTGTTAAGAGCGCAGCTTTTGCAAACGCGACACTTAGGCTTTCGGCACTCAGGCTGGCAGCGGTCCGTTTGTTATTTGTTTGTACGGCCCCTACGACGATCAAAATACCGGGCAAAAGTGTAACCAAATAGGACAGAACTGCAGGCATGATCAAAATCTGACCGAATCGAACAAGTGGTGAGGTGAACGGCAAATTAATCGATCCAGTCGGCCCAAGGATATAGAGTTGCATACCCAACAACGCGAGCAAACCAGCAAGCGTTGCAACAAAACTTGGCATTTCGAATTTGTTGCGCAAGAATCCGTAGATAAACCCAATAAGCGCACCATTCACGAGAACAGCAAGGATCGCGAAGGCAAGAGGTACGCCGCTTTTTACCCAAAGCACACCGATGATGGCCGAGGAAAGTCCGCTCATTGACCCGATCGATAGGTCAATTTCGCCTAACAGTAGAACGCAAACCACGCCCAAGGCGATCAGGCCGACTGCAGCCGCATCAAACAAGAGGTTCACAAGGTTATTCGGCGCGAGGAACACTGGGTTCAATGTTGTGAAAACTGCTGAGATCAGCAGAAGGCCGATGATCACAGGCAACATACCTAAGTCACCAGATCGCACCTGATCCGCAAATTTCTTTACCGCCCCAGAAAGGCCAGCGTCATGACGGACACGCGTATCAGCGCGATCAAGTTTCGGGGTCATTTGATTTGTTTCGTTTGTCATTGGACCGCCTCCGAGTCCTGCTGTTTGCGGGCCGCGCGACGAGTGACAGAGTTTTCGCTCGCTCCGGTAATCGCGGCGACGAGGTCTTGATGCGATGTTTCGGCAGTGAATACGCCGTTATTTTTACCCAACCGCAGGACCACGATCCGGTCGGCGACAGCGCGCACGTCTTCCATGTTGTGAGAAATCAGGATGACACCATGCCCACGATCCCGCACACGTTCGATCAGATTGAGAACCTCAGCCGATTGCGCAACACCCAATGCAGCGGTCGGCTCGTCCAGCATGATTATATGCGGGTCCAACAAAAGAGAACGGGCAATAGCTACTGTTTGGCGTTGGCCACCAGATAGAGATGCAATCGGCTCACGAACAGATGGGATACGCGCGGCAAGTTCTTGAAGCAACGTCCAAGCACGGACTTCCATTTGGACTTCGTCCATGCGCCACGGGTTTATCTCGTGGCCGAGAAAAAGATTGGCAACAACGTCGAGGTTTTCACAAAGAGCCAGATCTTGGAAAACCGTCGCTATCCCCATTTCGAGCGCCTTTTTGGGCGTATCAAGCGAAACAGGTTTGCCGAGATATTCGATAGAGCCACAGGTGGGCTGATGCACACCCGCGAGCACTTTGACTAGGGTAGACTTGCCCGCACCGTTATCACCAACCAGTGCAACCACCTCGCCTGCATGGACATCAAGTTCGATATCCTCTAGCGCAGTCACTGCCCCGAATTGTTTGCCGACGCCGCGCAAACGCAGGATAAGATTCCCTTTTGAGGGGGGTGTTGATTGGGTTGTCACGTGGGTGCCCTCCATCCCTAGGTCATCGTGTAACGGCGCAAGCGAGCCCGCGCCGTGATGTTCTAATTTTTACTTAATACCAAGCTCTGCGCAGGCCGCCGCGTATTCTGCAGTGCAAACATCAGAAGCCGCGGTGATGCCCGAATCAAAGACGATTTCTTTGATGTTCTCTTGAGTCACGACTGCGGGAACGAACAACTCAGACGGAGTGTTGTAGAGCGTGCTCGTCGCTTCAGGTGTTTCACCGTTCAGCAGTTGCATTGTAACTTTAGCCGCAGCCGCAGCAACGATTTCCGAAGGTTTGGAGATCGTATTGTACTGATCGCCCGCGATGATCAACTGAAGCGCCGCGATTGTCGCGTCGTTGCCTGTTACAGGTGGAAGTGGATCAGCACCAGCAGCTTTTAGTGCAGCAATTGCGCCGCCGCCTGTGCCGTCGTTTGCAGCAACGATGCCAGTGATTTCAGCGCCAAAGCGAGTGATCTGACCTGCGGCCCACTCTTGTGCTTTCGGCGGAGCCCAATCAGGTGTGTCGAATTCCGACAGGGTCACATAAGGCGATGCGTCAAGTGCACGATCGATACCGTCGCGGATCAGGCCAGCTGCCGCATCAGTCGGGGAGCCATTGATCTGCAGAACGCCTGCGCCTTCAGGAACGCCAGTGGCTTGAAGGTGTTCAACCAAAGACTGCGCGATTGCGTAACCAATTCCTTCGTTATCGAACGAGACATAAAAGTCAGCAGGCGAGTCAGGAATTGGACGATCATAAGCAATTACTTTGACGCCCTGTGCATGCGCAATTTCAACCATCGCAGCAGCGGCGGCAGAGTCGACTGGGTCAAGGACAATCACGCTTGCACCTTGGGTGATCACAGAGTTGAACTGCTGCTGTTGCAACGCAACATCGGCATTGCCGTTCTGGTAGATTAGGTTGCAATCAGCACATAGATCAGCCATTGCAGATTCAAAACCTGGCCAATCATGCTCTTCATAACGCGTGGATGCTTGGTCTGGCATCAAGAACGCAACGGTTTCCGCCGTTGCAGTGGTAGCGAACATGGCTGCAACAAGCGCAGAAGCCATGGAAAGCGAAGTCGTTTTAGTCATGTGTATCTCCTTCGAATTAGACTAGCGCGTTCAGTCAGAAGGGCATCTTCTTGCTGTTGACCTTAGCTGCTATTTCTAGCCAGCACGATCAAAAGATCAAGTCATCCTCCCTAACCTAATTGCACAACCGATATAGCACCTTGCTCAATCGATGGTGCAAGCAATACTCAATCAATTAAGGTTTGTCAATTGCAAAGAAATCTGTTTATTATTGCAACGCGCGATGAACGGTTAATTACATGGATAATGATAACAAAAAAAAGACGATCTATGATCTGGCTGTACTGGTTGAGGCATCACCGAGCGCCGTTAGTTCGGTCCTCAACGGAACCTGGGAAAAGCGTCGAATCAGTAAAAAACTTGCCGAGAAAGTATTGAAGATCGCCGATGAACAGGGCTATCGCTTGAACACTCAAGCCAGTCTATTGAGGCGTGATAAATCTAATATCATCGGTATGATCGTTCCAAAATACGACAACCGATATTTCGGTGAAATTGCCGAACAGTTTGAAGCGATGGCCCGCGCGAAAGGCATGTTCCCTGTTGTCACTTGCACTCAGCGTGACCCCGATTTGGAATTCGAAGCCGCCAAAGAGTTGGTTGGCTATCAGGTCGAATGTCTAATCTCTACAGGTGCGACTGATTCCGACCGCATCACAGCCTATTGCAAGGCTGCTGGCGTCCAAGTCCTAAACCTCGATCTTCCGGGCAAAGACGCGCCTTCGGTCATTTCAGACAACTACACGGGCGCAAGAGATCTAACGAACCTCATATTTCGCAGATGCCAATCTGATCTCGGTTGGTCAGGACCACTTCGGTTCGTCGGTGGCCGCCTTTCTGATCACAATACCGCCGCCCGCCTCAAAGGTTTTATGGATGCGCATAAGGAACGCGGTCTCGCGGTCCCATCTGAAAACATTCAAGCCTCAGGCTATTCAGCAGACGCAGCATGGAACAGCCTAAGGGACTTTTATCCTGACGGACCAACAGGAGTTTTTGTGAACTCGACTATCTCGCTCGAGGGAGTGGTGCGCTGGCATAGCCAATTGGCCGATGCTACAGGCAGCATCCGCTTTGGCTGCTTTGATCGAGATCCATTTGGAAAGTTTCTTCCCGGCAACGTGGGGATGGTCGAACAAAATGTCCCCAAAATGCTCGAGACTCTATTCAAAATGGTAGGCCAGTCTAAGCTGGTGCAGGACGTCATCCTGATCCCCTGCAAGCTGGAAGAATTCTGAAGTTCCCAAGGTGACTGCTGCAGCTGGCATATTTGGTGGATCATTCTATTGGTGTTCTCAGGCATGCTAGATAAGTCATGGACGCGTTTCACTTTTAATATCTGGTTCCTCCAAAACCCACCCTCGCCAAATGAGCGTCTGAGTTAAGGCTATAGAATCGGTGATATCAAGGCCTCAGCCCATGCATCACACAAAACGCACGCCTGTATCTCCCTGAAACAACGCGGTTATTCACGTAATTATGGGCTAGTTTGCAATCTGGGGAAGCAGATGGCGGTGTCGACTGACTAAGTAGATCAAGCATCAGGTTTTGCAAATGGGCTAGCAATAAAATTTGGAGCGCTAATGGGACGTTAAGTTTGTTTAACAATACCTTATGTGTTGTCATTCATAAAAATTAGATACCAACCAATGGGACGTCAAGTTTATCTGACAATGCCTGCAGGGGTTTTGACGGTGTTGTCAGACAAAGCCTAACCCATCTCAAAGTGCCACGATCACATAAACCTATGATGCGCAGATTTGGAACCACTCCGTGAGAGCAGTTGCGCGTTTTTGCTTATAAGTCTGTCTGTTTTGAAGATGTCTTTCATGATTGAAGTGGTTGTATATTTGAAGCAAGAAGATGAGATGCTCGATTAGGCGTATACTCACCGATTGGCACTCCAGACACGCTTATTTCGGTTCTGAGAGTCTATTTGGATGGCTTTTCTTTGCGACAATGGGGGCAACTAGCCTTTGCCCTGTCATCACACATAGATTTAGCTGATCTAAGCCAAGAATGGTTAGGGTTTTTCAAGCATTGCCATACATACTTCTTGTGGCTTCCATATGTTACATCAATGATATCAATATCTTTGTTTAATTTTTGATGGAACATTTCTGCAATTTTAGGGTGCGTTGTAATAATAGACTTACAAGCCTTACAAAAACTTCCCTGTTTGTTTCTTGCAACGATCTTGGCTTGCCACTCGTGACCATTTTTGCACTGCCACCATGCTAAAAATGTTGATGACGGACCAAAATCTTTTGGTGTCAAAGCTCCATTCTTTGATGGATGCCATTCTGTTAGTATATTCGACCCCGATGTAGCAAATGAGTTTTCATACTGAGGTGATGGTACTGCCTCAAGAAGTTCAAGGTAACCATCCTCATTCAAAAACTCTTTATGTGATGAATAGTCATCAAGGCAATTGCTGTTTGGAAAAATAAAAGAAACAACATCGTTCATTTGTTCCTTAGAAATTAATGAACTTTTTTCAATGATAATATCCTTACTACGGAGCTTATTGAGAGGTGTCTCTCGAACCCTTAGTATTCTATATCCTGACACTTCAGCAAATTCAGTTTTGATTACATCCAAGTCTTCTTTAGCTTCGTGCCAATAGCTGCCATCATATTCAATGGCTACCTTTTGCGCCTCAAGAACTATATCATACTCATATTTTCCAATCTTTGGCCTATGCGCTGTGTCACCAGTTATAAAACTTAATTCAGCAAAGATTCTTAGTTCATTACGAGAGGATTGGTTTGTGCAGTATGGGCAACCTCTTCCACTTAGAGACCTATGTGCAATGCTTGTTTTCCATTCATGTTTGCGCTTGCAAATCCACCAGACTTTTTCGTTAGAACCAGGAACATACTCTTCAGGTTTCTTTTCATTCTTGCTGTGCCACTCTTTTTTTAAGGATGGAAACTTAACTGCAAGATTATTCTCTTCATTTGCTACCTTGTTAGAGCAATATGGGCATCCTGCACTCTCGGCTACACTGCTTGTTTTTGACGCAATGGTCGATTGATATGAGTGACCCTTATCACATAGCCACCAAGCAAGTTTGTTTGATTGAGCTAGAACTTGGCTAGGAAACAAACCTTTGTTTTTCTCTATATCCCATTGCTTTGCATCGTCTGGCCTAGCAATCTCAAGGTTATTTTCAGGTGAAGCCAATTTACTTGCGCAATATGGACAACCTCGCCCTTCACCTTTTCTATTCCTCTGATCAATAGTAGCTTCCCACTCATGCCCTAATGCACAACGCCACCAAATCTTTTTGCCACTGTTTGGCGTATGGTCTTCTGGTTTAGTCTTATTGCGATTATAGTTCCATTCAACAACCAAATCAGGCCGAGACTTACCAATGTTATAATCAGAAGAAGCAATAACTCCTGAACATTTTGGACAGCCTGTACCCCTTCGAGTTCGCATCCTTAATTCTGTTTGCCACTCATGACCCTTTGAACATTTCCACCAAACTTTCTCATGGGAGCCAACATGAAATTCATCAGGTAATAGATTACCATTCTTAGTGGGATGCCATTCAGCTACTAACTCAGGATAGTCAGATACATACTTCTTATCACTGGGTAGCTCTGGGAATAATTCTGATTGGCGTTTGGTCATATGATCTTTAGCTAAATATAAAGTCTCACTTTAACACCATGTTTAGGAGAGTCTATCTGGTGCTAAAATTCGGGTTAGGATGAGTATGATGTTGAATAAGCCCTAGA
>Ga0206682_10005342_pt1 | contig 10148 bp, 8 predicted proteins | sample M240m12015metaG_FD_155444 | JGI IMG/M metagenome (GOLD analysis project Ga0206682, IMG submission 155444) | Ammonia-oxidizing marine archaeal communities from Monterey Bay, California, United States - M2 40m 12015 | ecosystem: Environmental > Aquatic > Marine > Intertidal zone | place: USA... | reverse complement strand
TAGGATCAAGACGATTCCAGCAAGGAAAAGTATTGGAGAACTTACGATGGCGAATCCGAGTATAAACACGATGAGTAAAACACTCAACTCAAGGAAGAATCTCTCAATTAGCGCTATAAGTGGCGAAAAGAGAACAAGAACAAGAAGCAATATTCCCGTGAACATATCGCTGCTAATCATTCTAGATCCTCCATTGAAAGTGATTCTGAGTTTAAACCCAAGTCATTGTAACGCTCATTCAAGCGGTTAGTGTAGTGAGCGATATTTTCTATGTGCCGAGAAGTCATTTCAGGAAACAAAAACATCCCAATGAAAATGAATACCCATAGAGTAATTCCAATGAGATACGCACCAAGAACGCCAAAGATCAAACTCCAACACATGTATTCTAAGATGTACATCATTGACTCACCGTCCTAAAGGCCAGAGTGCCTCATGTTCCTGGAAGGTTTGACCGTGCCCTTCATCTGGTCCGAAAATTGAATGGAGGAATTCATGATAGAGGGTGAGTTCTAGTTCCCCATCGTTATCATGTATCATGCTTCTTTTGACGAGAATACGCCAAGTTCTTCCTCCAGCATTAGTAGCTTTCCGATGGTCTCTTGAGTAGGAACAAAACCCAAGAATCCGAGGTTCTGGCTCTCTTAAGAAACCAAGGATTGCAGTTTGCAGTGAATCCAGATCTTCATCTGAAAACAGCCCTGAATCCAGCATTTTCTTCAGTACTACCTGTGCAGATTCATGTAGTTTAATACGTTCATTCAAAGTTCCGATTACTCGTGCTCTATCTTGTCGCATGTTTCAAACACCCCCATCTTCCCTCAAACCGAAAGGAACTGGAAGAGAATCATACATCTGCTCTGTAATGACTCTTCTCTTTTTCAGTAAACGAGCGAGAGCTACATATTCATCTCGTAGCTCTTGATCTTCGTTTAGCATCGATTGGAAGGGAACCGTGAAGATTGGTTGTCCAGATACTTCATGATTCATGACAAGAACATCAGTAAGTGTAACATTAGAGAACGTATACTTGTATTTTTCATCAGGTTCGTCAGGACGAATTCTAAATCTTAAATTATTTGTTTTCAACAATGAACATGCATCGAAGAGCTTCGCCACCTTAGCAAAATCAGATGATTGCGCGATTTGTAGTAAGTCATCTAAGACGTTTGTAAATGAACTGGAGTATTCTGTAAATACTGGGACACCAATTGCTTTTTCCTCATCAAGTCCAGCTTTGAAGGCTGATTCAATCAGTTCTGTGACATTGATAAAAATAGAAAGAAGAGATTCGCCTTCGTGGCGGATTCTCCAGGTTGGATCATTCATTCTCATGGCAAGATATTCTAAATTTTCAGATTGTGTGAGCACGTGTTGTTGTATTCGAGAAACACAGGATTCCAAAAGAGACTCTTCAGGGAGGGAGGGCGGTGAGTGAGGCATCCAAACTTGAAACATATTCCAAGTTAGTTTTTTTTCCGAGCAGCTCAGATTTTTTTCCTAAATCTAACTTTTCGCGCCTATAGTATGTCACACGCAAGAAATATAAAGTTCAACAAAATGAATCGAAACGGTAACATCATGATTTCTAAAAAATCAATTCCCAAAGAGCAGTATGACGCTCAATTCCAATCGGAACAACGTTATGCAATTGCCTCTTTACCGGAAGTGAAGGAAGATCATTTCTCATCTATGAATCATGATATGTTTGAGTTTCTTAAGCAACATTTCGATTTAGAAGAATCTGAGATAAGTTTAGTTTTCCGTGATTTCATAAGAGAATATTCACCATCCATTGCTGAGAAAATATCTGCAATTTGGAAAGAAAACAGATCGTCCGAATGGTCTAAGAAGCATTCTAATTTTCAGACATGGGATGAAGTCAAGAACTGGGATCGCTTGGTAAAATGTCCGAATTCAAATTGTGATGGGCGAGTGGCAAAAACAGCAGCATCAAATGATATCCAATTGTGGGCGAAGTTGATTCAAATTCTCAATCCATTGTTTGATAATAACAGTGAGGATGTTGACAAGGTAATCACCCAACATCATCTTGCTTCAGGACGGAACATTAACTTCGAGCAATGCAGAAAGATATTTATCGAAAAATTCGAGCTCGGGGAGCAACTTACGCATACCACTACCGAACCATTTAGTGAGGAGGAATTGTTCCAAACCTTTGATAAAAATCGGGATGTTTACCAAGCGATGATTTATCTCAATTATTGCTCAAAACAGACCACATGTTGCAAGAAATGTGGAGAAGACTTGTGGACGTTTACTCCTGGGTTGAAAAGTGGAAAAGAAGATTCAGAATATTTCACGCAGATATCAGAAAGTGCACTGAGTACTCTTGTTTCATGTTTACTCGGATCGCCAACAGAACACCCTCACAAATCTTTTCTTGGAAGCATTGAAGGTTTTACACTACCACCCCAGGATCTAAATTTTGATAATACGCCATATACAGATAATTCCAATTTAATTCGAGATATTCGTCAAGGAAAACTTGATCAAAACCTTGATTCGATTATTCAATATGAGAAGAAGAAGGAAAAGAAGGATACGAACGTAATCAAAGCAGCCCAACTAAGGAAGCAGGGGAAAATCCGACTACAACCGGGATTAGTTGGTGGAAATAAATTCGAAATGGGTCGCCACAAAGCGTCTATTTCCGAGGCACTATCGGCATGTTTCGCATTCGGAAAGAAGACCCTAGTTCTTCCAAATGGAGAAACAATTACCTTCAAAGAGTCAGGAAATACGACTAATGATAGACTGAATGTTTTGTCCATGATGGCAATTAACAAGATGGCAGCTGAGTTGATAAAGTTCAAACCCTTGATATTCTTCTCAGATGATAAAGAAGGCTATCCTGCACATAAGCAACTCCGTTGGGCCAAAAAATTGGCTGCTCAAATCCTTCTCGTTATCATCGATATCAACTCTATAATTCGTGTAAACAAAGTTACTCCTGATCATCTCAATATCGATTCGAAAAAGTATGAACATTCTATGTGGATGATTCAATTCGATTCGTCCTTTAGCAAACAATTGTTTGAAAAATTTGAACACTTAGACGAAGACAATTCTAGAGAACAGAAAACGATCGTTCGTTACTTCGATACAGATCGTATTGACCCAATGTTTGTACCCCCGTTAGATCGTACAGAAAATCATCTTGAAGGAGGTTACCTTACTAAGAATGCTCAATTAAAAAATCCATTAATCAGAAACAATGCATCAGAAACGTTGTTCAACGTGAAGAGATTTGAGCCATCTCAGTTGGCGATTGATAATCTAAACCAATTACAAAAAACGAATTGGAAGATTAACCAATCGATTGCGCCAATTGCTGTTGTATTACTTGAAGAACAAATTGGTAAGTTCGTCTCTCGTTTAACCATTAATGAATCAGATTACGGGTACAAAATTGACTATAATGGAGATTTCCCCGAGTTCTCTCAGAGCCAAATCAGCGAATGGAAGGAAACCCTCTTGCTTGCAGAGGAGATTGTAGAAAAGAGATTTGGAATGTGGCATGCGTGGTGTTTTGATTGGAGAGGTAGGATGTACACTTGTTCAAACTTATTATCTCCTCAAGGTGACGACTTAGCCCGTGGGATGCTTGAGTTTGGAGAAGGAATTCCGTTGGATTCAACTGGATGGAAATGGATGCGAAGAGCCATTGGACGTTTTTACACAAAGATGCAAATTAATGACGTGTCTTTGTTTTCAGATTCAGAAGTTAAACTATGGTCGAAAATCCAAATTTTGCTGAAGGATAAAACGTGGAGTGGGATCGATAAAGTATTTTCAAATAACGATATGAACAATCTAATTGTTAAGGTTCTCAAAGAAGTCGTTGATGACCCTATTGCCACTTTTTCAATATGGGGGGATGGAGATGTCTTCAGAAAGAAGGCTGAAGGTTTCCAAAGATTAGCAATGACATTTGCATATGTTGGAGCATGCAAAGAATTTGAAAATGGAAACCAAACTCCCCTAGTATCTATTCCAATTGTACTTGATGCTTCATCCAATATCTATCAGCATGCGTCTTGTCTAACTCAAGATACTGAGATGGCAAAGGCAGTAAATGTATTGGCAAACGACAAAAAGACTCCTTCAGATATTTATCAGGAAATAGCTGATGAAGTTGGCAGAATGTGGGAAAAAGAAAACCCATTCATATCTATGGGTCTGGGTAATTCTGAAATGCAGGATGTGATGAAGTTTGCACTTCGTCGGAATACTGCCAAGAAACCAGTGATGACAATTGGTTATGGTAGTGAAAAGTTTGCAATTGTCCCCACTTTCCTTACCCATAATCAACAAGCCGGAGGAATTCATGAATGGGCAACCTTCAGGATTAAAGATAAAGCTGAGTTGAATGATGAAGAGAAAGCCCAACTTAAAATAAACTATCCGAAAAAGAATGAACGTGATAAGATTGCAAAGGCCCGAATGCTTGCTCATCCAAAATCAATCTTGGGCCAATTGACAGATAGCATTTCAAGAAGTAATCACTATGATATAGCTGATAAAATTGTAGAATCGTTTATTGAGGCTATTGATCGGAAGTTGAAAGGCCACTCTACTCTTAGGAATTCATTGGAACAAATACGAATCTTGTTCATGCTTTCCCCTGGAAAGAAAGATTTCGTATCTTGGCAACTAAATGATGGTTCAATAATTCGTAATATTGTCTTTGAAAAGATGTTAGACGACCCCACAACCCCTTGGAAGGGAACTGAGATGGAGAAAGAGATCAGATTTTCAATAAAACTTCACTCGGAAAAACGCTCTGAATCGAAAGAAAGTTCAGGATTACCTCCAAATTTTGTTCATTCAATTGATGCATGCCACATGCGTGGATTTATTCAGCAATTTAATGCAGAAACAAATTCGAATATGATATGGTCTGTTCATGACGCATATGGAAGTCATCCTAATTTTATCGATATTTTGTCAAAGGCTGCAACTACGACCTTCTTTGAAACACACAAAACTTCAGAAGGAATCTCCCATCTTCATGTTCTACTAAGGCAGGCAATCAATCTAGATGCTCCAATGGAGGAGAGTAAGCAGAAGAAGTTTGAATCGAATAGGGAAAATCTGGAAAAGGTTGATTCGGAGTTTGCTGCGAGTCCTTGTCTAGTCGATTTGAATACTCTAAGTGGAATTCATCAGGATGACATTTATCTTATTTCTTGAGGTGATGATATGAACACAAAAAAAGAACTTGTTGACAATCGAGCAGAAGTATATCATCTACTACGAGAAATGGATAACAAAACATTGGATGGATTTATCGATCGATTATGCGAAGAAATCGCATTCTCGTCACAAAATGCAGGGGGCGTAAAGTTCGATCCAAAAATGGGATGGGGCATCATTAAGATGAATCCTTTCGGAAATCCGGTTGTCGAAAAATACAGTTCAAAAGAGGAAGCAATTTTGAATCTCAATAATCATCACACAGAGAATAATTGGAGCGAATATGAGAATCTGGATGAAGAATTACAAAGAGTTCTTTGTTTCCCCGCTCCGCTAGTTTTGAAGGCTTTTGGTAAATCTAAGAATTCGAATATTAATCTTGAATTATTAACTTCTTCAGAGCAAAAGAAAGGCATCGCTTCTGAAATTAAAAGTAAAGTCAAAGAGTCGGTTAAGAAATTAATTTCTCCAAAAAACCATTACGAAACACCTCTTCGTAATCATCCGAATTTAGAGATTGCCAAAGAAACCCATATGCAGCGTATACAGGATAGGTTGAATGACTACATGAACTTGGTTCAAGGGAGTATACAAAGTTGGCGTGATCTGGAACTAAAAGATGACCATAAACTCGATTCAATAAAATTTCCGACAAAGAGTTGGGTCCAATCTCGTAGTGAACCCAGTGCGTTCTTCATTGATTCTGTAAGGAAAGTATTACTGGACACAAAAGAGACTACCATCGCCGAAGTCTTAGCATACTCACATCCTATTTTGGAAAAAGAATTCGCGACTTCCAATGAGATTGATGGAACAAGAAAACCGATTAATGATAATGATGTTCATGGTGTTTTCACAACTTCCAATGTCAAAGAAATTATTGAGCGAATGGCCAAGAAAGGATTTGATAATCAACCCGTTTATTGTAAACAAAAAAAGCAGTGTATTGGTACTATAAGACTTAAAGAAGCACTCAAGAACCTATTTCTAGGAAATTATGATGCTTATCCAACGTTTGTTAATTATGAGGACATGATTAGAGAAAATTTACTCCTTCTCCCCCCTCCAATGTTTACCGCCTTTGATTCGATTGAGTATATTGTATCATTATTCAACACTGGGTGTGAAGCAATTCTGTTTAGATTTGATAAAGGGCAATGGGAAGATTACGGGGGAGATCCAGTAGCTATAGAGGTCCTTTCCGATGGTTTACACATCATTACTTCGCACGATATAGTGATATATTTACTTAACAATTAAGTTGATTTCCTATCAGAATAATCACATTCATCTGAATAGAAAATTAAAACTTCTTTAATTGGTTGAGAAGATGTGAACTCTGTTTTTATCTCGTCAAGATTTGCTAATCCATGAACAATAGTTGCAAGAACGGATGTTTTTGATAGTTTCATCAGTTTCGAGGTAAGGTTATCTGTAGCATCTTTTCCAGACCATTTCAGTTTGGGAATAGGAGGATTCTCCCATTTCGGTTGTAAGTTTACTGAATTTTTCCAAAGGAATGGATTGATTTCCAGACATTTGGTCAAGAGTTTTCTTCTCAATACTAGGCTTGCATTCTTTGATTCGAGCCAATCAAGATGTTCTGTAATGTCGCCGTGTACGAGCGTAACATCTACCCCACCAATTTTGAGATGTCTTTCATTTCTCTTTCTCGGTATTAATTGATCTGGATGTTCGATAAGCCATTCAATCCACTGAGCAAACATCTCATCTTTCCATGGTGTGCCTTGAGGGACGGGATGTTCAAATCTTCCACTTCCAAATTCTTGATGTCTATTCCAAGAATTGTAGTATTGATTTACAGACATGTGGAATGGCCACCTCTTTGGAGGCTTTTCGATAATCTCCTGCAATTCTTCAACTGACATTCTTCTATGCTTCATCAGACTTGCAAGAAAGTCAAAACAATCGGGGAATTGTTTCTTCTGCGATACTCTGAAAATATCTGCAAAAATATCTTGGTTTCCAGAATGATACAATTCAACTCCTTCTGGGATGATGAACCATTCTGCCTTTCCTAACGGTTCCCACATCACATTCCCATCAACTTGGAATTCTTCTTTTGGAAGCGACCAATAATCGTCAAAATTCTTTCTGTCTGAAATGATGAGTCCCCCATCTCTAATCTTCGAGGAAAGAGATGATGCAGCTCTGAGGAGAGGGTGTTTTGGTTGTTCATTATATCCTGTAAAGAGTTCAGGGAAATCAATGTACATTATATCGATAAAAGGTAACTCTTCCATTCCAATTTTTGCATCTATCTGCCTGTGAATCAGAAGATTTTGGAATGGCAGATCTGGATTTCTGTAGGCTTGACCGATTCCGATTGGATTGTCGACTCTGGCAAAATACTCCATTCCATCTTTCGAATGCTGGCCCCAGCCTCCATCGGGATAATCAGGCCCCAAATCGTCACAAATCAAAACAAACGGCTTGCCGTTATCTACCATGACGTTCCATGAAGCCAAGTAATTCCAATGAGGTCCAGGATGATAGGAGATAAGCGGCCTATCTTTGACAATTGGAAATGGAATCGAAGTGAACATCTCGTTTTCTTTCCATAGCATCACAAACACCTCGGATATCCTATTGGAACGACTCTGAATATTCTCTTTGTTTGTCTTTCAAGTCTTGAATAATCACTTGCATCACAAACCCCTCCTTTGTCAGGATACTTTGCAGTGTCAAAGATTGTAGAACCATGCATTGTAACGATGTGTGCAGTACACAATTTCCCATTCTCATCGGGGTCGCTCGGCGGGTCTACGGAATAGAAACACAAGAAGAACAAATCGTTGAGTTCTTTCAATTCATTAATCAGGTAACCAATTCTTCTTTGATCGTGGTTGCAATATGCCAATTGCATTCCGTATGGTTTGAGTGCTTCAGACCATGAATGGGGTGATTGAGAATTGGTTACTGCTTTGAAATCTTCAGGCGTAACATCTGCTCCAGTTGCTCTCGCAACTATGCACAATGTTGTAGCTACACAAGAGGGGCCAATTTGTTTCAGATGTTCGAGTTTCAAAGAAGGAAAGAAGATTTCACTTTCTTCTCCTTTACCTAGATGCCAGAGGGGTGCACTTGCGTCAGGTCTCCATGTCATTTATCTCCCTCCTTTCTTTGAAATCTTCTTATTCCGTTCACTCTGTTGGGATGGCAAACGAGGCAAGTTGTATCGAAACAAGGCCAAGAGTAATCATTGCCTATGAAATTGACATACTTCTTGTCAATCATTGCTTGCCAAAACGGCCTAGAATGATCCCATGTGTCGACCCAAATCGTAGCTTCAGGAAAGAATCTCCTGATTCTTGAAATCATTTTCGTACCATGGCCTTTTCTTCTTTGATGTTCATTGAATACAATAACATGGTGGATTTCAATAATTGTCCAATCTTCGTTCGGTATGATTGTGCATACCGCATTTGGAAAACTTCCTTGGAAAATCCACCATCCCTGCCTCTTTTGATGTTCAACAAAATACGCTTCGTTCGGTCTAAACTTACTCTTCTCTAATTGTATCATATTCTCACTTCTCACTGGTAGTAATAATCTTCTGGCCTACCACCTGGCCATTCTCTTTCTATTCTCTGATTGTATTCTACTTTCCCTTGATCTTCCTCAAATTGTATTCTCCAAATTTCACAATCATCAATGCATAATAAGATAACAGAAATAAGCTCTGAGGGGAGCGAATCTGTAAAACCTCTGTGAAAACAAAACCATCCATCTGGGGTATGGACAGTCTGCTTCCCTCCATATTTTGGGACATGCTCAGGACAAATCCAATATGGTCCAAGAGAATGACTAATGACGTCTCTGAAATAAAAATCAGTTCTCATTCTCATCCAAGACTTGCCTTTTTTGTCTTTTTTCCATTTTTCATATCTTGTATCGTATTCCGACATGGCTCCCGTATTCACCCAACAACCGTTGACAAGGCAAAAGTCAAATGAGAATTTGTTGCCATGTTTTCCCTGGATGGTTATTGTGTAACCGTCGTGGGAAATAGAATCATTTTCGTGAATTAATTGGAATAATGCAAGCCAATGACTTCTCCTAGCCCTAATTTCGTCAGAATCCTTCTCATCTTCGAAATGAAGATCATCTTTCATTGAAGTGAGGCAAAGATCCCAGTCCGGCCATTTTGTCCAGATTGTCCCTTCATCGACCTGTTTCTGATTGTATGCGAAGAAAATTGACATAAGCCCTGAGACAGTATCAAGGTTACTATTGTGGTCAATCATTTCTTCTGGTTCTTTGTATTGTTTTTCCATTTTTTTTCCTCCTTTGTTTATTGAATGTGGCGGGGGTACCCGGAGTCGAACCGAGATCCTAGGATTCGAAATCCCAGATGCTATCCATTACACCATACCCCCAGGTATGTGTTCCTCTTACGGAATCCGACGAAATTTGAAGCGACGGAGAAATGGATTCTTCCATGGATGCGTTTTATTCATCTTTTTCCCCCGTTGCAAATAGCCTAATATGTCACACTTAATAAATGTTAAGTAAAAATATGTCGAAAAGGAGTCGAAACACTCGGTAATTTCAAACAAGACATGCGTGTGGGAGTTTCATGCACATCGTGATGGTTTCAGGCGAGTATCCTCCTCGATGGGGAGGAATGGGTTCAGTTGTCTTCCATCTTGCAGGTCATCTCGCGCAACGTGGACACAAGGTCACAGTCATCACAAGAAAGCACAAATCTATGCCGCCAACTCAACCTGGCGTAGAAGTCATTCCAGTTAGGTGGGCTCCTTTACCAATGGCATTCACGCGTTCTTTTGGAAAGAATGCACTTAAAGCCCTCATCAAACTTAATCGACGGAGATCAATTGATGTCGTCAATGCTCAACTTCCTCTCGTTTCATGGACGAAATCACAATTTAAGTTCATTGAGAAAA
>Ga0206682_10005340_pt1 | contig 10152 bp, 3 predicted proteins | sample M240m12015metaG_FD_155444 | JGI IMG/M metagenome (GOLD analysis project Ga0206682, IMG submission 155444) | Ammonia-oxidizing marine archaeal communities from Monterey Bay, California, United States - M2 40m 12015 | ecosystem: Environmental > Aquatic > Marine > Intertidal zone | place: USA... | reverse complement strand
CGCGGAAAAACTCGGTGGCGGGTCATTCACACGCACCTCGCCGAAAGACACTCCGGACACTCCGGACACTCCGGACACTCCGGACACTCCGAAAACCGAAAAAGTTGGGAATCCGCTCAAGCTTGAATTCGCGCTGGAGCTCTCGCTGCCGTCGCTCTCGCTGAGCGTGGTGGACGGCGCGCGGGAGATTGCGTTCGTGAGCCTGGACGGCGTCGAGGCGCGCCGCGCTTCCGGCCTCGGCGTCGCCGGCGGGTCCGGCGCGCTGGAGCTGAACGTCGCGGCGCTGCAGGTGGACGACCCGCACCCCGGCGCGGCGTTCCCCGTCGTAGTGTGGCACGACCCCGAGCGAGGGCCTCTGCTTCGCGCGACGCTCACCTCCGTGGCGCGCGAGGAGACAGACTCGCGCGAGCACTTTGAGACGCCTTTGCGAAATACGAAAACAGACGACTCAGCCGCCGTCGAGACGCGGTATCCGGCGGCGTGCGTCGCGTGGACTCCCGCGGGCGTGCACCTGCGCGTGCACGAGAGCGCGGTGTGGCGGTTGGTGGCGTTCGCGAGCGCGCTCGCGGCGCCGCCGAGGGAAAGCATCTCCTCCGGGTCCAGTTCCGGCGTCGGTTCCGGAGGAAGCGCTGGAGGAAGCGCCGACGCGCGATCTGCGGCGCAAAAGCCGGCGAAGGCGAAAGCCGAGGACCCGGCGATGCGCCTGGACGTGTTCCGCATCTCGCCCTTCGCAGCGCGGGTCACGTTCAAGCCGGCGCCGCAGCAGCGCCCGCCGAGCGTCGGGCCCGCGCTGGCGGCGACGCTCTCCATGTTGCACCTGGACCGGCTGCGGTTCGAGGTGGGCGAGTTCACGCGCCGCGACGCGCGCGCGCGCGCCTCGCAGCTCGCCGCCGCCGCGCTGGCGCACGCGCGGAGCGAGGGCACCAAGCAGGCGCTCGCCGTGCTGGCGTCGGTGAACCACCTGTCCAACGTCGCCGGCACGCTCGAGCGCGCGGGCGAGACCATCCGCGGGCTCGGTGAGCTCGGGGAGAACGACGCCGACACTGACGCCGGCGGCGCCTCTGCGCGTCGCTCGGCGGTGGGTGACGCCGTGGACGAGCTCACGGGCGGTCGCAAGAACGTCGTCACCGGCGCGCTCGTCGGCGGCGGCGAGCTCGCCGCCGGCGTGCTGGGCGGCGTCGGCGGCATCTTCACCAAGTCCATCGCAGGGTTCAAAAAGTCGGGGCTCCAGGGCCTCGCGGACGGCGCCGCGCGCGGCGTGGTGGGCGCGGCCACCAGCACGGCGGCGGGCGCCGTCGGCTTCGCCGCGCGCCGTGGTGGAGGCGTCGAGGCCACCGTGGGGGGCGTCCAGGATGGCGTCACGGAGGCGCTCGTCGCCACCGACGCGGCGGCGCTGGCGGCGGCGAAACCGCGTCGCGCGCCGCTCGCCGTGCGCGGCGACGGCGTCGTGCGCGCGTGGGACGAGCGCGACGCCGAGGGCGCGCGTCTGCTTCGCGTCGCGTCGAGCGGGCCGTCCATGGGCTTGACGTCGCGGAACGTGGTGGACACCCTGAACCCGTTGAATATCGGGAACACGCTGGGCAGTTTCAACGCGCCGCGGGGACGCCCGTTCGCCGGCGGGCGGTTCGAAGCGCTCGTGCCCCTAAACGCCGGGCTCGCGATGCTCGTCTCCGACAGGCACGTCGGCGTCGTCGCCGTCGCGGAGGAGCGCGTCGAGTGGATCATGGCGTGGCCGGAGGTGGTCGCCGTGCGCGTCGGGGATCCCGAGACGGACCCCGCCGGCGTCTCGGCGACGGACGTCGTCGTGCAGGGCCGCGACGCCTCGGCGCGCGCGGCGCGGAAAACAGCCGCCTGCGGCTCGGCGGACGCCGCCGCCGCCGCCGCGCGCCGCGTCGGGGAAATCTGGGCCGCCGCGCGCGCGGCGGCGGCGCGGCGCGGCGGAGGCGGAGGCGCCAGGGGGGGTGGCGTGTTCTGAGCGCGGCGAGAAGAGATGCGCGCGTCGGAGGGGTTCGGTGGCGGTGGCGAGAGAAGCGTCGCACGAAGGTACCGTGTGGTAGTGCAGTCTACGAGTCGCGTAGACGAATAGTCTTTTTTTAGAGGTTCTACGAGTCGCGACGATCGTCGACTCGACTCGTTCCCCGCGTATCCCTTGTCCACGTTTTGATAGACGTCTACACCGCGGCGTACATGCGATTCCCGCTGGGATTCTGCACGACGGCGCCTCGCGGCGCGGCTTTCTGGTTCACCTCCTCGAACACGGCGTGGAACTCGCGGTGGTGGACCTGGTTCTGGTCCTTGTCCATGGCGTAGCACAGGAACACGGCGTCCACCACGTTCAGCATGATCATCACGAAGAACATGAGCACCACGAACGCCACCACGCCGGCGAGCGCGCCGACCAGCGCTGCGTACAAACCGGCGTTGGCGTCGACGGAGACGGCGAACGTGGCGTACGACAGGAGCCAGGTCGCGACGCCGAACCCGCCCGCCAACACGAACGCGGTGCCCTGCAGGATCATCCCCGGGAACGCGTACGCGCCGTACGCGGCCAGGAAGTTCCGCTGCAGCAGGTCCGTGACGTTGGCGGCGGCGTCGCAAAACGCCGCGCCCGTCATCGCCGCCTGCAGCGTGGCGAATTTCGAGATGTACTCGATGATGGCGTAGATGCACTCCAGGCACGTCGTCACCAGGCACACCAGGATGTTCCCGCGGTTGTCCTCGTCCCTGCGCATGCGCTCCGCGGCGGCTTTGCCGATCTCCACCATGGTCAGCACGAACGACCCGAACGCGATGGTGCCGAAGGAGGGCCCGAGCGCGTTCCGGAGCGAGTCGCCGACGAGCCCGCGGAACTCGGTGGTGCCCGCCGGGGCGAAGTACCACTGGCACATCGTGCCTCCGATGACGTACAGGCGCGTCTCCAGCGCGAACGACGTGACCCAGATGAAGCTCACCGTTGCCAGCGCCGTGTAGAAGGGCACCCAGGCGTCCACCTGCCACGCGCAGCAGTCCGTGGCGTCGCCGGCGAAGTCGGCGCACGCCGCGCCCGTCTTAGAAACAGCCGCGGACGACACGGCGACGCTCCCGTTCATGAACGCGAAGGTCATCGCGAACGCCGCGGGCACGATGTACACGAGCGAGCCGAAGGACAGACCGACGGTGGTGGTGATGATGTGCGGGTTGTCCCGCAAACCCTGCGTGGAGACGGACAGCAGCGACGCCACCAGGTTGAGCTCGTCCGTCCAGAGGTAGAAGCAAAACGCCGTGAGCGCGGTGAGCAGCGCGAAGATCACCCCCGGGATGAGCGAGCCCATCGCGAGGAACGCCACCGCGAGCGCCGCCATGACGCCCACCTTGGTGTACACCACGGTCCACACCATGGTGTGCGCACACTGCCGGAAGAGCCACAGCATCGCCAGCCCGAGGAAGAACGACGCGCCCAGCGCGACGCCCAGCCACGGGACGGCGCCGCGCTGAAACGCGTCGGCGTCGAACGGCGCGTTCGGGTCGACGCCGTCGGCGTTCGCCGCGTTTTTAGGCGTCTGAGCCGCCTCAGACGAACCTAAACCAGCGCTCGGCCCGTCGCCGCGCATCGCCCGCTTCCGGAACCGCGCCTCGTTCGCGGCCAAAACGTCGTCGAAGTGGAACGAAGGCGCCGAGCACGCGCCGCCCGAGCGCATCGCCGCCGCGTCGGGGCTCTCGGACTTGTTCTGGTACGCCAGCACGCCCCCGGCGGCGGTCGCCAGGACCACCGCCAGGAGCACCCAGGACCAGACCGCGTCCTGCTTCTTCCTGCGTGAGGAACGCGCGCGGAAGCGGGGAAGAGCGAACGCGGGGTGAGTGGAAGCGCGCGGCGACTCGGGCGCCTCACGAGAAGAGGTACGCGCTAAAAGAAAGAATGCGAGGGGTGTTGCGGGAAATCTCCACACGTGGCGAGTAAAGACGGGAGGCGGGGGGAGGCGCGCGTACCTCGGGCCGCGGTTGTAGACGCCCTCGTGGGCGCCAAGGGGGGCGTACGCCGCGGCCATCGTGTCGACAGGGACACGACGCTCGCGGGAGTGACGAACCTGGGAGAGTGGCGAAGCGCGTCGTCCGAATCTCACTCCTATGAAGTCGTTGTGTCACGCGGAAAACCGTGACGCGCCGCGCGCCACGAGAAATCAGGGTTTTGATCGGGCGCTCGATGCAGGTGAACAGACCGTGGTTTCGCCGAGGGCATCCGTCATCGCGAGGTGAGGCCTGCACGACACGCGTCACTCGCGCCGCGCCACACTCGCTCGAGCGGTCCACCCTCCCCGGTCGACGCTCACCGTCCCACGCGCATTTCGCGTAAGGACACCCGCGAAGCGTCGTCCACGCACGACCGCCCCGGCGCGCGTCTCCGTCGCACGTCACCGGCTCGCACGGCGCCCTTATCGATAAGCGAAGCTCGCGCGCGCGCGCTCAGCTCCCGTCGCGATGTCGTGCGCGTCCACCTCTTCCGCGGCGGCGACCGCGGCGCGCGCGCTCACCAGCCGCGCGGCTTCCTGTAAACAAATCGGCGCCGCCGCGCTCCCCGCGCGTCGCCGCCCGGTGCGCGCTGCCGCGACCGTGCGTGCGGGCTCGATGGGCGATCCGCCCGTGCCCGTCGCGGTGCGCACCGCGCAGGGCCAGATGATGGACTGCTTCTCCGCGCTGATGATGAACCGCATCATCTTCATCGGCGAGCGCATCGACGAGGACACCGCCACGAGGGTGTGCGCCGAGCTCCTCGCGCTGCAGTACGACGACCCCACGAAGGACATCCGCATCTTCCTCAACTGCACGTCGGGGACGCAGTACTGCGTCACCACCATCCTCGACATGATGGCGTACGTGAAGTGCGACGTGTCCGTCATCGGCATGGGCTGCGTCGCGGGCCCGCCCGCGATGATCCTCGCGGCCGGCGCCAAGGGGAAGCGCCTGGCGTACCCCAGCGCGCGGATCATCCTCAGCCAGCCCCTCGGCGGCCTCTCGGGCACCTCCTACGAGGTGAGAATCCAGGCGAAGGAGCTCTCGCGCAACGCGCGCTCGCAAGTCGCGTTCTTCGCCAAGTTCACGGGCAAGCCGTTCGAGGAGATCGGCGAGTACCTCGTGCGCGACTCGTACATGGACCCCGAGGAGGCCATGAAGCTCAACATCATCGACGGCACGCTCTCGGTGAACGAGGAGAAGCTGAAGAAGGGCGCGAAGGCGCGCTGATGAACGAGACGAGCTCCGGTGAGAGCGCTCGCGATTGACGCGAACGACGCGAACGACGCGTCGCGACTTTAAAAACGCTTCCTTCGTGTTTTTAATTTCATCGAGGCTTCTTCGGCCGTCGCGAATGCGTACGAACATCACGCGTCGTACGCGCTCTTCCTTCCCATCTCTAATTATCTATACACGCGCGAATCGTACTCGTACGGGTATCGTCATCATCACCACCAACCCTCTCCTCACACGTTTAGGTCTTGCGGCTGAGGTTTGTCGCGCAGCGCGATGGCGAGCGGCGCCGGGAGCGTCTCGCCGCGCACGTTGGCGCGCGCGATGGTCTCCGCCGCCGCGCGCCGCGCCGCCTCTAGCAGGTACAGGTCCGTCTGCACGGAGGCGTGGAACAGGTCCAGCGTCCCGCCGCTCTGGCGCGTGCCCAGCAAATCACCGGCGCCGCGCAGACGTAGGTCGCTCTCGGCGACGTGGAACCCGTTGTTGGTCTTCTCGAGCACCCGCAGCCGATCCTTCGCCGCGAAGCCGGCTTCCGCGCCGACGAGCAGGAAGCAGGCGCTCTGCCTGTGCCCTCGGCCGACGCGCCCGCGCAGCTGGTGCAGCGTGGAGACGCCGTGGCGGTCCGCGTCCTCGATGATGATCACGCTGGCGTTCGGGACGTCCACGCCCACCTCCACCACGGAGGTGGCCACCAGAACCTGGGTCTCGCCGGCGGAGAACGCGTCCAGCGCGGCGTTCTTCTCCTCCGAGCTCATCTTGCCGTGCAGCATCCCGAAACGCACGTCGCGGTACGTCTCCTCCAGGCGCTTGAACTCCTCCTCCGCGGACTTGTAGCGCTCGAAGGACTCCGCCGTGGACGTCGCCACGAGGGGCGTGATGATGTAGCACTGCCCCCCCGCCGCCACCTCCCGCGTCATCGCCTCGTACGCCGCGCCGTGATTCTCGTCGAGCAAAAGACGGGTGTGGATCGGCAGGCGCCCGGCGGGCTTCTCGTCGATGGAGGACAGCGCCATCTCGCCGTGCTTGCACATCGCCAGCGTGCGGGGGATGGGCGTCGCGCTCATCGCGAGCATGTGCGGCGCGTAACGCCACGGCACGAGGTCGTCGGAAACGGAGTCAGAGCCGGAACCGCCCTCCGAGACGATCGGCGGTTTCGAGACTGGCGCCGACTTCGCCTCGGTCCCCGCCGCGCCCGTCTCGCCCCCCTCGCCGCCGCCGGCGCCGGCGGCGGCCCACGCGGCGGCATCCGCGGCGTCGCCGTCCTCGTCGCCCTTCGCGGCGGTTTTCTTCGCCTCTTTCCGCGCCGCCTCGTCCTCCTTCGCCACGATGGAGGCGGCGTGGTCGTCCGACCGGCCATCGCCGCGCGCGACGTAGCCGCCGATGGGGCCCTTCGCGGCAAGCGCGGCTCTCTGCTCTACGCCGAACCGGTGCTGCTCGTCCACCACGGCAATGCCGAGGCTGGCGAACACCACGTCGTCGGAGATGAGGCTGTGCGTCCCCACGATCACCTTCGCGGCGCCGGTCTCGATCTCCGCCAGCGCGGCGTCCCTCTGTTTCTTGGTCATGCTCCCCGTCAACAGAATCACCCGCGGGGGGGCGGACAGACGCCCGAGCAGCTTTCCAAGCGTCTTGGCGTGCTGCTGCGCCAGAACCTCCGTCGGGGCCATGAACGCGCCCTGGTGCCCCGCCTCGACGGCGGCGAGGATCGCCAGCGCGGCGACGATGGTCTTGCCGCACCCCACGTCGCCCTGCAGCATGCGCAACATCGGTTTCGTGCCCGCCATGTCGTGAAAAATCTCCTCCATCGCGTTCGTCTGCCCGCGGGTCAGCGAGAAGTCCAAAACCGACCTCAGCTCGTCGCACAAAGCGGTGGACACCACCGAGACGCCCTCGCCGCCCGCGCTCTGCGCGCGTTCGCGCTCGCGCAGCAGAGACGTCTGCAATAACACGAGCTCCTCGAACGCCAGCCGCTCGCGCGCCTCGCACACGCGCTCGACACTCGCCGGGCGGTGGATGTGCCGCATCGCGTCCACGTGCGACATCAGGTTCAGCTCGGGGAGCACACTGCTCTCCAGCCCGAGCGAAACCGTCATCGGGTCGGCGGGGAGCGTACCCCGCAACGCTTCGACGGCGGCGCGCTGGATGTCGGGCCACTTCTCGGGCGCGACGTCGTGCTTCTTCGGGTACGTCGGCACGACGTCCACCTGCGCGTCCGGGGAGACGTGCATCGCCAGCGCGGGCTTCTCCAGGGTGACAAACCCGCGCGGGGTCTTCCCGGACAGAATCCCGCGCACGCACACCGGCGCGCCCGGCGCCAGCGACCGCTCGACATCCACCGGGACGTACTCCCACAGTTTCATCTCGAACGTCTGCGAGACGGCGCGCGGGTCCCCCCCCGTCGCCGCCGCGCCGCCGGCGGACGCGTCGCCGTCGTCGAAAAACACGTCCACCAGCAGCGTCGCGGGCGTCTTGTGTCCCCAGCCCTTGCGCGACGGCGGCGCCTTTAGGAAACTGCCCACCGTGCCCACCACCAGCACCGCCGTGCCGTTCTGCATCTCGGGGCGGTACCGCGCGAACTCCTGGTACTTCCGCGGGTAGCACCGCAGCACGCGCTCGACGGTGCTCACCTCCGCCCTCTTGAGCGCGTTCGTCAGCCGCGCGGATACGCCGTGCTCCTTGAGCGCGTCCACCGGGATCTCCGCCCACGCCGCGTGGTCGCGGCGCAGGCGCGCGTGCAGCGCGGCGAGCGCCGGGTCCACCGGGTCGCCGCCGTTTTTGCGAATGTTTGTGGAGTCGGAACCGTCCGAAGGCGCCGCGTCCGCGGCGCCGCCGAGATTCGCCGCGCCGATCGCGCCGTCCGCGCTCGCCTTAGAGTCCGACGCCTCGGTCATGCGCGCGAAGTCCATGGTCTCGGGGACAAATCCGTTGATGGGGTCGGCGGCGATCCAAAACGGCTTGCGCGGAGGGCGGTTGTTCGGTTCCGGCGCGCGGAGACGCTCAAAGGCGTTCGGAACCGATCCCGAGCCGTCCTCGTCCTCGTCCTCGGAGAGGTCGTTCAGCTCGGCGGCGGCGATCCCGCCCGACCCGAGGACGTCGATCTCGCCGCGGTCACTCGTCACGATCGGGGTCGCGCCGAAACTCGGCGCCGCGGGAGCGCCCGCGCCGAAACTTGGCGCCGCCGGGCGCGCCGAGCTCGGCCCCGTCGCCGAGGCGGTTTGCCGGCGCAGCGAGTTCTTGGAGGGGTCCCCGAGCGAGAACGAGTGCGACGCCATCGCCTCCACCGCCTCGCGGAGCTTCTCCGTGTCCCCGCGGGTACCGACCACCTCCGCCGCGCCCGGCCCGGCCGTGCCCTCCAGACTCACCCCGAGCACGCCCTGCAGCACGTCGCCGAGCATGCGCGCGTCCGCCTGCGCCCGGTGCGCCGCCTCGCCCTCCGCCGGGCCGCACGCGAAGTGCGCGGCGAGCGTCTCCAGCTTGAACGACCCGACCGTGTTCTTGTCCAGGCGCTTCCGCGCGAGCGGCAGCGTGTCCACGAACCGCCAGTCGTCCGGGAGCTCCCGGCCAAGCCGACGGTACTCCGCCTGCAGGAACCCGGCGTCGAACTGCCGTGCGTTGTGCGCGGCGAGAATCACCGGCGCGCCGCCGCCCGCGCGCCTCGCCTCGGTGACGTACTCCTCAAGAAGCTCCGCCGCGCGCGCGAACGACGGCACCGCGGGTGCGCTGACCATGCTGTTGGTGATCCCAGTGAGTTGCGTGATGGGGGGCGGGATATTGAACCGCCCGGGGTTGATCAGCGTCGCCATCGGCGCGTGCGTCGGGTCGGTCACGTTCACGGCGGCGATCTCGATGATCCGGTTCTTGTCCTTGCTCAGACCCGTCGTCTCCAGGTCGAACGCGATCACGATGGGGGTCTCTGACGATCGCGCCTTCGCGGCGGTGGCGGACGAAGACGCGCTCGGCGCCATGGCGGGCATGCGCAGCTCGCTCACGGGCGTGCCCCCTCTTTGGGGGGTGGAAAACGAAGACCCCGAAGACCCGCCCGCGTTGCCCCACGCGGAGGCGCGGTTCGTGTCCGTCGCGGGGGCGTTCTCGCGTCGCTGCGCGCCGCTGTTCGCGCGCTGGCGGGGGGGAGCAGCCGCCGGCGGCTTCGCGGACGCGGGGGGGCGCCACGCCTGCGGCGCCGCCGCGGGAGCCGCCGCGAGATGCTCCGCGGCGCGCTCGTGCTGGTACAACGCCGAACCCAGCCTCCGTAGGAGTTGGTCCCTTCCGGTCGCATCCATGGCGCCGTAGGAGACCGCCTCCGCGCGGATCCCCGCGAGCACGGCGGCGAGGTCGGCGGTCCCTTTTTGCGCGGGCGCACCGGCGCTCGTCACCAGCACCGTCTCCAGCTCACCGAGGTGGTTGCACAGGAACTGCTGGAAGTCCGCGAACGCTTTCCCTTTCGCGTTCGGGCACCCCTTGCCGAGTTCGTAATCGAGCCCCGCGCGAAGGCGCTTCGCCAGGCCGGCGGGGTCGGTCGCTTTCGTGACGACCGCCGGATCAGAGGTCGGGGTGGTCGTGGCAATCCCTCGCCGGTTCGCGTCCGGCGCCCCCAGCGGACCCGCCACCGCCCCACGCGCCATCGTCTCGCCGCGCGCGGGCGAATGTTTCGAGGAACGCGCGTGGGCGCCGTCCGAGGACAGAGCGGCATCGCGTCGCGTCGGGAGCGCGCCGCGCGTCCCCGGGACGCCCGCGCGGCGCCGCAACGCGGCGAACCCCGCGCGTCGAAGGGAGTGCATGTGACTCGCTCGGGCTGTGACGGAAGATGCGCTCGTCGCCATCTCAGCGAGCCATCCGCGCGTCTTACGGAGTGAGCAGTGGTGATCGCGTTGTTAGGCAACCGGTCGAGCGCGCGGGAAAAAACGCAAGAATCGAAACCCGAAACGACGGTCT
>Ga0206682_10005337_pt1 | contig 10155 bp, 16 predicted proteins | sample M240m12015metaG_FD_155444 | JGI IMG/M metagenome (GOLD analysis project Ga0206682, IMG submission 155444) | Ammonia-oxidizing marine archaeal communities from Monterey Bay, California, United States - M2 40m 12015 | ecosystem: Environmental > Aquatic > Marine > Intertidal zone | place: USA... | reverse complement strand
AGCGTCTAATTTAAGGAGAGTTTGATGAACAATCGGTTTGAACGAGTTTGTGAGTTTGCAGAACATTTGATTCTTCAAGAAGATATGGGAACAGATGTTGACTTGGTTGTGATTCTAGATACTGCGCAAAAGGAGACTGGCGAAACTTTGGAGACTTCTGATAGAAGTTCTGCAATCCAGTGGCTAGACTACTTCTGCGCAGATCATGGGTATTACCCTAAATAGGATCCCGATAAGGTTTGTGGAAGTCGCAAGTTGTTTCTGATACTTTGAGTCCGTGTCTTGTGGCTTGTTCCCGAGATCTAGAGGTGAAAGAATTTCCAACTTCATTTTTGTGTTCTTCGTCTCTGAAGTATCCGACTATATCGAAACTTATGAAATCATTGGTTGTATGATGTTGCATATTTTCCACATACACATAAGCACCGCTGTTAATTGCAGCATTGTATGCATCTAACTCGTCCAAATCTCCGCGATCACTTTCGCTCGCTTGACCTGTAGCAATGAGATTCCAATGTTGTTCGTCGCTCCCTAGATTATTAAGAATCAAACGAGAATATTCTTCGTGTTCAGGAGTGTTTGGTCCGTGTCCAGTATAGAGAGGATATAGAGAGGCGAACATATCCCAGATTTCTTCATTGGTGAAGTTAGCACCAGAGAAACAGGGTCCACCGACAGTTTGTATGTGAACAGTTGTTGTTTGTTTTATATATGTTGGCATTAATGTACTCCAATCAGTTTACATTATTTATAAGAGTGGGTTTGTTAATTTTTTTAAAAAAAGTGTTGACTTTTTGGAAATAGTGTAGTATAATGGTTATATAAGTTGAGAGAGGACTTGTTATGATTTATACTGTTGATGATACAAAATACCTAGACTATATCCACGCTTGTGGTGAGATTTTGGGCATTCAAGATTCGTTGACTGATATCACAATTGAATTCAAGACTAAGTGTGATTATGATGCTGGTGGGTTTTGCCATGGCGACACTGATGACGTAGAGATAGAGATTGCTACTCACGTTCAAGGTGAAGAACTTCCTGACGAAGATGTTATGCGTAACATTGCCCACGAAATGATTCACGCTCAACAAATTATTGATGGTCGCTTAGAGAATGTTGGTCTTCAACTTCTACAGTCTGGTGACTCACAGAGCCTAGTAAATGTAGTTGTCTGGGATAAAGAAAGATATGTTAATACGCCATATGCCGACCAACCTTGGGAGATTGATGCATATTCTCGAGAAGAAAGAGTAATGAACGAGGCACTTTCTAATGTCTAAGAGAGATACTGGTACTTTAGACTGGTATGTTAAATGGTTTGCATCCATAATGATGGTCGGTGCTATGTCCGTTCGTGGTGTATATGGTTATGAGAATGTAGATCTCTTTCTTTCAATTATTGGTGTCATAGGATGGTTTTGGGTATCTTGTCTTTGGAAAGATCGTGCGTTGATACTGGTTAATGGTATTGGGTTGACATTCTTACTCAGAAATGCAGTAGAACTTGGATGGTGATTTTATGAAAATTGAAATTGGTAAAAGTTACGAAGTTGGACCAAAATACAAAAAGTCTTTTGAGCAATGTGAGTTTTGGCGAAACGATGAGAATAAAAAGACTATTGGTGTCCGTGTTTTGTGGCGTAGTGGTTCTGTTATTATTACACCTCAGAATGAAGACGAGGTTCAAGATTTGAAAGATATCCTAGAGCAGAAGGAAGGCGAATACTTTGAACCTGATGGGTTTGAAGAATGCGAGTTCGCTGAGTGCTGGGATGGTGTTTCTGAAGACCTTGAGTTCTATGGAGATAATCCAGACGAAGAAAAGATTCAAGAGAAATATGAAGAAGGTGAAGATTTCGTCAGTGAGATTCTCGAGGAGTTTGGATACGAGAGTGACGAAATTGAAACTTTCATCTGGAACGAAGTTGAGATCGAAGAAGCCAAAGATCACATTCCTTTCTAGATGTAAACTGAATTAGCCAGTGGTGGCTGATCGTCGCAAGACGTAAAAACCAAAATGTTGTTTTAACTTTTTATTATGGAGAAACTTATGAACAAAGCAACTGCACAAGATCGCGCTTTAGCGACATTCATGAAGGGTGATACACTTACCGCTTCACAAATCTCTTCACGATTCGGTGTTGCAAACCCACACAATGTGGTTTATGCACTTCGTCGTAAAGGTTATGCAATCCATCTGAACGAAGGTCGCAAAGGTTCTCGTGGTCGTGCGAAGTCTGACTTCTATCGTCTAGGTCAACCAACCAGAGCAGTTGTTGCTGCTGGTTATGCTGCTCTAGCTCAGTAGTTTGGAATGGGGAGACTTCGGTCTCCCCGATTTTTAATGGAAAAACATTACTTCTTTCACAGTACACATTATCCGAGTGGAGACTATAATGAGTTCCATCCGTGTCATATTGTAAGAAAGAAATGGGTAGAGCAGGGTTGGTATATAAACTCTTTCTATCGTGTATCAAGATTCAGAGGCATTAAGTTGCCGTTCATTTCATTTGGGATGATTAGTGGTTATCGATCACACAGAGTCCCATATATTGCATTTCATTTCGGGAATGCTTTTCATATGCCCACGTTCTTTGTTAATAGAAAGATATTATGGATACGTTGTGAGTATGCTGCAAAAGATCAGTGGACGTTTCAGAGAAAGATGTTACTCTCTCGGATGAAGAGAAACAAAGAAAAATTTACTCGAAAATAATCTACTTATTGTAACCGAATTGATCAAGAAGGGGTTTGTTTTGGTCATTAAATAATGCTCGTTTATCAATCTGAACATTAGTTTTGCTGAGGATTGGACCAATATTATATGGCGACGCAGTAACACCGCCAAACTCCAGAGTCATTACGAACTGATAATCTCCGCTCCCCTTATATTGACATCGAACTCTTATCTTCAGAGTTGCTGAGTTTGCAAAGTCGGGGATTGGTCTTCCTGAGATACCTTGATTTAATTTTAGTGGATCTTTGGTATTCATCAGAAAGAATCCGTGTGATGCTACATTAAGATAGTGCGTATCTTTTAAATTATAGTAGTCACACATCACCTTTGCTGGGACTGGTATCTTTACTTCGTTTTGACCACCAAACTGTTTTATATCTTTTTCATATGCTTGGCGTTTATTTGTAACCCCTTCAGCCAGTACCTTTCTTCCTAGATCGTCATTCTGAAGGAATGGTGTCTTTCCCCTCCAGTTTGTCCCATAAGTTCCGCTTGTATTCATTTCTCTGAGGAGGTTTGCTTTTGTTGCAACCTGCATCATAAATGCCTTTTCTTTATCCCTTGCAGCCTTTGGGTCAAACATCCATTTGCCCTTATTATACTTCATCACTAAACTACCGCCAGCGGTTGGTGCTAGTTTCAACTCAGCACCTTCTGTTTGGGTATCTCGGCTTTTAACTAATTTTATTTCTAGGTCTGGTCTATCACTTTCTGCGCCTGCAGGTGGGTTGCCACCAGCAATACCGCAACTCTTTAGTGCGGTATACAGATTCTTTTCGTATTCAAAACCTTTTTGTGCAGACATATCTTATTTATATTTCGGTGAGTATATGGTGATGAGGTCTTCCTTTCCCTTTACCTTTATGTCTCCGATCTTCTCGCAGTTATATTGTTCGGGGAGCAAATCTTTAGTGAAAGACGAGATGATAGTTTTGTATTCCTTGTACTCACCTCGAGCAGCAGTTGCTTCTAATCTTGCTGCAAGGTTGACGGAATCTCCGATGACGGAGTAATCGAATCTGGCATCAGAACCCATGTTGCCGACAATAGCAGTGCCGGAATTAATACCAGTGCCGACATTAATATCAGGCAACCCTCTATCAGAGTATATTTTCTTGAGTGCATTTGTCTTTTCCTCGATTTCTATTGCTGATTTTACAGCCATTTCTGCGTGATTGTCGCAAGATAAAGGCGCATTCCAAAATGCCATGATACAATCGCCCATATATTTATCTATGGTTCCCCCATTATTCATAATTATTTTGGTCATCTCATTTAAATATTCGTTTATCAATAATACCAACCCTTCTGGGTCGTCATTATTCTTATAATACTCAGATATAGGAGTGAAACCGCAGATATCCATGAACAGGAATGTCATTTCTTTCCGTTCACCACCAAGTTTCAGTAAAGATGGGTCGTTTGCAAGCATATCAACCATGTCTGGAGACAAATAAGTTCCAAATTGCCCCTTTATCATCTGTTTTTGCTTGAAATTTGTGTAAAATTGAATAAAACTTCCGTGTGCAAACACTAAAACAAGTGTTATAACGCAAAAAATAGGGTCAAACAGTAAAAAATACTTCTCAAAGGCATAATTTGCGCCAAAAACTGACAAAAATGCTAATAATCCAAAGCCAAGACCACTAATTAAGATTGTAATTTTAGTGAGCATGAATATAACAAGCAATGAACCAATGATTGTTAGCGCAATTTCGTAAATTTTAAACTCTGGAAGGCGTGATATAGTCACCCCACTGATCATAGTCTTTAAAAGATTGGCTTGTACATCGTGAGGATACATTGAACCGACTGGAGTAGAGATTAAATTAGATCCCTCGAAGGTTGCACCAACGATTGCTATACTCCCTTCAGGTATATCCTGTATTTGGGTAAACGAAAACCGAGTAAACTCATTCCAAAAGGCAACATTCACGTTTCCAACTTCGTCTGTTTTAATGGAATCAAATTTTGGTATGCGCACAAACCTTATCCCGAGATCATCAGTCTTTATTTGATATGATATATCCCCTGCTGCAACTCTTAGAGTGTCAAGGGCGAGTGCAGGATACAATCTACCCTCAAAGTTTTCGAGTAGTGGTATCCTTCTTGTTATTCCGTCGGTGTCTGGGGTTGACGATATGGTTCCATATCCTATAGTCGACTGCATAATTTCTGGTCTTGCAAATAGCATCCCAGATAGTTCTGGTCTTATTTCTTCTGCAGAGCGATCACCAAATGTCGCATAACCGATACCTCTTGGTCTGTAATCTATATTTGTTTTTTGAGAGGGGGCGATCGCCACAAGAGAATTTTTATAGAACAATACATCTGCGAACTCCTCGTCACCCCCAGATCTATCTGGTTCGCTGAATAATATATTGAAGGCAATTATAGAGTTTCCAAGTTTGTCGACCTCGTTTGCCATTACGCTTCTTGGTATTGGGTATTGCCCAAACTTGTCTAGAGTTTGTTCGTCAATATCAACCAGAACGATTTGTTCTGATGTGACGACATCCTGCCCTCGTTGCAAGAAATCAAAATAGCTCAGCCTAGAGCTTTCAAGCAAAAAAGGATCTACGAGTCTCAGCGAAACAAGTGTCGCCAAAGTTAATAATACGTGCCACATCTTCATTGTGTTATATTTATTGTTGTCGTACTACCATTGATTGTTATGGGGTCTAGAAGTTTACCATCCTGCTCTATGATTACTTCTGTCTCTGCGCTTTGATCTACTTTGATTACAACTATATCAGATACATTTCTTGTCAGCGTGACACTCTGACCATCCACGATAGTAGAAACTTGAGTTACTGTGTCAAATCCTTCTTCAGTTCCTTCTATATCAACATCTCCTGATTGCTGTTCTTCTTTGAGCAACTCTGAGTCAAGGTCTGAATAAGATTCTAATAGGTTTTCTAGAAGTTCAACATCTAAGAAGTTTATATCTAGTTCCGTGAATTCAAGGTAATCTTTTTCTAGTTCTTCGTTCTCAAGAAGTGCCTCGTCTAAGAAGTCTATGTCTAGTGGGTTTATATTTCTATTTGCAGATGTTGAAGAATAAAATTCTTCTAGAGTTTGTCTTTCCGTTGGAGGGGTTATTATGAGGATGTTATCAAGCATATCCAATGTTAGGTTAAGGATAGCGGGGTTTGATGGTGGTAATTCACCGACAGAAGTCGTTGTGGATTCAAATGGCTTATTTAAAACCACCTCACCTGTCATTGTTGCAACTATTATTTCTCCTGACGATATACCATTTATGTCAGGAAGAAGAATGACTAATGTTCTACCAAATTCATCTACTGTAACTGTGAAGTCAGTTCCCCTAATACCTATTGATGCGGTCGGAGTTCTTAGTCTTATATTTTCTTTTTCGATAGTGCCCAGAGAACCTGTTATAAAACGTGCGGTTCCCTGAGCGAAAGTCATAGCTAAGTCAGACTTACTTGGGTCATTATCGAATACTACATTATCAATAACAATTCTTGTGTGTTCGGTCATGCGAAGTTTGCTGTCATCAACAAACTTCACTTGCATACGTCCTTCCCCTGTCCTGAGGTCGTCTTTAGATATTACACTAGAACCCTTTTCTGGTTCTAATTCTTTTTCTTCCCTGACGATTTGACGCCAGCCGACTGCTTTATCGACTAGCCCGACATCATTACTATTGGCAACCTGTGGCAGTACCAGAATCAGACTGGCTAATGCAAATCGTAGCAGGCGTGGTACTAGTTCCGTCGCCATCAAGTTCTATCTCCAATTCATCTACTTGCAGTGTCGATTGCTGGCTAATGCTCATATCCCAGAAATTTCCCGAGCCTGAAACATTGAATGTGTGACCATCGTAACCATCTGCATCATATGCTATGGTATTGCTGTCACCTATCCAATCAAGGGTATTGCTGAAGTTACTTACATCAACATCTATTGTTGCACTATTAAAGTCGCCATCAACTGTCCAATTTAGACTTCCGTTATTTGCTGCATCTGCAGTTCCTACATTTAGGTCTAGGTCGTTGTTACCACCAGATATATTCAACGTGTAATCTCCATCAGTTGCCCCAAACGTATTCGTTGGGTCTACATTAAAATCAACAGTGTTTGTGCTACCAGAAACATCGATATCGATAGTGCTACCCTCACCGACAATATTGCCGATTATAGAGTTGGTAGAACCAACAGTATCTATGCTCATGCTAATGTTATCACCATTTACAATCATTTTTGTATCATCGTCGGCACTCCCTCCGACTTTATTGCCACTGCCGTCTTGCGTGATATCAATGTCTACCCCTGAACCTATTTGATCAATGTAGATAGCGTTATCTGCCAGCAATGGCGATGTCCCTGAACATACTAGGAACAACATCACAATAAACCTTTTTTGTAACGTGTTCATTTTTACTTACTCCCTTATGAGATTTTACCCCATAAATTTTACTTGCTCCCGTTATGGTTATACGTCCAAAACCCATGTGTATTTCCTTTCTCTATGAGTTCTAATACGCCAGTTTCTATTGCTCTTTGCGTGGCAATTGATACGCTCTCATTACGAGCAACACCAGACTCGATCTCGACGAGTTCAGTTCCTTGCTCGATAAATTTAAATACATCCCCGCCATTTGCTGTGGATAGTATCGTCTTACTCGCTATAACTTCAAGTAATACTTCACCAGTCGCAACACTCACTAAACGGATATTAATAGTTACTGTGTCGCGACTAAACTGACTGCTTGTTCCAATGCCTAGATATCTCGCACCAGAACCACCAGAATCGATGGCGGTGTCATATCCGACAATACCACCTGTAATTATCATACCAGCAAATGTTAGTGCTGGTAATTTTTTTGCTCCTTCGCCATCATAACTTTGCCTAGTCTGTCTGATTAATTGACGTTCTTTTGTTAAGTCATCAAGTATTTGGCGATCTATAACTCTAAAAAAGTTTCCGTGTGATGCTCTTTTCAATGCTCTTATCAGATATACATCTGGAGCCTGAGTAACCGCAGTGCTAAATGATGTACCACCACTAGCATTTTGTCTTTTTTGCCCTGTCTGATCATTAAATCTGTATACTGCTACAGATGGTTTTCTTATTGGTTCTGGGACATCAATTAATTCCTGTTCAAGTAATGAAAATTGAACAGTTGCTTTATCCTCTAATGGAATTTTCAAGTTGCCACCAACAGTGGTACAACCAGTGCTAAATCCCAAAATCCCCAATAGGAATAGTGATGACAGTAACCTTGCCGTATTCATCAGTTATTGTGAGCTCCACTTTATCGCCATCTTTGACGTAGGTTATTCCTGTTCCTTCTATGTCGAATGAACCCATATCAGATGGATTCTCTCCAAACATACTATCAACAATCTGTCTCGATAATGTAGAGTATATTCTACTTTCTACATTACGAATAAACTTTGCGAGAGTTGTATTCTCAGCATCTCTTTCTAATTGCTTTTGTAAGTCTTCAACTTCTTGTTTTATCGCTTCTTTTCTAGAAGTCTCTTGGTTTTCTATTGTTAAGTAGTGGGAACTCTGATTCACACCACTGAATGAAGGAGACTTAAAACTATGTTCTATTGGTGCTGCATGTGCAATTTGAACAGAACATAAAAGTGCGAATAGACTACTTCTTGTTATCTTCATCTTCTTCTAAACCTTTCACTTCTATTGCTGTATCCAGCTTTTGTTGCAAACGTATTATGTCATTGTCTAACATTCTAACACGATCAATCAACCCTATTAATGTTATTCTTGCATCTTCTAAGTTTGCTTCTATTTTTTCTGTTATCGTTTTCCAAACATAATAGATCATATAAAGCATGCCAACGGCAGCAACTATTGGAAACCCGAAATCTTTTACTGCGGTCACAATATCCATTAGTCTCGCCTTGCGTCAGTTTTGCCGTCTGCCCTTGAAATGCGGTTCAAGTCTGGTCTAATACCCAATACAACACACATAGTTGTGTCAAGGCGAATCAAATCGTGATTCATCGTTTTTACTCTGTTGTCAAGTGCCTTAACAATTCCGTGCATACCATTTACTTGGTCGATAACTCCAGACATAATATACTTCAGTGTGAGGAACATAAAGAAACCACCAATAAGTGCTGCAGCGATTGGAAACCCAAGCTCACCTATAATATTAAAAACTTCTTGCATTTTCATATCTCAATGTTTATAAATTAATACTTGACTAATTAAATTCAAAGTAGTATAATAATCTTTGTTATTTATAAGTAACCACTATTTTCGCAAGATAAATAGAACACTACAATTGATTATGAAACTTTGCCATGGAAATTAAACCAGAAACACTCGCCAACTGGATAAAATTCATCCGCTTCCACCCCGATTTATCCGAGCGGTTTATGGACTGCTTTTGGGAAAGTCAGATAACAAGTAAGCAACATATCATTGATTTACTTCAAAAGGAAAGATATTATTTGAATGATGTTTATATCTTTGGGGGTTGGTATGGTCTTCTTGCTAAATTGATTGAAGATTCTTCAAACTTGAATGCTACATCTATAGTTTCAATTGATATAGATCCTGTTTGTGATTGGGTCATAAATGATGTTTATCCCAACTCTGATATTCAAGCAGTAACAGCAGATATGGCTGATTGGAATTATCCCCCTTCAAGTAGACCCAATACTGTTATAAACACAATAACCGAACACGTTACTCAGGAAGCATATGACGAGTGGTGGGAAAAGATACCAGAGGGAACATTCTACTTACTTCAAGGAAATGACTTCTACGAAGAACCAGAGCATATAAGATGTGCGAAAGATATGCTAGATTTCAAACAAATGAATCGTTGCGAAAACTCGACAAATGAGTTTGAATTCAATTGTACTGGTCTTCGCGGTAAACAATTCACAAGATTTATGGTTACTGGATTTAAATGATCACACTTGTCACAACATACTTTGAAGATCCGTATAGACTAAAAGACTATATCGAGAAACAATTCAACGAAGAATATTTTTCAGAACTCATTATTGTTGACGATGGATCTCCAAGACAACCAGCAGAACCTATTGTCAAAAACTACCCAGAAAAGAATATAAAACTTTTTCGGGTTAAAGAAGATATTGGCTTCAACTCTCACGGAGCGAGAAATCTTGCAATGAAGCATGTTGAGACTGAGTGGGCGTATATGACTGATATTGACAGAGATTTGATAGGGCAGTTTGCTCCTGTTATAGACAGATATGTTAGGTCGGCAGAACCAAATGAGTATTTCAATACATTACTTGGAAGAACTCAGGTAACACATAATGATTACTGCGTCAGAACAGAATCTTGGTGGAAGTCTGGAGGGTATGACGAGGAATTTGTAAACTGGCACGTTGGCGATAGAATATTTGTTGAGAGGTTGAATTCTTACTTATCCCCGAC
>Ga0206682_10005336_pt1 | contig 10156 bp, 2 predicted proteins | sample M240m12015metaG_FD_155444 | JGI IMG/M metagenome (GOLD analysis project Ga0206682, IMG submission 155444) | Ammonia-oxidizing marine archaeal communities from Monterey Bay, California, United States - M2 40m 12015 | ecosystem: Environmental > Aquatic > Marine > Intertidal zone | place: USA... | reverse complement strand
CGGCGCGGTGACGGCGTGCGCGCGATGCGTCTGCGCGTGCCCCCCCCCCGCGCGCACGACGTACTCCGCGTGCGCCGCGGACTCCGCGCCGTGAGTGTTTTTTTCCCGCGGGATGAGACCCGCCAGCGCCGACCCGCGCCGGCGCTCGGGGTGCGTCCGCGGCAAAAGCGCCTCAACGACACGCGGCGGCGGCCGCGGCGCGGCACTCGCCTCGGGGTGACTCCCCGAGTCCCCGGCGTCCCCGGCGTCCCCGGAACATCCGTTCGCTTCGACGGATCGTTCCGTCTCAGCCACCTCCGCGTCCGCCCTCGCCTCGTCGTCCGCCGCCGCGAGCAGCAGCGCCTCGCGGACGCCGGCGTCGACGCCGGGCATCCGGCGCGCGAGCGCCGCCGACCTGGCGACGGCGCGCTCGGCGCGCTGCAGCTCGCCGGCGACGGCGGCGTACTCGGTCTCGTACGGACACGCCCGGCGTAACACGCGCGATGCCATGGCGTGCGCGCGCCGCAAAGCCTCGCGGTCGACGCGATGTACGTTCGGTACGTTCGGTACGTTTGGAGTGTTTTCTTCCCCCGCGCTACTCGCGGAAGAGGAAGTTTTTCTCGTCGTCACCGAAAAAGACGCGTACGTGTTTCCGACGGCGGCGGCGGCGGCGGCGAGGATCTGCGCGAAGATCTCGGGGGGCGGCGCGGCGTCGAGGTACTCGAGCGCGCGTTCACCCTCGCGGATCGGGTCGAACAGTGGCTTCTGCCGCGACGCGGGGACGATGGGCGCGTCGCGCCACAGCGTCTTCCACAAGTTGTCGCGGCCGCCGCCGCCCCCCATGCGGGCGCTGAGCCGCCCCGGTTTCGGCGCGAATCGGTCGCGTCTTTGCGCGGAAGCCGACTCCGTCGAGTCCGCCGCGTCGGCTTCCACGTAACACATTCCGTCGGAGATCTGGTCCGTCTCCTCCTCGACCCAGTCGCGCGGTGAGTGCCACCGCACGAAGTCCGCCAAGCACGCGCCCGGGTTGGCGGCTTTGAACGCGGACATGTCCGACACGAGCTGGTCGCTCTGCAGGCGCGCGCGCGCCGCGCGGCCCTCGGGCGTGTCGCCCAGCGCGTGCATCGCCGCCTCGCGTTCGCGCGCGGCGTCTTCGGTGAACACCGGGGGAGGCTGCGTTTCCGGGACGCGCATGCGCCGATGCGGCGGCGCGAGCAGCCGCAAACCGGAAGGGTGCGTGTGCTTCACTCCCTCCGGCGCGCGGATAGGGCCTCCAGTGACCGGATCATCCGGCTCGTCCGCGGCGAGGCCCTCGTCGTCGCCCCCGTCGGACGCGGTCTCGAACCCGTCCGCCTCGGAAACCGCGCGGCCGAAAACGCCGTTCTCGTCGGCGGAAACGCGCGTCGCCGCCGTCGCCGGGCCCGCCGTCACCGGACCCGTCGTCGCCGGACCCACCGTCGTCGGGCCCGCCGCGCCGAGCAGCGCGACCAAGTCCACGTCGTCATCCGGCGATTTCGCACGTGGCGTGTTGACGCGTCGCGTCGTCGTCGGATGACGCGTACCTCGCGTCGTCGTCGCCGCCGTCGCGTCCGCTTCGCGGTCCCGGCGTTCGCGCGCCGCGTCTGAGCGCTCGTACGCGTCGACGGATACAGCCTTCCGCCGACGTATGCACGCGTTGATGAGCTGAATCTTCTGGTGCGCGACGCACGCGCGCGTGTCCACCTGCTCGTCGCGGAACACCCGCTCGTCCTCGTCGAGACTTTCGTTTTCGTTTTCGTTCGCATCGACATTTTCTTCGTCGAGACTTTCGCCGGCTTCGCGAGCCGCGGCGCGCCGCCGCCGTTCGGCTTCGAACCCGACCCCCCCCGTGCGGGGCAGCGGGACGCCCCTGTCCCAGTGCGCGAATCGAATCTCGCGGACGAACCGGCGCCACAGCGTCGCCACCGCGCGTGCGTTGCCGAAAACAAGCGCGTGCAACGCGAGCCGCGCCAGCAGACTGTCCGGCGGCGCCGACCGCGCGGGGTTCGGGAACAGAGACTCCGCGTTTTCGTTTTCGTTTTCGTTTTTTTCTTTTCGGTCTCCGTTCTCTTTCTTCGCGCCTTCTTCTTCTTCTTTCCGTATCTCGCTTTTGGCGTTCACGAACGTTCGTTCGCCGCGTGTCACTTCCTCTTTCGAAGATATCCCGCTTTCGAAGATATCCCGCAGCACGTCCTGCACGACGGACTCGGGGGGCGCGCGCGGCGGCGGCGACACGCCGGTTTCGGTTTCGTCGTCCCAAAACTCGGCAGACGCCAGGCGCCCCATGGTCTCGGCGCCGCGCGCGCCGCGCGTCCCGGCGGACCGCGACAGCAGGTAGTACAGCTCGGCTAAGCCTCGGGTCCCAGGGTCGCCGTGTGCCTGGTCGTGTGCCCTGACCCAGGACGCATCGTTGTCCGAGGACGCGCCAAAAGCTCGTGTACCGTCCGTCTCGGGTCCAGAAAAGTCCGGAAAAGAGTCATGTCCAAAAAACGTCTCCTTCGCCGCCTCCGCCGCGCCGCGCGGCACGGCGCGGACGGTCCACTCCGGCGCGGCTTCGAGGGACAACGCGTTCGCGTTTGCGCTCTCGTCGGCGCGGAGAGACTCGAGTGAAACCTCGCGGTACGTCGCGTGCACTTCGACGCGGCGCCACGGGTCGGGGACCGTCGCCCACGGCGCCCACGGCGCGAGGTCGTCCCAGCGCGAGAACCGCGGTTCTTTTTCGTGTTCTTTTCTGAACACCCTTCGATCCTTCGGCTCGCGTCGAAGAGGCTCGTCTTCCTTTTCTTCTTCGTCGAGGTTTTCGTCGGCGCCTTCTTTTCTCTCGGCGCGCTTCCCGCGGCGGCGCCGCCGCGGGGGGGCGGCCCCGCCCGCGACCGCGAGGAACGCCTCGCCGGCGCGGACGTCCCCGCGCTCGCCGTCGCTGGACGACTCACCGGACGATTCACCGGACGAGCCGCTCGCGTCGAGAGGGGGCGCGGACCGAGAGGGAGCGTCGACCGATTCGATTCGGCGGCGGCGCCGCCCGCGGGTAAGGACGAAAGCCAGCCTCGCGGTAATTTTCGCCTCCGCCACGAGCGCGTCCGCGGTCTGCACGCCGTGCAGCGCGGCGAGCTGCGCGCGCAGAACGTCGCACAGGCCGTGTACCGTCCGCGCGTGTGCCCTCTCCGCGGCGACGCCTTCCAGGGAGTCGGTCTCGTACCGAACGGACCAGCCCCCCGTAGGAGCGGCGCCGCTCGCGTTCGAACCGACGGCGAAAACGTTTGTTTTGTCAAAAAAGTCATCCCCGGTTCGCCCGACGAAGGCGCGCCGCGCCGGGCCGAGCACGGGCGCGAACACCGGCCAGTGGCTCGGGACACCCGCGGCCGCGAACGCGACGGCGACCGCCGCCTTCGCCGCCGTCGCCTCGTCCACGTCCGCGAACGTGCCGCTCACGAAGTCTCCGAACGACCCTAAACCCGAAACCCGCGGAGACAGGGGCTCCACCACCGCGAAAGGCGCGCCGCCCGCGCCGCCCGCGCCGAACCACCTCTGCAACCCGGAGGCGCCGGGGCTCAAGTCGTCCTCGGGCGCGCACGTCGCGAGCTGAGAGACGCAGGAAGTGCCTGTGCGCGACCGAGCGGGTTTTGTTCTTTTTGCTTTTGGGTTTAGGGGTTTGTTGTCGGTTCGCTTTTCGTCGCGAAGCGCGACGCTTTGACACGAGACGTTGGGACGTCGCGCGTCTTCGCGGTAATACAAAAGCACGGCGATCGGGTCGGCGCGTCGGCGCGTTTGGTGGTCGCGCGAGGGCACGACCAAACGCAGAAACCGTAAGTCTCGCGAACCGTGGTCTGGTCTCGATGCGTTCACGTTTGAGCGCTCGCGCAATTCCTGGTCGGTCAAACGCAGCCACGCGCGCGCCGCGGTCTCCACGACGCGGCTCGTGTGTTCCCACGGAGACTTCACGGAAAAGTCGAGATACGGCGCGTCCGTCGGATTCGTGGCTTCGTCGTTGCCATCTCTCGAGTCCGCAGAAAGGTCGCCGAGACGCGTCTCGGTCCCCGCGGCGCCGACAAGGGGCTCGCGGTGGGAGTCGTCCGCGAGAGGCGCGGACGCGTGCGCTCGCGGAAGCTCCGGAAGCTCCTCGACGCCCCAGCCGTCCGTGGCTTCCTTCGGAGCTTCGTTGTTGCCATCTCTCGAGTCGGTGCCATCCCTCGCGCTCGAACCGGCCAGCGCCGAGGGCGCGCTCTTCTGCGCATCCGGGGACCGTCCCCGAGCCACCGGCGGCTCGTCGTCGGACGAGCAGTCGTCCAGCCACCCATCGTCGGATTCCTCCGCCCCGGACTCGCCCATGGCGAGGCCCACCCGCCCGACGGGCGCGCGCGACGGAAATGAACGGGCTTGGAAGCGCCTTCGGGCCTTCCCAGAAAATTCGGCACCTGACTCAAGACGACTGCGCACGTCGGACGTCCCATTTCGTCAGGCGCGGGGACGGCGACGGTATCGAGGAAGGACCGATGGCAGCCGAAGGTCCCGATGCGGTCGAGACGCTCGGGAGAGCGTCGCCGTCCCCGTCTTCGCCTCCGCTGCCGACGTCGCTCGCCCCCGACGACGACGCGCGGGCGCGTTTGCTCGAGGAGGCTGATGCGCTGTCGGAGACTCTGCGCGTCGTGGCTGAGGCGACGGACGCGCTCCCCGAGGGCGCGCTCGCGAAGAACCGGGTCCTCGCGGCGAAGTTCCGGCTGCGCGGCGCGAAGCAGCGCATGCTCGATTCCTGCGATACGCGCTCGATACCCGAATCCGTGCCTTCGTCGGACCGGGACCCAGAGGACGACGCGTCGTCACGGCGAACACCGCCGAGAGTGGAGAATCGCGAAAAAACAACGACAACACTTATAACACTTTTCGCGGCGGAGCTGCGACGTTCGCGCGCCGTCGCCGACGCCTGCGAGGAGACCGTGTCGTTCTGGGTCGGGCTGGAGCGAGACGAGAACACCGCGACGAGGCTTCTGCACGCGGCGTTGTGCGTCGCGTTGCGGGGAAACGAGGCTATTCAATTCGAAGGCGCGCGCGCGTTGGCGGCTCGGTACGCCGACGCGAACGGCGCCGTCGGCGAGAGTCTTTCCGCGTCGCGTACGCGCGCCGCCGCGAACGCGATGATCAGTGTCCAGAGCTCACTGAGTTTCGGCGCGGGGTTCGTGACTGGGCTCGGCGGTCTGTTGACACTCCCGGTCACCTTACCCGCGAACGTCGCGGCGAACATGGTCACGAACTTGCGTCTCGTCTTCGCCGTCGCCGTTCTCGGCGGCCACGACCCGACGCGACCGAGCGTCGCCGCGGCGGCCATCGCCGCCGCGCTCGGGCTGACCGAGGATACGCGGAGCTCCGTCGCTGGGATCCGCGGAGGCCACGCCGACGACGACGACGAGAGCGACGAAGACGGAAGCGAGGACGGCGCGACGACGGAAGCGAGGGTGACGGAAGCCGATTCCGTTTCGAAGAAGAAAATCAATCGCGAACGCTCGAAGCGTCTGATCGACCGGTCAGTCGCGGACGGCGCCGCCCGCGCCGCGCTTCGCGGCAACGGTGCCGTGCTGCAAGGCACGGCGTGGAAGATGGCGCGCAGCGCTGCCGCGCGCATGGCCACTAAGGGCGCGACGAGAACCAGCGGCGTCGCCGCGGCGCGCGCGATTCCGTTTCTCGGCGGGTTCGTCGGCGGCGGCTTCGACGCCGCCGCCGCCGTCGCCGCGGGGGGCAGGGCGATGCGCCGGTTCCTGCCCCCGAAGCCGCCTGTGGACTTCGACCGATCGAGCCCCGCGCCGCTCGCGGTTGAGTTTCAGAAGCTGAGCGACTCCGCGAGCCTGGGCGTCGAGCGGCTGGGGAACAGTTTCGCGAGCGCGTTTCGCGGGGCGTCCGCGGCGGTGTCCGGCGCGTTCGAGTCCGCCGCGGAGACGCTCGCGGATCGATCTCCGGAGCGCGGTCGCGGCGGGAACGAAGCGCCCTTATTCGACAACCACGTAGACGGTCACTGCGCGAACGCCTCGCCGTCGTACCAAGCCGGCGGGTTCGGAAGCGCGAAAGCGGACGCGCGAGGCGACGCCGACGCGGTCGACGCGAGTCCGGACGGCTTTGACTTTGACGTGTTTTCCGAATCCGAGGCGCGGTGGGAGCGCGAGGCGGCGCGTCTGGCGGCGGCGCGCGCGGAGGCGATGGCGCGACGCGCGGAGGCGCTGGATGCGGCGCGCCGCCGTCTGGAGACACAGGACGCGGCTGGTGAGACGACTCGCGGCGACGCGCCGGGTTCGAACCCCGCGAGAAGCGACTCCGAGGTGACGCGCCGCTCGCGCCGCGCGCGCCGATGGGCGCGGCACGAATCGCGTTGGCTGGCGTTCGCGCGAGACGAAGACGCGACGTCCACGATCACCCACGACGACGTGCCTTGGCCGCCGTCCGCGAAACGCATGCTCGCGGCCGCGGCGGACGCGGAGATGGTGGACGATACCGACGAAGACGCGAACGGAGACGACGCGACGCGGAAGGAAAAACGACGCGTCGCGACGCGGCGCGCTTACCGCCGACTCGTGCTTCGATGGCACAGCGATAAGTTCGCCGCGCGCTTCTCCGCGCGCCTCGACGACGCCGACGCCGACCTCGTGATGGCCAGAGTGGGAGAGCTCTCGCGCGCGGTCGTGGAGCAGTGGACGCAGTTCACGCGGGAACCGTAGCTCGTTAGTGTCGCACGCAGTTAGAGACGCGACGCATAAAATATGTACTGTAGTTAGGTAACCTTAGCTACCTTATGACACGGCTAAAAAAAAATGTCATACCTCGCGTCGTCCTCTGTACACGGCGAGCGTGGGCTGGTCCTCCTCCCCGTCCAGCGCTCGCCACCGGATGGACGCGCCGGGCGGCGCGTGCGGCGGGCCGGGCGCCTTGAACACTCCGAGCCCGTCGGGCCCGTCGATCCACCAGCACCCGTCTTGCTTGTTGTGGTACACGTACGAGGGGTTCACGGACTCGCCCGCTTCGTGCGCGAACCAGACGCCGTTCGCGCCGCCGTTGAGGCGCGCCCAGGTGTCCGCGACGTCCCAGCCGTTCTCGACGCAGACGTCGGCGAACTTGCGCGGGATCGATTCGACTTTCTCGATCGCGACGTACGTCCCCGCGACCGCCGGCCTGGTACCGCAGAAGACGCGCAGGGAAGTGACCGCGGTCGAGTTCGAGTCCGCGCCGGTTCGCGAACGCTCGGCGGCGTCTAGCGCGCGTAACACATCCGTCGCTTCCGATTGTTTCGCGACGCGGCGCGGACCCTCGCCGCCGCCGTGCGCGCTTTTGGGGTCGGCGCCGTTTTCGAGCAGAGCGCGCGCGCCGACGCCCAGGTTGTTGCTCGCCATCCGGTCCAGCGGCGTGTACCCGTACGTGTCGAGCGCCTCGATGTCCCCGCCGCGCTTGATCAAGAACGCCGTCGCCATTTGGTTCGCGCGGCTCATGCCGCACGTGTGCAGAGGCACGGCGCCTCCGGTGGAGACGTCGTTGACCAGGTCCGGGAACGCGTCAAGCAACGCGGCGAGCGCGGTGGCGTCCTCCGAGGCTGCCTTCCCGGACTGCAGCTCCGCGGCGAACGTGGCGATCGCGGCGGACACGGGCGTATACCCTCCGCCCGCGTACACAGGGCCCGGTCTCGAGTTGTGGTTCTGGTACTGCGCGCCGATGACGACGCCGCCGTCCGACGCGCGGCGCTTCACCGTGCCGCCGTAGATACCGGCACCGACGCTGTCCGCGTATGGGTCGAAGCCGTCGTCGTCGGTGTTCCCGGGGGTGCCGTACTTCTCCGCCATACCAGGCGCGTACGGGTCGTGCTGGATGCGCACACCGTCGTGGCGGTAGTGCGCGGGCATCCTCGTCGAAGCGCGCGGCGAGGACGTGGACACGGGCCGGAAAGCGTTTCCCCCGGGAGATGACGTCTTGGCGACCGCGCGGCGGCAGGAGGGCTGCGCGGCGGGGCACGCGCGGGCGATCGGCGCGCCGGCGGAGAGGAGCAGCGCGATCGAGGAGAACGAAGCGAGACGCGCGCGCAGAGGTGATGCGCCCGTGGCGTGCATGGACGGCGCGCGGCTCAGTGAGGCGGTGGTCTTCCGAGATGACGTGTCGCAACTCGCAACGCTTTTTCTCATCTGGTCTCAGAGCGCACACCTGCAGTTTCGCGCGCCTGAAGTGAGCTTTCTGTCGCCCGGCGTGACTTAGATACGCGTCGCGCGCGCTTCCCACGCACCGCGCGCGCCTGGTCGACTCCAACGCCGCCATGGCGCAGTCCACCTCCCTCGCGTCCATCTTGGACAAGGTGTCCTCCAACGATAAAGGTGCGTCTTCGAGCGCCTGACGCCGTCTCCCGCGCCGACTCGCCAGATCTCGCCGACCGATCGACGGCCCGTCGTTGTTAGGAAGAGGCGCGAGATCGATCGTCGCCTCGGGTCGATCGAGCGCGCGACGCCGACACACCGCGTTCTTCCCCGCGCGCGCCTCGCGCGTTCGCCCGATTTCGCACCGACACGCTCCGCTGACCCCTTCTTCTCGTCACGCGCACGCGCAGACTTCCGGTACATGGCGACGAGCGACCTGCTCGCGGAGCTGTCGAAGGATTCGTTCCGCGCCGCGCCCGACGTCGAGAAGAAAGTGGTCGCCGTCGTGCTGCGGCAGCTGGACGACCAGAGCGGCGACGTCAGCACTCTGGCGGTGAAGTGCCTTCCCCCGCTCGTCAGAGGGTGCGGCGGGCCCTCCGTGGTGGACGTGGTGCACGGCCTCGTCGAGCGCCTGTGCGCGGAGGAGGGCAAGGACGCCCGCGCGCGGCGCGACGCCGGCGTCATCGGCCTCAAGACGGTGCTCGCCGAGATTCCATCCGCGCACGAGAACGCCGGCGCCGTCGTCAAGACGCTGGTACCGAAGCTCGTCGCCGCGCTCGCGGCGTCGCTGCACTCCGGCAGCGCCGCCAAGAACACGGGCGCCGCCGGGGACGTCGCGGGGGACTGCCTGGACGTCCTGCACGCCGCCGCCGCCGGCCTCGGCGCCTACATGACGTCGTCCGCCGCGGACGGCGTCTCCCCGGAGACGGCGCGCGAGCTCGAGGCGGCGCTGGTCAAGTACCTCGCCGAGAGCGGGAGGCCGGGCACCAGGAAAAAAGCGGCGACGTGTTTGGCGAGTCTCGGCGCCACCGCCGGCGACGGGTTCCTGGCGCGGTGCGCCTCGGCGGCGCGCCGGGAAATCGCCGAGGCGGCGACTCGGCCGGCGGCGGAGCGCGACGCGCTCGCGGCGCCGTACGCGCACCTCCTGGGCGCGATGGCGCACGCCGCCGGCGCGCGGTTCGGGACGCACGCCTTCGAGAGTCTACCCTGCGTCGTCTCGCTCTTAGCGGCTTCGAAGGAGGAGGGCTCCGAGTCTCTGCGCGAGACGTGCCTCCGCACGCTGGAGCGGTTCGCGGAGGAGTGCCCGCGCGCGACGGCGGCGGCGCTGCCCGCGGTGGTCGCCGAGAGCCTGCGGCTCGTGTCGCACGACCCCGTGTACGGCGAAGAGGGGGGCGACGACGACGATCACGCTGATGCGGACGAGGACGAGCACATGGACGCGGACACGCACGCGGACGATGACGACGACGGATCGGAGTATGGCTCGGAGTACGACGCGTCGGAGTACTCGGACGACGGCGACGACGACGCGTCGTGGAAAATCAGACGCGGCGCCGCGCGCGTGTTGCGCGCGGTGAGCGCTAAGGCGCCGTTCGCGTTGGAGAAGAGCGCTTCTGATTCCGAGACGAACGAAAACGAAAACGGCGACGGTTTCAAAAGCGGTTTGTTCGTCGCGCTGGTGCGAAAACTCATCGCTCGCGGGTCGCGCGAACGAGACGAGTCCTGTCGCTTGGATGTTTTCGCCGCGCTCGAAGCCGCGCTCCGCGCGGCGTCGCCGGAGCGCGGCGCCTCGGCGTCGCTCGCCGCCGCCGCGGCGTCCGTCGCGCCGGACGTCGCGCGGAGCGCGGCGCGGTGGTGCTCCGATGTCATGACCGCCAAGGACAAGGCGCGCGGGGTCAAGCCGACGTTCAAGACGCGCACGGCGGCGTTCGGCGTGCTCCACGAGCTCGCGACGTGCGTCCCCGGCGCGTTCGCGTCTGATACGCCGAACGGCGTCGAGACTT
>Ga0206682_10005333_pt1 | contig 10159 bp, 6 predicted proteins | sample M240m12015metaG_FD_155444 | JGI IMG/M metagenome (GOLD analysis project Ga0206682, IMG submission 155444) | Ammonia-oxidizing marine archaeal communities from Monterey Bay, California, United States - M2 40m 12015 | ecosystem: Environmental > Aquatic > Marine > Intertidal zone | place: USA... | reverse complement strand
GGTAGAGGAGGTACACCGGGACATCGCACGCCACCAGCCTATCCTGCATCTCATTCGGGGGATAGCGCCCGGTGATGATCTCGCACCGTCGCATGCACCGGGGTAAAATCCAACCCGTGTTCAACGCGCGCTTCGATTCGTTGGGATGCGTGAGGACGAAGAGCGCCCCCGATGTTTCGAGCGGCCCGTCCGATGGCAGGTGCGAGCACAGGCACGCCGAGGACGGCCTGGAGCATCCCTCGCACACGGCTCGCCGGCCGGTCGCGATGTCTTCGGCTGCATCGTCGACGACGTCCGCCCACAGCGCCTCGAGGTCGGCCATGCGCGACGCCCTCGAGGCGCGAGGGGCTCTGCTCGGTTGGAAATGTCACAAGTCAGCTTGTCGGTCGTCACGTCAGTGTCATCGTCATGTGTTGAATCTGTGTTGAATCTCGTCATTGGTGTCGAACGCCCCGAGGCAGCGGCCGCAACCTCGCAGCACGGCTTCCACTCGACTGGACGCACCGCCGGCGGAGCGACTTGGCGCTTCATCCGAAGTTTTAAACCCCGTGACCGCGGGAACCATCGCGCGGGTGTGCCGTTTGGCAAAACTCTCGGCGCGAGAGACAGACTTAATTACATTCGTTGCTGAAGACGGGACGGACTGATGTCCTGGGAAGCTTCAGCGCTACCGCCCGGGGAAAAGCCCGGTGTAGGACTCTACGTGATATATGCCCCGCTCTTCATCGCGTTCGGCGCGGCGGGCCTCGCCGTGGGGCTTTGGTTTGGCCTGCTCTTCGTGGTTCCCGGGCTGTTGTACAGGTTCTCCGGGCCCTTCAAGTGGACGTTCGATCCCATCCGCTCGTTCTTGCACAGAATCATCTTCGGCCGACCGGAGGACAAAAAAGAAGGCGATGACGATGAAGGTTGTCTGACTGTTATTGGACAATTCGGGGCATGTATGGCGTTCAAGGCATACTTCATCATCTCGATAGTCCTTCTGGTGCACTACATCACGTTCCTAACAGATCCACGGTTCGATAAAATCAGAAGCTACGACGACGCGGTGGACAAATGGCAGGGAGGACTCGCAAAGGAATACGAGTCTATATGGACGTCGCGACAACTCCCGACGCTGCATCTCGAGCAGGATTTCAATGACGACAACCAAATAACGCCCCTGGCGTTCGATCCCACCTTTCAGCTGGAGAGCTCCAAGACATTCGACGAGTCCCTACCCCAGTTGCAACCCGAAAAGGACATGCAACAGTACGAAGAAAAGGTGATGGTCGCCGCGAAGGTTGAAAACTTTCACGTTCCGTCGATCCATCCGAGCGAAAGCGGCGAGGCGTTGACGGTTCGCATCGGCGAACAGAACTTCACGTTCGCTCCGGTGCATCAATGGAAAGAAGAATACGGTAGTTACGGCGAGGAATGTCACTATGCTGCGTATTTGAATGGTTTGATGTTCGTGTTCAACGAGGAAGTTCAGAAGCACGCTTGCACGCCGCTTTATTACAACCCCGCTCTTACGTGCCACGACGAGTGGCCTTCACTTTACCCACCGGCGAACCTTACTCTCAGAGTCGAGATTCGCTCACCGCACGACCCTTCGATCGTCGCGAGCGAACTACTTGGCTGTCCTACTACTCGTCACGGTTACGAGTGGTGGGGCGCGACAATGAGCGAGCAGTGGAATCTCATCATTATCTTCGCGTACGTCGTGGTTTGCAGCGGCCTCGCAATCTTCCTATTCAGTAAGCCGGGGTGGTTGTGGGAGATGTTGGAGTGGGACAAGAAGATGCCGTGCGGCGAGAAGAACAAAACAGACGTCGAAGCCGGTAACACCGAGACGACCAATCCTCAACAAAGTGGTGGATGGTTCAGTTTCAAGATGACATCATTCTCGAGACAGCCGAAGATTACCCGATGACTTGAATGTAAAAAATGTATCGTGTTCATTTGCTGAAGCTACTTCTTAGCCTTTGCGTACGACGCCGCGTACGACTCGACCATCTTCTTAACCTTCTCCCGCCTCTGCTTCGACAAAAACGCCTCGGCGCTGTCGCCCGGCACGCCCAGGCTGGTGCTCCCTTCCACGACCTTCGCGGCGACCTTCTCCTCGATTTTCCCGCACGAGTCCTTGTTCAAGCCGCGAAGCTTCTTCTCCTTGATGCCCTGCTTCAGCTGCTTGCGAACGTAGAAGCGCACCGCCTTCTTGACGTCCTCCGCGTACCGCTCCTCCGGCCCGAGCGCGGCGATCCTGGCAGCCTCCGCGGCGGCCGCCGCGAGGTCAACGCCCACTCCGGCTCCGGCTCCGGCTCTGGCTCCGGCGGCGGTCGGAGAGCCTCCGGATGCATCCATCGGTTCGCCCCGCTCCGCCGCGGCAGCCTCCTCCGCCTCCATCCTGGCATCTTCCTCATCCTCGCGCTCGCGCTCCTCGCGCTGCCGCTTCTTGTGCTCGCGCTTCTTCGTCTTGTGCTTGGCGAAATCCTCAAAGGTTTTCATCCGGAGCTTTTGCTTCTTTCCGATTCGAGGAGCTCCGTCCCAAACCCCGCGGAGCTGCTCCTGCGCCACTTGCTCGGCGCGGATCATCTCAGCCTTGGCGTCGTCCGCAGCCTGTCGCGCGGCGGCGAGCGCGGCGTCCGCCTCGAGCTTGAGCCGCTGCGCCTCGGCGGCGGCGGCGCCCTCCTGGAGCCCCGCGGCGGATTCGATAATCTCCTCCACAGTCATCGGCTTCGGCGGAGGCTTGGCCTTTTTAACCCTCCTTCGCGAGTCATCCGGGTCGTACGGGCGTTCCGAGTCGGAGTCATCGTCCGAAACGCCGTCGTCGTCGATGAACCCGAGGGGCTTGTCCTCGGCCTTAAGCTTCTTGGCCTTGGCCTGGCCGTCCCTTCGAGCCTTCGCCGCGGACGCCGCTTTCGACCAGTGGTGCGCGCACCGCCTTGCCAGGAGACGAACGTCGGGAATCGGGTGCGCGTTGAACCTGTCCGCGACGACCCTGGCCACGCCGGATTCCCTCAGCACCCGCGCGTCGACGACGTCCGTCGGGAGCGCGAGGAGGAGCTTGAGCATCTTGGAGGAAAGTTCCTTGCCGCTGGGCTTGGCGGTGACCTGCTCGAGCCACGCGGCGAGCGTGGAGAGGGCGAGGCCGCCGTCTCTGAGCGCGAGGTTGGCGAGCTGCGCCGGCGGCATCTTAGCCACCGCGCTCTGGCAGAACGCGCCGCGGCCTGAAGCGGTCTCCAGCGTGGGCATCATCTCGAGCATGCCGTCGAAGGTGACGGTATCAACCGCGACGCCGTCTGGGGATGAAGCCACGTGCCGGAGCACCCGCTTAACCTCTTCCTTCCCATCCGTCATCTCCTTTTGCTCCCGCTCGAGCTGCTCCATGCGCTCCGCCTTCTCCTTCTCCAGGCGCCTGCGCATGCGATCGCGGGCCTTCTCGTCGTCCTCCGGGCCGTCCTCGCCGTCGACGTACTTCTTCTTGCGCTTCTTCTTCTTACCCTTCTTTCTGGCCCCGCCGACGTCCTCCTCGTCGTCCGAGTCGGAAGCGTCCGCGTCCGAATCGTCCGAATCGTCCGAATCGTCCTCACCGACGATGTCCTCCAACGACACGAGCTTGAACACCTCGTCGAACGGGTCGCCCGCGTCGCCGTTCATGACGTGAAGAGCGTGCCGCGCCGAACGCCAGCCGGTGAGCACCGCGCCCCCCACCGTATCCGGGTGCTCCTTGCACGTGTGCTCCCCCGCGAACAACAGCCGGCCGCCGCTCGATTGCTCCGGCCGGCCGAGCTCGTCGTAGTCCTCCGCGGACGCGCCGACGGCGACGTACGAGTAACTACCCTTGGAGTAAGGGTCGGCGCCCCACCGCGAGACGGCGACTTTTTTCGGCTCCGTCACCGCGCCCTCGGAGGACTCGAAGATGCGCCTCAACACCCCCATCGCCGAGGACACCAAGGACGACGTCGGTTCGTCGGTTCGTTCCATCGCCTCCGCCGCGGACCCGGCGACGAGCCCGACGAGGACGTTGCCGCCGCACGCCTCCTTCAGGTTCCAAAACATGAACATCCGACCGCGACCGCCGATTGAATCGTCGCCGGTGGAAGCGGCATCCGGCGCGTAGTGCTCGCGCGCGGCGCCAAAGTAATCGACGCTCTCGTCCCAGAAGCATTTCTCGAACTCCATGACCACCTTGTTGAGGTGGCCGAACCCGAGCCGAGCGATGGCGACGGATTTAGCCTCGGACAGCCGCGGAGCGAACTCGATGTCGCCGGATTTGAGGCAGCCGAGCGGCGCGGTGACGATGCACGCGCTGCCCTCGATCACCTCGCCGCTCGCGGTGGTCACCTCGACACCGCCGGCGTCCGCGTCGCCCTTGAAGTGCCTAACCTTCTTGACGACGACTTCGTGGCGAATGTCGAGTCCCTTCGCGAGGGAGTCGACGATTTGCCCGTACCCACCCTTGACCATGCAGTGAGGTCCACCGAAACCGCCGTAAGGTTCATCCTGGTTCCAGTGCGCCATGGAAATCTTCGAGAGGGGCGCGGAGCACCCGTACTCCAAGTTCGCCCAGTGCCACCCCAGCAGCCTCCGTTCCTGGGCGGTCAGAGTGACCTTCTCCTTCTCCTTCTTGTCGCCGTCCGCGTCTTCGGCCTCCTTCTCGTCGTCGTCGCCCGCCGCCTCGTCGCCATCCTCCCCGAACGCCTGCTCGAGCTCATCCTCGATGACCTCCGCGAGCGACATCTTGGCCGTCGCGGCGTCGCCCTCGCGGTCCACGCGCAGCCTCGCCCGGTCCATCAACGCGTCCCTGTGCCGTTCCACCCGAGCGTCCAGCTCGTCGCTCACGAGTTCACCTGTGACCCCGTCGTACAGCGGGAGCTTATTGCCCAGCGTCTTCAGTGCCAGGCCGAGCTGCGCCGCGATCGTGGCGGATGGGTCCGCGCGGACGCCGAGCCACGGAAGGCCGGTGCGACGTTTCGCATCCGGCTCGCATCCCGTGATGATACTCGCGCCCATGTCCACGGGGACGGATAAGGAACTTCGATCGGTGTGCACCCGACCGCCGACGCGATCGCGCGCCTCCAGCACGATGCACTGGACGCCGTGCGACGTCACCATGCGCGCCGCGGCGAGACCCGCGGGGCCCGCGCCGACCACGACGACCGGCTTGGTCGGTTTAGGCCGGGCGGCTTCGATCGCCCTCGCCGCTTTGGCGACGGCCGCCTTCGCTTTAGCCACCTCTCGCGCCTTCTCCGCGTCGTCCTTGTCCTTGTCCTCCTTCGCGCCGACGTCTTTGTACTTGTCCGGGTCCTCGAGGAACCCGGTGACGATGGCGCGAACCACGAGCTTCTTCTCCGTGAGATCGGCGCCGAGTTCCGCCTCGATCGCTTTACGGATCTGTTTCTCGGTGGTGGTGTTCATGTCGGCGGTGCGGAGGTACGCGACTGTGCGCTCGGTGAGGAGCTCGTCGGTGATCTCTTTGGGGGCTTCCTGTTCATCGGTTTGATCGCTGGGTTCCTCCGCTGGGGGCTCGGGCTCGGGTGTGGGCGGCTTGGGCGGTGACACGTCGATCGCGCCGTAGTTGATCGCGCCGTGTCTCTGGAGCCACGCGTGCGATTCTCGCGCGAGGTCGGCGGTGTCCGTCGGGGTGGACGAGAGGCATCGCTCGATCGTCAGCGGAGTGCGCGTGTCCGTCTGCCACATCTGCAGCAGGTGGTTCCTGTGGGTGAAGATGAGGGCGAGGGGGTGAGAACATGTCCGACGGGAACGAGAGCGGGAGGGATCCGAGGGTGCTTTTCCGATTCGGGTCCGATCGATCGGGGCGGATCGGTTGGAGATCGCGGTTCGGGCGGCTCGATCGCAGCCGCGTCCGGGACTGCCTCGCGGATGCCGCTCTCACCTGACGCTGAGGTACTGCGCGATCCTTCCCGCGCCGCCCCTGGTGACGTGCGCGAAATCCCGCTCCTCCATGTGCGACAGCGCCGACGCGTCGAGCCCGGCGGCCGCGGCGGCCTCCATCGCGGGGGTCACCGGCGAATCGTCCGCGTCCGAGTCGCTGAGCTCGGCGCCCAGCAACGAATAGTTGTGCTTCTCCAGGCGACGCCGGAAGGCGTACTTCTTGACCTGACCCATGATCGCTGACCGCCCGCGGGTGTAGACGCTCCGTCCGTCGACCTGCGCCGTGCCGTTGTGTGACAAGGTCTCCCCGCGCAAATTGATTGGGTCCTGACTTTTCAGTTTGAGATGATGGCTCGGCGAGTTATTCAGTGTGAGGCGACGCCGTGGGGCGGGCGGGCGCGATGGGCGGCGAGGCACCCCCGGATCCCTACGAGGTCCTCGGGCTCTCCCGGTCCGATGAACCCTCGCCGGGTGACATCCGCAAAGCCTACCACAAGCTCGCCAGGATGCACCATCCCGACAAAGCCCCGGCGGACATGAAGGATGAGGCGGACGCCAGGTTCAAGGAGATCGGAGCGGCGTACGCGCTCCTGTCGGATCCGAAGACGCGGGAGAGGTACGACACGCACGGGCACGATGACGAGTACGAGGACCCGCGCGAGTGGATGGAGGCGGAGACGCACGCGCGGATGCAGTACTGCGCGGCGATGGGGGTGCCCGAGACCATCGTGTGCCAGCTGTGGTGCACGCTCGAGGAGCTCTTCACCGGCACGCGACGCCACGAGCAGGTGGAGACGTACACGATCGAGTCGGGGTACCAAGGGATGCCCGGGAAGGAGACGGTGCACTTCCACGTCGTCGTCCGGCCGGGATGGAGAGACGGGCGGGAGATACGCATCGGCGCGCTCGGCACCAACAGGCTCCAATCCGTCGTCTTCGTCGTCAGGGAACTGAGACATCCCTACTTCTCGCGACCCAGGGACAAAACCTCAGCGGACGTCTTGGTGCGATTCGCGCTCACGAAAGAACAACACGAGGCGGGCGCGATCGTGTCGGTCCCGACACTGACCGGCCGCCCCTTGAAGCTCTCCATCAAGGCCAACAGCGCCGTCGCCGCGAACGGCGGCGACAAGCGCATCGCAAACGAGGGCTTTCCGATTGTCCGCGAAGATCATCAAACGTCCTCGTCGCCGCCGTACCCGCCGGGGACGTCCCGCGGGGACATGATCGTCAAACTGCGCGTCCAGGGCACGATCGAAACGTGGCTTCGACGCGGCAAACGGATGTGGTACGCCAAGGCGCTGGGGTACACGGTCGGCGGGGTGGGCGTGGTGTACGTATCGCTGGGTCTGTTGGCTTTCGCGCTTGACATCGAGGGATGCAGGACGGGGAGGCAAAGGCGAATACCGGACGTGCTGCTGCTGAGCAACTTCCCGGGCAGCTACGGTTTATTCCGGCGGTTCGGGCGGGCTATGTTCTGGCCGAGTGGGGACGTGTCGGGGCGGATACTGGACGACTGGGATCCGACGGCGCTCGGGATGAGAGTCGCGCTGGAGTGCGGGTGGTGCGATAAAGTCCCGGCGGCGTCGGCGCGTCTGTACGACATGGTGTAGTCGGTTCGTTTTTTAATGATGACGTAGCATCTAGTAGCGATTACATTGTTGATCAACTGTCGTAGAAACCACCACTCGGGGTTTGGACGTTGGCGCGAGTGCCAAAGTCGTTCGCCAGGCTCTGGATGCTGCTCGCGAAGGAACCCTTCGGTTGAGCGCGCTGATTCGCCAGCGGGAACTCGTTCGCGTCCGACTCGTTTTCACTCTCCGATTCGTCGGACACGTCGTCGTAGAAGCCTTCCTCGGCGCCGAATTTACCGCGGCCGCCCGTGGGCGGCGGCGGCGCCTCCGCGAATATGCTCTTGACCGAGTTATGGTTTGTGGCCTTGCCGACGACGCCGAACCCGCCTGCGTTGGCGTGGCTTTCCCGAAATTCATTCGGGTCCCTCGGTACCCCTTTGGCGTCGATCTGAAACGCGTTGAAACCAGCCTTCGGTTGATGCGGTTGATGCGGTTGCGGCCCCGGTGCGACGCCAGCTGAGCCGTCGAGTTTATCCGCCATGGATTTTAGGGTGCCGGAGAGCCAGGACTTGGCGGATCCGAACATAGAAGACGTCGACGCCGAAGCTCCGGTGACGTACCCGCTCATCTGCGAGCTCCAGTCGTTTGACGCGGCCGACGACGCCATCGCGCCGTTCTGGTAGCCCCCGAGGCCTCCTCCCGGTGGTGGCGGCGCGCCCCGGCGGTCCAGCGCGGGGTTCGCGAACCCGGAGTACCTGTTCGGGTCGGTCGACGGAGGCGGCGGTGGCGGCGGGGCGTAGGACCGCGTGGGGGGAGCGTCGAATGAAACCTCGGGGGGTCGCCTTCCTCCTCCGCGACTGTCCCCGACGGAAGCTTTCTTCGCCTTCCCGGCAGCCTTGGACGCCATCGCCGCCGCCATTTGTGCCTCCGCCGCGGCCGCCAACGCGGCGTTCCTGTGCGCGGCGTTGAGCGCCTCCCGTTGGCGCGTCTCCTTCTCCGCCTTTCGCCGGCGCCGCTCGGCTTTTTCCTTTTCCTTTTCCTTCTCCCGTCGCGCGCGTTCCTCCTTGACGCGGTCGATCGAGCCGAGCCCACCCTTGAACTTCTTGTTCAGGTCACCGTCGTCGTCCTCATCCTCCGAGCTCGACGCGTCCCAGTCTTTCTTCTTCGACGGTTTACGCCGACCAGGCTCGTCGTCGTCGTCGCTGTCCCCGCTATTTTTCTTCGTTCTCTTTGGTAAAACAACCGGAGCGTCTCCGAACGGGTTAACGCTGGCGATGCCTCCGCCCCCGAGCTCCGGCCCCGGCTCGCGTTCATCGCTCGAGCTATCGGACGACGCGTCCCTCCCTTTGGTCCCTCCCGTCGGTGCCGCGCTGCCAATCTTCGGGTAGGGCGGCAGCGGCGGCGGCGGCGCGCCCGACATGGCGGCGACGACCTGCGCTCGCTCATCCTCCGACATCTTCTTTAAGTGGTACGTCCTGTCGTCCTGCCTGTCCAGCTGTTTCAGGAACTTGACCCACGCCGTGGGTTGAAGGCCCATGAGGAACCGGCCTGGGGTGGCGCCGCGCGGGGGTTTAGGGGATGGCGGGCGCCATCCGTCGTCTTCGTCGGCGACGTAGGCTGTTTTGATTAGCGATCCGATGCCGGTGCCGAGGTCGAACTGCCCGCTGCCCTTCTTCGGTTTGGACGCCGAGGGTGCCGAGGGTGCCGACACAGCTGTGCGCGCGTCGCCGCCGCCGCCGGAGTTCTTCTTCATCCACTTGGGTTTCTTCCATTCCTTGCCGTCGACGTCCGCCTTGAGCTTGCCGCGGTACGCCTCCGCGACGGCGTGATTGTACTTTTCCCTGTGCGGGGTCTGTTCGTGCAGGCCGTATTTGTCGAAGAACTTGCGCTGCCTGTTGTTCCCGCCCTTCTCCATCATGCGCGCCTCGGCCTGCGTCCACGTGTCCATCGTCGCGGACCGCACGAACGAGACGTGCACGCCCAGCGAGCGATGGATGCCGGAGCAGTTCAGGCAGATGAAGATGCCGTGCTTGACGGACGCCCAGTCGGGGTTCCGCGTGGGGCAGTCCGCGCAGACCTGATTCTCGGCGAGCATGTTCAACCTGCGGACCACGCTGGCGAAGTCATGCTCGAGGATGCGGCCCGACATGGCTGCCTGGCCTTTCTCGAGGTTGACCCACCCGAGAGGGCGCGTCTCGGAAAATGAGAGTGCCCAATATCAACACGCGGGTGTTGAGGAGGCTCATTTCTATAGCGCTGCGCGCCAAGATAGTTGACTCAACAAGCACGGTTTAATCATGCCGTATAAATCGGAGTAACACCAAAAGTTTTTTAGCGTGTACAGATCTGCATCCTGGCTGGTATCGGACTCAGTCCTCCCCGGGCGCGAAGACGCGAGCCTACGCTCGTGACCCACGCCATGGGGCGATACTCTGACGATGTCGAGACGACGTCCCTCCCGGACTTCACCCGCGGCGTCGAGGTGACCGCGGACGGCATGGTGCGTCCCTAACCCCCACGATATTTTTCGGCCAGCACGACACCCATTTCAGTTTGCCCCGTCAACAACAGGACGACGCCGACGCTTACGATCTGCCCCTTCCGCCCACCCACGTGTACCCAGGTCCGCAAGGATGACTTCGACAACGCGATCAAGTCCGCGCAGGAAGCGCTACGCGCGAAGACGTCCTCGTCGCAGATGATGCTCG
>Ga0206682_10005328_pt1 | contig 10163 bp, 7 predicted proteins | sample M240m12015metaG_FD_155444 | JGI IMG/M metagenome (GOLD analysis project Ga0206682, IMG submission 155444) | Ammonia-oxidizing marine archaeal communities from Monterey Bay, California, United States - M2 40m 12015 | ecosystem: Environmental > Aquatic > Marine > Intertidal zone | place: USA... | reverse complement strand
AGTTGGAGCAAAATATTTTTAAAGTATTAGAAGACAAGAAAGTTGATGTTCTGATCAATGCTATGCCAGATCACTGGCATACTCCTGGTGCCATTATGGCCATGAAGTCTGGAAAGCATGTGTATGTAGAAAAGCCCAGCAGCTGTTCAATGAAAGAGAATGAACTTTTGGTAGTAGCCGCTGAAAAATACAGTAAGGTGGTCCAAATGGGGAATCAGCAAAGATCATCAGCTCACACCCAGCAAATCGTCAAAAAAATTCATGAGGGAGTCATTGGGGATGTATATAAGGCTGTAGCGTTTTATAGTAGTGGCCGCGGTGAGGTACCCAATCAAAAAAAGGCGGCTGTTCCAGAGGGACTGGATTGGAACCTTTGGCAAGGTCCAGCAGTACATAGAGATTATACTTCAGAAACTTGGAATTACAATTGGCATTGGTACGGTTGGAATTACGGTACTGCTGAAATGGGGAATAATGCTACGCATGAATTGGATGTTGCCCGATGGGCACTTAACGTAAACCTGCCCAATCGGGTTGAGGTAGAATCTGATAAAAGGCATTTTGTCGATGATGGATGGGAAATGTATGATACCATGTTGGCGAGATTCACCTTTGAAGACAATAAAATAATAGAGTGGGATGGAAAAAGTAGAAATGGCTATAATACTTACGGAAGTGGTCGTGGCGTAGTCATCTTTGGATCTGAAGGCTCTGTATTTGTAAACAGAAATCTTTATAAACTCTTTGACAGAGGAGGAAAGGTGATTGAGGAAGTCAGTAATGATGGAAGCGAAGGTGGCGTTGCTCTAGGGGGTGGTGGAAATATGTCTACCCTTCACGTGATGAATTTCTTTGATACCATTAGAGGAAAAGCCAAACCCAACGCTCCAATCGATGAGGCAAATGTTTCAATGGCCATGGTTCATTATGCCAATGTGTCTTCGAGGATCAAACAAAATTTTGAGGTTGACCCAGTGAAAGGAACCATGTACAGTAGCGAAGCTATGAAACATTGGAGTAAACCTTACGAAAAGTCTTGGGAAAGCAAGTTCTTGTCCCTCTAATCATTTCAATTAATTGCCATAAGAAACCATCAGGTGTTTAATGCCATGATGGTTTTTTTATTGTATTAGTTTGTTAAATTTCCTTAAGACGCACCACCCAGTCTTTGTTCGAATATTCAGGAGCAATATTTAGATTCACTAAACCCTTAGCCGATAACCATTATGAAAACTAACAACATTGGCTTAACATCCTGTGATTATACACAAAAAGATGTTGAATTAGTCAATGGGTTAGGAATAGTAGAAGTTTGATCTGGAATGAAGAGTTGACAACTTAAAACCGACCAAAACTCCAACACCCCAATACAAACAACCCCATTCAAGGCATCGCTAAAACCCTTGTTAGATCAATAATGCTTATGGTTTACAATCGATTTGGATTGGTCCCAACCTTGTTGATATTATATAATTCAATCGAAAAGTGGTTTTTACTCTAAGATTTGAAAAATCAAATATTTAATTTTATTCATTTGGAAACAATCCAATACGAATTGTGCTATTTTCGCATTATGCAGAGAATCAAAATTAAACTCGAGGACGATCAAGCTGATAAGCTTTACAAAATAGCTAAAGACAAAAAGGAAAATGTATCCTCAATTATCAGGAAGGCAATTGATGACTATTTTGAAAAGTTGTCTTAATCTTCATTATAAATATTATGAGGGAAGTTTTGTCATTTTTTTCAGGGATATCTTTTATTTTTTTTGGTTTGGCCTGTTTCTACAATAGTTTATTTGTAAATGAATTTTATCGTTATGGTTTGTCAGAATACAGAACAATTATTGGTTTTTTCCAGTTATTGGGAGGAATAGGTTCCATCATAGGTGTTTTTGATAAAAGGATACTAATAATATCATCATTAGGGCTTTCAGTGATGATGCTATTGGGAGTTGGAGTTAGAATAAAAATCAATGATACATTTATCCAAACACTACCAGCATTAACATATCTCATTGTAAATGCAATTATTTGCATAGATGTAGTTACTAAAGCCAAAAAATAAAAATTATTGCAGAAAGGAATTACAGCAGCATCATGCCAAATAAAGAAAGGGTTTTGGGGTGTCGGAAATACTTGCTAGAGCATAAAAAAACAATCCTATTTAAAACTAATAAGAGTAAATAAATTAGTGTCATGGTAAAGAAGCATTTCTTAAGCCCGGGTTTAGCAGCAATATGTTATGGTGTTTGTATGTTTTTCTGCACGATTACAACATTTGCACAAGAAACACCTGTCTATGACTTGTCTATTTCAAAGCATGAAACCGCAATAGATTACCTTATCACGTCCCCTAAGGGATCAGCCAAGTCAGCGCTGACAAAAGACCTACAGAAGAGGCCCAACATCCTTTTTATAGCCATCGATGACTTGCGTCCGGAACTTGGAACTTATGGTGCCAAATACATCCAATCACCAAACATAGATATGTTGGCATCGCAGGGAGTCCAGTTCAATAAAGCCTATTGTCAGTCGCCTCATTGTGCCCCGTCTCGTTCATCACTGCTTTCCGGTGTTCATACCATAAGTTATGATGGCACTCCGATGAAACCTGAGGAACTTGCCCCCGGGAAACTGACCCTTCCTGCAACTTTTCGTCGGGCTGGCTACTACACTATTGGCAACGGCAAGATATTTCATCAAAAAGAGGATGATGAAGAACTGAGTTGGTCGGAACCTTCTTTTTCGCTGGTGAATGGACCAAAAGAGAATAATCACCTTACATTTCATGACAAAGAGTCGGTGAAATACATTCTTGAAAAAAATAAACGAGGGCCGTTTTTTGAAGCTCCAAACGTACCAGATAATACCTACATCGACGGGCAAACTTGTGATAAAACTATTGAGGATCTTCAAAGACTTGCAAAGAAGTATGAGCCCTTCTTTCTTGCCTGTGGATTTGTACGTCCTCATCTGCCTTTCTATGTACCTAAAAAATATTGGGATAAGTATGACAGGGAAGAGATAGCAGTTGCAGAAAATCAATTTAACCCTAAAAATGCTCCAGATGCGCTCACTGGATCGAGAGAATTTGCTAGTTACCACGATAGGAACATTGAATACAATTCGCAGGAATTCCATAAAATTGCCCGTCATGGTTACTATGCAAGTATAACGTATGTAGACGCCTTGGTTGGGAGACTTCTTACAACGCTCGATGAACTAGGACTCCGCGAAAATACGATTGTGGTGCTATGGGGTGACCACGGATGGAACCTTGGTGAACATAATTACTGGAGCAAGCATAATCTTCTGAATACCAGTAAGCATACACCTTTAATTATTAGGGCACCGGGATTTAAACAGGATGTAAAAGCAGATGGTATTGTGGAACTGGTGGATATCTACCCAACACTGTGCGAACTGGCAGGAATCTCTTTGCCACAACATCTGGAAGGAAACAGCATAGTTTCGCTGATGAAAAATCCTAAACAGGACGGTAAGAAAGCAGCGTATACAAAGTGGAGAAGTGGAGCCTCTGTAATCACTAGTGATTTTTCCTACACAGAATGGGACAGCAATCAGCGAATGCTTTTTGATCTCAAAAAAGATCCTAACGAAAACGAAAACGTAGCTGAGATTCCCATTTATACAGAGATTGTGAAAGAGATGAAAGAATTACTCAGACAGAAGAAGCTCTAGTTTCTGTAAATGTTAAAGATTTACATGTTGAAGTTTATGATTTACTTAATCAGTCAGATTCCACAATATCTAACAACTCTTTTTTGAAAACCTATAATTACGAGTACTATTCATATCCCGCTGGAGGTTGAACAACTGTCATAAAATTTAGTGATTCTGAGTTTTTTATGAGTTTCTATTTAGATTTAGGAGAATGTTATAATGTTCAACCAACCTATAGAATTGGTTTTAACCTATATCCAATAACTAACACGATTATTTTAATAGAGTGGAGTGCTCAAAAACAGTTTGGCGTAAAAGATTAATTATTTTTGTATTTCAAATGTATTTATCATATAAATTACACAATTGCTCAGATTTTGTTACTTTAATTAATATATAATATTGCATATTTTACACATTATCTCTATTTATATTGATAATAAATTACACTTAATATAACAAAATTTTAACAAATAATTATGCATGCATAATAAAATTTGTAAGTTTGTGGACATTAAAAATTATTTTATGAAAAAATTACTGTATATATTTATGTTATTTTCATACATCCTTGTCAATGCGCAAACTAATATTTCTGGTGTTGTGCAGGATAATGATGGATTAAGTTTACCAGGCGCTACTGTAGTAAATGAGGCTAATGGTGAATCAACCATATCAGACTTTGATGGTAACTTTAGCATCATTGGTAATGAGGGAGATATATTAATTGCAAGTTTTGTGGGTTACTCTGCAATAAATATAGAAGCTACTTTAGATTCTATGACCATACAGCTAGACCCTGATAATGAACTCGACGAAATTATAGTTTCAGCACTTGGTATATCAAGAGCCAAGAAATCTCTCGGTTATGCTGTTCAAGAAATCTCAGGTGATGAAGTTGAATCCTCAAAAGAGGCTAGCTTCATTAGTTCATTATCTGGAAAAATTTCTGGGCTTGACATCAGAAAGAGTAATAGCCTAGGTGGATCAGTAAACGCTGTCATTAGAGGATATAGTTCACTAAAAGGAAATAATCAAGCACTTTTTGTAGTTGATGGTATCCCAATTAGTAATTCTAATCTGAATGACTCTGATGTAGCTGCTGGATCAGGTGGATTTGATTACGGAAATGCTGCTTCAGACATTAACCCCAATGATATTGAATCTATTTCAGTATTAAAAGGAGCTTCGGCTGCAGCATTATATGGATCGAATGGAACCAACGGTGTGATTTTAATTACAACCAAGGGTGGAAAGAAAAGAGACGGTATTGGGGTTACTATAAATCACACTACCACTTTTAGTTCTTATGATAAAAATACTTTCCCTAAATACCAATACTCCTACGGTGCTGGTTATGGAGCCTATTATGGGTGGGATGGTTATTTTGATGAAGTAGATGTTAATGGTGACGGTGTAGATGATAAATTAATCCCAGTTGGTGAAGATGCCAGTTATGGGGGAAAACTCGATGGTTCATTGGTTTACCAATGGAACTCTCTTTATCCTCAATTAGATACTTACCAACAGGCTACGCCCTACAGCGCACCTGCCAATGGGCCGGATTATATTTTTGTTAATGGTTTAGCTAATGTAACTTCTGTTAATTTAGATGGAGGAGGTGAAACAGTAAACTATAGATTTGGTTATACTAGGGACGATAGAACTGGTATTTTGCCTAATAGTGGCATCACTAAAGACCTTATCGACTTATCTGCAGACTTTCAACTTAGTGATAAATTAAGTTTTAATTCTAAAATATCTTTTATTAAACAAAATGGCGTTGGACGATATGGTACAGGTTATGAAGATAGAAATGTTGTTAGAGGTTTTCGACAATGGCACCAGGTAAATGTAGATATTAAAGAGCAAGAAGATGCATATATTAAAACTGGGCAAAACATTACATGGAATCCAAACTCCGCAACCGATACAACTCCTCATTACTTTGATAATCCATATTTTTCTCTTTACGAAAATTATTCTGAGGATTTTAGAAAAAGAACTTTTGTTGCTTCTGAACTAAAATACAAGTTTAATGATTGGATCAATGTTCTTGCAAGATTTGGACTCGATTCAACAAATGATCAACAGGAGGAAAGAGCTAATATTGGAAGTATTCTTTCTCCCTTTTATTCGAAGTATACAAGATCTTTCGAACAATACGATTACACCGCGATGTTAAATTTCAATAGAGATATTACTGACAAAATAAAATTGAGCGGTATTGTTGGACTAAATATACTTACCAAACACTTTAATAGCACAAGTGCATCAACAACTGGAGGTCTTGTAGTCCCTGGTGTTTGGTCGCTTAGCAACTCTATAAGTAACATTAGCCCTCCATCAGAGAGTGCAGGACAAATTAGAAAAGAAGGAGCTTTTGCTCAGTTGACTTTTAGTTATGATAATTTCTTATACATAGATGGAACAATAAGGAATGATAAGTCCTCTACTTTGCCAGAGGATAACAATTCTTATCAATACCCTTCCGTTTCAACAAGCTTCATTGCCAGTGAATTTTTAGATTATTCATGGTTATCATTTGCAAAACTTCGTTTTAACTTTGCAGAAGTTGCTAATGATGCGGGAGCATATCAAATCTTAAATACCCCCAGTGCTGATGCACCTTTCGGTAATAAACCTATGTATTATTTTTCTGATACTTCCAAAAATCCTAACCTTCAACCCGAAACTACCTCAGAAACAGAATTTGGCATTGAGGCTATCTTCTTAGACAATAGATTTGGTTTGGACATTGCTGTATATAACAGGAAAACGATTAATCAAATTTTACCTGCTCAAGTCTCTGCTGCATCTGGTTTTAATTACAGATATGTAAACGCAGGGGAGATGGAAAATAAAGGTGTTGAAATGTCAGCTTTTGCAATCCCTGTAAGAACAAATGATTTTGAATGGAATGTTAATCTTAACTGGACTAAAAACAAAAATATGGTTGTTAGTCTTTTTGAAGATGGAGAAAATATTTTACTCGCATCTCAGTGGGCCTCTGCAATTAATGCAAGAAAAGGACAACCCTATGGAACCATCACAGGAAATAATTTTGTTTTTGATGATGCAAGCGGAAAAAAAGTAGTAGGATCAGATGGAAAATATCTTGTTACATCCTCTATAACTGAAGTTCTTGGAAACGTTCAACCAGATTGGATAGCTGGACTAAGTAACAATTTTAAATACAAGAATTTCTCACTTGGTTTCTTGATTGATATAAGACAAGGCGGAAATGTAATGTCATGGGATTATGCTTTTGGTATGGCCACAGGGTTATATGAAGAGAGTGCTACTACAAATGATAAAGGAAACCCTCTAAGAGATGCTGTTAGTGATGGTGGAGGTATTCTTCTACCCGACACAGTTATGGAAGATGGTTCTCCAAACACCACATATGCCTCGGCAAGTACATATACAATGCCTTTAGGTTATTATGGAAGTAGAAATGTCGCACAGTTTATATATGATGCATCATTTGTCAAACTCAGAGAATTAACAATCGGATATGATGTACCAAATAATTTCTTGAATCAATTTGGAATACAAAAAATGTCTGTTGGACTAGTTGGTAGAAACCTATGGATAATAGATAAACACACTCCTTACACTGACCCAGAGGCGAGTCAAAGCGCTGGGAATTATTCTCAAGGTATTCAAATTGGAGCATTACCGGCAGTTAAAGACTTGAGTCTAAACGTAACTTTAAATTTCTAAGAAAATGAAAAAGCTATTAATACTAATTTTTACTGTAACTTTTTTAACATCATGTTCTGAAGACATTCAGGATTTTAATATCAATCCTAAAGTTGCAACAGATGCAGATCCAGCTCATTTATTCTCGTATGGTCAATTTAACCTGGCCAAACAGATTTCAAATTATGACTACAATCATAATGTAAGCGTCTTTTGGGCAAATTTTGCTACACAAACAACATACATTCAGGAGTCAAGTTACAACCCTGATGACAGAGATGTTGGTGGAAATATGTTTGACAATATTTACACTGAAAGTCTTTACGAATTAAAAAAAGCACGAGAAATTATTAATTTGAAGGAGGTATCTGCTGCAGAAACACCTTTGAAAAATAATAAACTAGCCATGATTAAGGTGTTAGAAGTATATGCTTATCAATATCTTGTTGATAATTTTGGTAACGTACCTTATACTGAGGCATTAGATATGGAAAATGCAACGCCTGTCTATGATGATGCATCAACAATTTACGATGCCATCATCACTGATCTTCAAGCGGCGGCATCAAGTTTTGATGTTTCTGCTGGTGCAGGATCCTTTGCAAGTGCTGATATAATATATGGAGGGGATATTGAAAAATGGAAAAAATTGGCATATACCTTACACTTAAAGCTTGGAATAAGGCTTGCTGATGTGAATGCTTCAAAAGCACAAACGATGATTCAGGCATCTGTCTCTGCGGGTATTTTTGAGTCAAATGATGATTCTGCTTTATTTAATTTTATTAATACAGAACCACTTTGGAATCCTGTATATGATTATTTTGTTTTTGATAGTAGGAATTCTGATTTTGTTGCCACCACCTCAGCTTTAGAACTTTTACAAAACTTAAGTGACCCAAGAGTAAATGTAATTTATGATGACAATATCGAAGGGGGAATGGTTGGCGGAGTTTATGCAGCAGAAGGAAATTCTTTTGCTTCACTGACACATTTAAATCCTGCATGGACCGATGACCCAACTTTACCGGGTAATATGATGGATTATTCCTTAGCAATGTTTGATTTGGCAGAGGCTGCAGCTCGAGGTTTTATATCTGGCGATGCTGCTACATATTATAATTTGGGAGTTGAAGCATCTTTTGCTTACTTTGACATTAGTGATTCTGTGTCTGATTATCTTACAGCAAATCCATACGATGCTGCTAATTGGAAAGAATCCATTGGAACACAGAAGTACATTGCGTCTGTGATTAATCCCCATGAGGCGTGGACCGAGTCTAGAAGATTGGGAGTACCTGCTTTGGCTGCTGCTGCATCAAATGGTGTAGCTAACCCAAAAAGGATGACTTACCCGATTGATGAGGAGCTTATTAATACCACTAATTTTAATGCTGCATCATCCGCAATGGGTGGAGATAATACCTCTTCTGCCATTTTTTGGGACATAGAATAGTATAATTAATTGTATTTTTACCTGAGTCTTATTTCCTAAAGAAATAAGACTCAGGTAAATTACTTTATTACTTATAGTTCCTAACAATTCTTTACATATATATTTCCTTTCTCATCACTATTACAGCCTTCTATAGCTAGGTTATACTTCTTGTTCTTTTACATATTTCTATAGCCCCTATTGTCTAAAAGTGTAGACGGTGACCACTCATCAATATCAGAATTAAGTGGGTTAAAACACCTCCAAAGAAGCGAAAAACATCTCTTGTTATATGGCTCTTCAGTATTAGAAAATATATTGTTGTTAGACTTACCTTTTACAAGCCGAAAGATTCTTATGATTTTTATTTGTCCCAGAGTCCCAACCCTAAATGGGACAGCGATTGATCCATCACATTAAAAAACAACGCTAAATACCCCTCTGAAACCAATTCTAGGGAATCTTAGGTTAAGGTAATGATATCGATGGATTAGAAGGGATTTGGATTGTATCCATTGGCGTAAAAGAAAAACCCTCTGCATGAGAGAGCATAAAAATTAATTACTTGAATTTCCCCAATGACCATCCTATCGCGGCACCCTGAATAGCGCCAACAATTGAAGAAATGAATATGTCAGTAAGTACAAATTCAATTGATAGAATATTTGTGACTCCCATAAACTGAAAACCAAAAAAGGTAAAGATTAGAGCGCCAAACCAAGCACCAGTAACGGCACCTTTTTTTATATTATTTATTCCCATTTTGTCAAAACTTACAATACATAAAATAATTAATGCCACACTGGCAATCAACATAAATAAAGGATCTGGAGTTTCATTTACCACACCTGGAAAAAGTTGACTCCACTCAATTTGTTTAGGTGCATAAAATAAAATTCCAGGCAAGATACTTGCGACTATAGTAGTCAAAAAGGTAGATATAAAGGCAATTATGTATTTCTTCATTTTAATTGTTTAATGGTTAATAATACCTCTAATATATAAAGAACGGAGTTTTATACAAATATTTTCACAATTCCCATAACAACACCTCTCCCAGGAACAACAATCCAAAATAACCTTAATCCACTATCATTTATTTAATTGTAGCGAAGTACTTTTGTGGGCAGTCGTGCTAAGATTGAATTGTGCTATTGTATTCTTATTTACCTTATGGCATGGAAATCAAATTTTTATAGATATTTAAACGAGTGAAAGGATTGAAATTATTAGATTAGTGGTATGAGGAAGCTAGTCAAAATTCTAATCGTTTTTATTCTTTTTTCAAACTGTAAAAAGGATGAGGAGCCTTCAGTACTTATTAATGCTTCTGTTAC
>Ga0206682_10005319_pt1 | contig 10173 bp, 9 predicted proteins | sample M240m12015metaG_FD_155444 | JGI IMG/M metagenome (GOLD analysis project Ga0206682, IMG submission 155444) | Ammonia-oxidizing marine archaeal communities from Monterey Bay, California, United States - M2 40m 12015 | ecosystem: Environmental > Aquatic > Marine > Intertidal zone | place: USA... | reverse complement strand
CGCTTTTAAAATCGTCTGTTCACACCGAAATTTCCATTAAGTGCTCGCTTTTTGGTGTGAATAGACGAAAAGCGAGCACTTTGTGGAAATCTCAAATTTGCAAAAATCGCGGTTTTTCCGTGGAAGTAAAAAACTTCAGATTGTGTCGAGATCGGTTTGAGATTGTATCTCAAAGGTGGTCTCCTCAGGGTAGACCTATGGGGTGGTCTGCCAACTCGAGACCTACATGGTAGGTTGGTCTGTAATCTAGAGACCACTCTCTGCACATATAGGACTGGTTAGGGGAGTCCTACTTTACACCCCTGGGAAAACCGCGTTTTTGCTGTGTTTTTGCAAATTTGAGATTTCCACAAAGTGCTCGCTTTTCGTCTATTCACACCAAAAAGCGAGCACTTAATGGAAATTTCGGTGTGAATGGACCACTCTTAAAGCGAGCACATACAGGGTCATGCTAATTGCGTTAGGTCATGCCAGTTTTACCAAATTTGGTAACTCGATTACACTTTAATTAAAAAATTTAATTATCGTCCCAAAAATGGAATGTGATCATAATTAGTTTCCAAAAATGGAAATCTTCCCTATGTCCCCACCGCGCGCGACACTAGCTCGTACTGCGGCGACGTGGGACTGTACTGCGGCGACGTGGGACTGTACGACGGCGATTGGGGTGAATAGACTGGCATTTCCACAATGTTCCAATTCGCATCGTATCGGTAGTTCTGCAGTGGCTCGTCAAAAGGCGGCCAGTATTCGCTCAGTAGGTCCCGCGGCTCAAAGGGAGTCGCCATGGCCTTTAACAGGTTCATTATGAGACTGGTCATGGGATTTTGTGGCTGATTTGCTGTCTGCGTGTACGCCCGATGAAACCCAAAGAAGGATCGAAAGTAAAAGTGGAATAAGTGTGGAGCCGTTGGAACTGCTGGAAAAATACCCATGAATTCGCGCTTGTTGCGGTAGCTTGCAACCCTCGATTCCACAAAAAATGAAAGCTGATTCAACTTGGTCCAGAGGTTCGAGGCCATAACGCTGTTGCCATATGGTATGATGTGAAAGTGTTCACTTAACGTGTCACGGTACATGGCGAGCTCGTCTCTTACACGACTGAGCGACAGTCGCACACCCACGATTAGATCGATGTACGCGGGCTCGTACTTGTACCATCGAGAGTTCCTGAGGGGGTCTTGACGGTTGTCGTCCATCATTATTGCATACTGTCCTTCATTCAAGAGATGATTCGCTACTTGGGGGTACTGAAGCTGTGGTGCGACGCCCGGTGTTCGCCGAGAGACCGGTCGCCAATCAGTGTTCAGCATCAGCCTATCACGTACTTCTGATTCTCCCGTAAAGTGCCACAGGAAGTCAGATAGCTTCATCAGGACTTCCTGTTGCTGTTCCGACCGTGGCAACCAGCGAGTAGTTCCGGTGTAGAATGATTCCATGAGCCTCGAAACGTCGATAATCGAGTCGTCCAGCGCCGACCTCCACGACTCGAGTATGACCTTGACACGGTGTTCCACAATCGGTAGATTTTCAAAGATCTCGTAAGGCCAGTATGCCATACCGCCCAATTCGGAAAATCCGAACGGATTGCCACCTTGGACTATTGTGGAAAGGTTGGGCAGGAATGCATCGGCGCATAGCAGTTCGATGCGTCCTAGCAGTATCTCCCACGCCACGGAGAAGGGCATGTGAGTCTCTCTGTGCGAGATGAGCACCTGGCCGTCCCATGCGCCATCTTGGCTAGTGGCCAAGCTTACCCAGTCGCTTACCTCCGTGCCAAGGGATTTAACGCGGTTCGCCCATTGTATTATTTGTACGCGCTGCTCTGTACGAGAACCGTCCTCGTCAGTGACAGGGGCTTGCCAGTTAGACTCCGCATCGTTATCTGGCGAGCGCGGTGGCGAGACAAGGAAGCGCACGGCGTCGTCGTCCTCGCGAGCGCGCACGTTCCGCCGCAGGTTCGGGTTGGTGCTCAGCTTGCCCACAATCTGCGAGTCGACTGGCAAGCTGCAGATGGGGCACTGCAGCCGCCGGTCCTCAACCGCGGCCCCGCCACGGGGATCGGGCGCATTGATCCACCCCTTCAGGCACTTTAGGTGGAATTGGTGTCCACATCCTGGGATGAGCAACTCGACCTGGAAGCGCTCGGGGTCGGCGGTGCGCAGTATGGGCAGCGCAAAGTCGATGGCGCCGTCGAGCTCCTGTTGCTTGGCGGCAATGGCTTCCGGATCTCGCGGATTGGCCATCCACAGATCGTCGAGCTCGTTCTGCAGCCTGGCGGGTGGGCCGTCGGTCTGGACAAAGCCCCTGGCCGGGTGCGCAAACGGCCCGTTGCAGATCTTGCACTCCTTGTCATTGTCGTCGACCTCGGGCTCGGGCTGTCCGTCCTTGAGGTTCACCCCTGGGAGGAAGACGGTAAACCTGTCTCGTGTCACACCCGTAGGTGCCACGCCGCACGGCGGGCAGTGAAGAGACAAGCTCGCAAGGTTTGGGAGCGTTCTTTTCATTCTTTTGGTTAGTTTGGTAATTACTGTTGTTATCTCAAATTGTCGAGCGGGCCTCCCGAGCACTGGTCTGTGCCCACCTCAACCACATCTAAAACAAAAGCAAGCAAGGTTTCATGTCAGAATTTCCACGGCTTCCACACGCGCCTCAATCGCGCGAATCCAAATTGCCGATCATCACGCCAACTGCGTGCTTGGACCGTATGCACCGAGACGCTCACCTGGCGCTGGACGACTTTGTCACTGAGCCTGCCACTGTGCAGTCCCTCGACGACCTACTGGAGATCCGAGAAAAAGTGGACTCGCACATTGCGTGCTTTAGGTTCCTGCTTACGGGTGGAGACCCACCGAGAACTCCTCTGTGGACGTCGAAGGCAATGGGCAAGGTCACCCACATGATGCGAGCAGAGGTGCACGACTGGTTTGTAGAGAACGACCTGATCCCTAATGTTTCTGCAGTGGACTGTGTGATTCTACGTGCTCTCGGGACAAGCCCTCCTCCACACGCGTTTGAAACGAATCGTGTTCAATTGGTGGCCGTGTTGGACGCGTGGTATGTTCTAGTGGCTCCCACCAGCCCACCCGCCAACATGGCCGACTGTGCAAATCTTAGGCACGCAATGCGATCGCTGTACCCCGCTCGCTTTCATTTGTGCCTGCGCCAGCGCGCCGAGAGCCGCGTCCTACAGACAGACTTGGACCTATGGGACCTAATGTACTGGGCAGCTGCGGCACCCTGCCTGCACCCAGTGTCGGCTGTCGAGCGACTAAAGGCCACACACCCCGACCTTCACGATGTGGTCACACGCATGCGTATGGAAGCAATCGCCCTTGCAACGACACCCACGCCACAGACTACAACAGAGCTACATGTACAATGGCCGCCCTTCCTGAACCCAACGACAAACCAGTCCACCCTCGTCTTGAAAGTGAACCATTCACGTGGCTTCCACGCCGACAAAACCTACCAAGTTGCTCTTCAGATACCAATAACCAGTCTTCGAGAGAGCACTCGCCTGCGCTTGCTCTCTGCATGGCGGCTGTTGGTGTGTATAGATGCTCGCTTCTTCGGGGTTGACGTTAGAAACAGCGTCATGCGGAATTCCGCTTCACCACACGACTCCAACGCAGACTCGTACAACTTCAGCACATGGATGCGCGACTTCTTTGTGTGCATTATGAACAAGCCACTCGACGCACCCTTGAACCCCCCCTTGCCCCCTATGCGGCGACGCGCACTCCCCGAGCCGACTCGTTTGTACGACGACAGAGACGATTCTTCTGTACCGGTGAATGGAGATCAACCTTCCGAGTCAATGGACGCGCCTGCCGTGCCCTTGCACAGGACACCAGACCCCATAACCTCCAACGCAAGCGCCCTTTGCTTGTGCAGCAACGCCCTGGTGGCCGCTATCTGTCGGTTCAACCAGTTGGGTCTGACGGGCCGTCAGTCGAAATCCACATGCGCTGCCCTGCGAGACTTTTATGTGACCAGGTGGGCACTGAACGCTCTTCACGACAAACTACGATCGTGCGAACCGTGTGAAAAATGGGATGGAACAACGTTTCCGCGTATCAGCCTCGACACCCGCGAGATACGAGCGCATGTCACCGGCGCTTCGGAAGTGCACTCCGTTGAACTGCATAATCGCCGGTGGCTCGAGCACAGCGACGCCAAGGGTGGAGCGACGCACTGGGACCCCGCTACAAAGATAGCGTACATCATGCAGCAAGTCTGCCGAGAGGCCAATCTGGACCCTCCAACGCGAGGACCACGCTCTGGTCCCGACAATGGAGTGCTAACGATCAAACTCTACTGTATAAACAACCTCGAGGCATTGATCAGTGCATTCATACACGCACTCGACATGCAGTTGAAAATCGTTGAGAAGCGACTCAATAAGCGGCACGCGATTGACGAGAGAAATCGATACCAAACCTTCAAGGCAGTCGAATCATCGACCAGAGGTGTGTGAGTGTTGCACTTAGCACTGTAGGCGGAGGAGGAGGAGGAGTGGACTGTGGATTCTCGCGCTCCAGCATGTACACTGCAAGCACGACCAGTGCAATTGCGATCACGACTGCGTTCATGCCGTCCTCTACTTCCTTGTCGGTTTCGCTAAACAGCACTCGCACCGCCTTGTCACCCAGCTCTTCCAGTTCATCCTGCTCTTTGTTTGCGGTCTCCAAGACCTCCGCTTGGGTCTCCAAGACCTCCGCTTGGGTCTCCTCGGGCACCGTTTCAGGCTGCGGTTTCTTTGTTCGTCGGCCCTTCATCGGGCTCGCGCTGCGAGGCATCCCTAGGGTTGCCAGACGCACTCGACAAGCCCAGCTAGCGCGACACGCGTCGCCTCTCAAATGCCGGCCGACGACGCCTCGTTGGTGCAGCGCCTGCTCGACGATGCCTTCAAAGGTTATGCCGCCATCAGACTCGGCAAGCTGAGGCCGGAGGTCGTCGACGAACTGGTCCGCCGCCTGGGCGGGACGGACCTCGCCACCACGGAGGCGAAGGTTGGCTTCCTCCTAGAGCAGAAAACGCGCCTGCAGAAGCTCAAGCGCGCGTCTGGCAGCCCTCCCGAGCCCTCCACTCCCATGGCCACCCCTCCCGAGGCCGCCCCTCCTGAGCCCTCCACTCCCGAGCCCTCCCCTCCCGAGGCCACCCCTCCTGAGCCCTCCACACAGCCCGTCTTCAAGACCGCGCACAAGCTGCGCATCGTCGCATTCAACTGCCTGAAGCTGAGGTTGGACTGCAAAGAGATACAGAGGGAGTGGGACGAACTGATCATTGAACTCTCTCGGTACGACGTGCTGATGCTGAGCGAGGTCCGTGCCTCCGACAAGTTCTACCAAACCAGGACCTCTAAACTGCTAGAAAAGCTGAACGCCTGCAGCGAGGTACAGTGGGAGATGCGCACATCCGAGCCCTCTGGACCTGGCGCAGAGGAAGTTCATCTAGTGCTCGCCAAGAAACCAGTGTCTGTACTGCGCGTGGCCACCCTAAAGACACTGGACGGGCTGGCAATGGACCACTCCCCATTCGTAGTCCTACTAGAGGACCTGAGGTTCAAGGGCCAGCTTAAGCGCTTCAATGTTGTCAGTGTGCACTTCCCACCCAAGTCCTCCTCCACTAGGCGCGCCGCCCGAGACGCTCAAATCCGCAAGTTTATGACAACATACTCTACACAGGCGGCCACGCGACTGGACTCTCCCTTTACAGATCAAGCGGCAAAAGAGCTGCGCACAAAAGCGCCCTACGTCGCTCACGTCGTTGGCGGTGATTTCAACGCCGACGCAAAGGAGTTGCGCGAACTTGACGCCGAAAAAAGCGGGTTTGAGATTGTGCTAGGTGCGGTGCGCACCAGCGTGGGCGGGAAGAGCTACGACAACTTCTGCATCAACCGAGACTGCAAGGACCACCTGACGGTTGGAGCCGACGTGCTCGACCTCTCAAACTATGCCAACTTTTCCGCTGGACTGCAAGGCGTCAGCGACCACGCGCCGATCGCGCTAAGGCTCACTGAGGTGCCAAGGGCGACGTGACACGTGGCATCCGGAGCACTGGACACAATCGGCCTCCGCCCCGTTGGAGAGTAGGAAGGGGGAGTGCGATGGACAGTGCACCCAGAGAAACGGGCCAGATCGACTTTCCGCGCGGCCGGCGCATGCTCGCCTTTGTTGGGACGACTGCCACGACAAGCGGGCTAAGCGACCCTACCCTACAAGGACGCAAGATGCTGGTGCTTAGAGCCTATGTCAACGAAGACAAATTCCTGCTGGACGCGACACCGCCTGGAGCGCCACCATGCGAAGTGCGATACGTCAAGGTCCACACCACCAAGATCAGCATATTCTCACAGCTAGGTGGCGACGATCTTTTTGTGCGCGCATCTTTACTGGCACACAACAGAGATGCTGCATTCGCTGAAGCTGGGCTAGAAGTCGACAATGCGTGGGCCATCGATGGTAGATGTCATCCAGACGTGCGCACAGGTATGGCTTTCCACGACGTACCTAAGCTGCAAACGCGGCTCAACGAGACACAGGCACCAGGCTCTCCGTTTCAGTTGGCGGTCGGCTACTTTGTCTTCGGGGACATGCCAGTAGATCAGATCTACGAGGGCACGACTTATCCTGCCGTGTACAGCTCTGAACCCATTGTTCTGTTGAAGGACAAGCGAGGGCAGTTGATAGACGTCTCGCCGGACATCAGAACATTGCAAGACCGCACTCTCTCATGCCTGCTTCGCAAGGTCTTCGTGGAAGATCCTGTTTTGACAATGCAACAGCTTTCTGTTGGGATGGTGAAGATGTCAAAGGCAAACGAGGTGGGGTTTTTGAGAGCGGTCTCCTTTGAGGAGCACATGAGCGAAGAACGCGATGACGACGCAGTGACGCTCGGCATGGTCCCAAAACACATGGCCACCGTTTCAACGAAGCCATCTGGCACCGTGATTCACGTCTTCAAAGACGGTGGGATGAATGGCTACGAAAAGAACAAGAAAATGCTAAGCCATTTCGGCCACTTGGCAACACTGCGGCGCGAGAATCAGATGAGAGGAAGTGTGTGCTGTTCGCGAAACCTGTTTTTGAATGTATGCGGCGAGCCGGCGCCAGCAGCTAGCCTGCTCGGTATGCTCGTCAACGCCAGTGATTTTGGCAACGCTTGCTTTTCGTGCTTCATGCAGCTTACACCAGAGGAGTCCGAGTTCTGCGGTGGGTGTGGCAAAGCCAGGTACTGTTCGAGGATGTGTCAGCATTTGCACTGGAAAGAGCATCGCCATACATGCGCGCCACAGGAAGAGCGCCGCGCACGCCGTGAGGCAGCGGCCCTGGCCAAGGAGAAGCGTGCTGCAGAGTTGGCCAAGCACGACCAAATGGTTGCTCTCAAGAATGCAGAACAGGCTGCAATCGACGCGGTGCGCAAGCACCAGGCCATGGTTGCACGCGCCGAACGAGCGGACAAAGAGGCGCGCGAGTACGCCAGCCTGCAGGCGCGAAAACCTGCCGCTTCGTCGGACGCCGGCCAGTCGCACCGCGGCCGCAACCACAAGAAGAAGGGGACCACACAGGAGCAACTGGTGCACACCCAGTGGTCCTCCGAGCGTGAGCGTTTGGTCCGACAGGAAGCGTTCAACATGCGCCAGGAGGAGACACATCTCCGCGCAGAAGCGCGCAAAGCACAGGCGCGTGTTGATGAGATCAAGGCCAAGATGGCGCAAGTCCTCAAAGAGCAGGCAGCGGCGGCGCACTCGGTGCCGCCGCGCGCGACGCTGGGCGAAGCGCTGGAGCAGGCGGCGCGCGTGTGTGTGTAAAACTCGGACTCTGTTTTTCCCATTAATTTTTGAGTTGCGCACGCTCGGAATTCTCTCTCTCTACAAAATCTCAGAGACGGTCCCGAGCCGGCCGGTTACAGTTCTGCAGGGTGGTCGCCTACTTGGAGAGGAACTGCGAAGGGAGGAGGCGCGCGTGTCAGCACGTGCGTGGGAGTGCGAGTGTGCACAAGAGTGGGTGCGTGTGTGTGTGTGTGTGTAGCTTACGTTGTAGGCGACCTCGAGCGTCAAGTGCGTCTGTGGGCGTGGCAACAGACGAAGCGTGTGTGGTCAGTGTTTGCGTAGACCGCATTGGAAATGAGAAGGCGCTTCTGCAGTTCAATCTCGCTCACCTCCATCTGCTTGTGGTCGATGTCGTGCTCTGAAAACGGGGGTATGGGGGCGAACGCGGTGAGCTGTGGAGTCATCACGCTCTTCGAGTTCTATGCTGCTGTGGCTTACCGAGAGCCTTCTCCCGCGAGGCGAAGGCGGCGGTGATGCCCTCGCGCGCCTCGTCGTCGAGGGCGGCGCCGAGCTCGGCCTGCAGCTGGGCCTTCATGGACCTGCCAAGGAGGGGAAGAATGGAGCAGTGAGGGAGGGCTTCATGGACCAGGGAGGCCGGGGCGTGGAGCGCACCTCTTGCCCTCGAGGATCAGCTCCGAGCGCGCGTCGCCCCATGAGGCGAACTCGGCGGGCTGCAGGGTGACCTGCGCCTTTGAAAAATCTCGGACTGAACAAGCAAGCAGAGACCAGTGTGAGAAACATGGACTGGGAACTGATGAGGAGGCGTGTCGAGGTGCTGGTCTGTGTACCCTTGATTTGGCTCTCGACCTGCGACTTGACGACTGGAAAGGGGCACACGCAGACAAAGAGTGGGTGAGAAGGGAAAAGCGCGCCTCAATTGCGCATGGCTGAGGACAGCGACGACAGCGGCGATGACTTGTTGGAGACAGCGATTAGCCTCGGGCGGGCACGCACGGGGAAGAATGTTCTCGTAGAGGCCTGCAAGGAGAGCGAATCAGACGAGGAGAGCGAAGAGTCAGACGAGGAGGCGGGTGAGCAGGAGCCGCGAGAGAAGTTTGGAGCAGAGGTAGCACTTACTCGAGGAGATCTTTACAAGTCCCTCTGGCATCATCGAAATGCTGCAGACGAGAACGGATCGGAAGCAGAAGAGAGGTCAGCGCACATGGGACCAGTGGAGGAGGGAAGTGGAGGTCAACAAGAGGCAGTACTCACTCGCCCATCTGAAGTTTGTCCGCATTCTCCTGCGGAGCGCGAAGGGTGGACGCGTGTGAGCAGGGCAAGCAAGCGCACACATGGATTGATTTACAAGATCACGAATTGCAAGAATGGCAAGGCGTATGTGGGACTGTCTCTCGTGTCGTTCAAGAAACGCATGCAAGGCCACAAGTCCAAGGCACTTTCTGGCAAGACGACCATGGGATGTCGCGCGCTTAACGCGGCCATCCGCAAGTACGGCTGGGAATCTTTCCACAAGAAAGTTCTTCTTCCCATGGTGCCGCGGGCTGAACTTCCCCAGTGGGAGCAACGTATGATAGCCACTCACGGCACGATTGCTCCCAAAGGGTACAACCTCACCCCGGGCGGAGAGACTAGCCCCATGCTCCACCCAGAGGTACAGAAACGTGCGAGAGAGGTCATGCAATCAGCCACGGTTGTTGCCAAGCGGAAGAGGGCATTCTCAAGCGAATCATTCTTGACTAAGGTTTCCAAAGAATCCAAAGCTGCGTGGAATGGTTACTCTGTGGACGATCGTAATACTCGTGCACAGCGGATGGCAGCGGCTGCACGCAATGGTTGGATTGAGAAAAGAGAAGCTAAAATGAAAACCATGACTCCGCTCAAGGCAAAGTCGTATTGGAACCAATTGAAAAACAGAGGGCTTAACTATGCAATACGTCACCTCCGCAACCACCCAGAGCGTTACATTGGCCGTGATCCAATTGCGGAAGTAAAAGAATGGTGGGGACCTTCGTTCGAGGAAAGGCGCAGGGAATGAGCACGTACCGAGATGGCAGAGACAATCGGATGGTCCTATGAACAAGAACAACATAGAGGTGAGCTAAGGGTTAGGGTGTATGAGTGAAGGAGGCGCGTGGTCAACTGCAATGCTTACCGCCGCAACAAGCACAAAGCGGCGCTGGGAGACCTCTGTGAACATGAGAGCAGTTGAGGCGACTTCAGCGAAAAAGCTCTAGACAATGAAGACGAGGCATGGGTGTTGGTTAGAGGTCTGGTTCTCACCGTGCACGCCCTTGTCCGCGAGGTTCTGTGGACAGAAAACGACAAACGGGAAGAGAGCGACGTGTGAGAAAGGGTCCTCGCGAACGCGCCTCAAT
>Ga0206682_10005318_pt1 | contig 10174 bp, 7 predicted proteins | sample M240m12015metaG_FD_155444 | JGI IMG/M metagenome (GOLD analysis project Ga0206682, IMG submission 155444) | Ammonia-oxidizing marine archaeal communities from Monterey Bay, California, United States - M2 40m 12015 | ecosystem: Environmental > Aquatic > Marine > Intertidal zone | place: USA... | reverse complement strand
TGCCTGTCTACCAATTTCAGCACGACCACAATGTGTGTCATAATAAATGAATGACAACTATCTTTCAAATTGGTAAATAACTCTATGGAATTTACACAAGAAGTGCGAAAAGCTACAGATCCCATTTATCAAAAAATTTCTAAAGTAATGCCAGAAATTGAATGGTCAGTACATGCTCCTTATATTCATAAAATTAATAAACTAAAAAAAGAAAAGAATGCGGTAATTCTTGCTCATAACTATCAGACCCCAGAAATTTATCACGGTGTTGCAGACTTTGCTGCAGACTCCCTAGCATTAGCAATTGAAGCTTCAAAAACTTCTGCAGATATAATTTTAATGGCCGGAGTTCATTTTATGGCAGAGACGGCAAAACTAATGAGCCCAGATAAAAAAGTTATTTTACCAGATATGGATGCTGGTTGTTCATTGTCATCTTCAATTACAGGTAAAGATGTAAGGCTATTAAAAGAAAAATACCCGGGAGTTCCAGTTGTGTCTTATGTAAATACATCGGCAGAAGTTAAAGCAGAAACTGATGTATGCTGCACATCAGCTAATGCAGTTAAAATTGTAAAATCTCTTGGTGTTAAAAAAGTAATATTTTTACCTGATGATTATCTTGCTAAATATGTGGCCTCTCAAACAGATGTGGAAATAATTTCTTGGAAAGGGATATGTATAGTTCATGACCAATTCAACGAAAAAGAAATTCATGATATTAGAAGAGATAACCCAGGAATTAAAATTATAGCTCATCCTGAGTGTCCTCCAGATGTTATTAAAGCAAGTGACTTTGCTGGTTCAACATCGGGCATGATAAAATATGTTCAGGACAACCAACCTAAAAAAGTAATGATGGTAACAGAATGTTCAATGAGTGATAATATTCAAGTAGAAAATCCAAATGTTGATTTTATAAAACCTTGCAACATCTGTCCTCACATGAAAAAGATTACACTTCCAAAAATATTAGATTGCCTTGAAAATGAAACTGGTGAAATAATTATGGATCATGAGACAATTGAGAAGGCCAGAATATCAGTTGAAAAAATGGCAGCCATTGGCAGATAATTAGGTGTCAAAAATAAAACTAAGTAAAGATTTTATTCGCAATACAGTTAAGCGAGCATTGAATGAAGATCTCTACCCTTCTGGAGATATCACATCAAGTTTAGTTAAAAATAATAAGATTATTAAAATTAAACTTCTCTCAAATGAAAATGCAATTGTTGGTGGTTTATTATTTGTAAATCAAGCTTTTGATTTAGTTGATAATAAAATTAGATTTATCGTTAAAAAAGAAGATGGGTCCAATGTAAAAAAAGGTTCGTTAATTGCAACCATAGAAGGAAATGCTAGAAATATTTTAATTGCTGAGAGGGTTGCTTTAAATTTTTTATCTCATATCTCGGGCATAGCTACAAAAACAAATGAGTTTGTAAAGTTAGCAGGAAAAAAATGTAAAATTTGTTGTACGCGTAAAACAATTCCAAATATAAGGGTTATTCAAAAATATGCAGTTAAATTAGGTGGAGGTACTAATCATAGATTTAATCTAAGTGACGAGTTCTTAATAAAAGATAATCATATCGCATCATCAGATATAAAAAATTTAGTTTCTTCGGCTATAAAGAATAAAAAAGGTAGAAAAATTACAGTTGAGGTTGATAATTTAAAACAACTAAAAACTATTATGGGTTTAAAATTTAATACTGTGTTATTTGACAATATGTCTATTAAAGATTTAAAAGCAGGCGTTAAGATAGCTAAAGGATATTACACAACTGAAGCTTCAGGAAATATCAATTTAAAAACAGTTAAAAGAGTTGCTAAAACAGGAGTAGATAGAATATCTGTTGGAAGCATTACCCATAGTGCTGTAGCTATTGATTTTAAATTAGAAATCTAGGATACAAATTTAGATAAGTCAGGTTTAAAATAATTTGGGCCCTTCATTACTTTTCCGGACTCATTGTAAATAGGTTCACCATTTTCACCAAGTTTACTCATATTAGAATTCTGAACCTCATCAAAACATTTATCTAAATCAATACCAAAAGCATGGCCTGCCCCATATGTTACATACAAAATATCTGTAAGTGCATCAGCTACCTCTAATAAATCATTGTTTTTCATTGCTTCTTGAAGCTCATCTAATTCTTCTTTTATAAGATCTATTCTTAATTTATTGATTTTATCACTACTAAATGAAGGTTTAGTCTTGACCTCTTGGCTAAAAGTTTTCATAAAAGTTCCAACTTTATTAAAATTCGACATTTTGCTCCTGTAAGTTTTTTTAAAATTATTGTATGTTATAGTTATTTATTACTTACAAATTAATCAATGAAATTAAGAAAAGAATTCGACAGTATTGGAAGTCTCAATGTTCCTAATGATAAATATTGGGGTGCATCCACACAAAGGTCCAACAAATTTTTCAATATTGGTAAAATTCTCGTTAATATTTCAATAATTAAATCTATAGCTATTATTAAAAGATCAGCTGCAATTGTTCATTCCAAAGATAAATTAATTTCAAACAAAATTTCAAAATCAATTATTAAAGCTGCAGATGAGGTTATCAAAGGAAAATTAGATGAAAATTTTCCTCTTAAAGTATGGCAAACAGGCTCTGGCACTCAAACTAATATGAATGTTAATGAGGTGATTGCTAATCGAGCAATAGAAATTTTAGGGGGTAGAAAAGGAACAAAGAAACCAGTTCATCCTAATGACCATGTAAACAAATCTCAATCAACAAATGATGTTTTTCCAACTGCTATGCACATTTCTATAGCAGAAGAAACTATTAAAAAATTACTACCAAGTTTAAAAATTTTAGAAAAAGAATTAAAAAGAAAATCTACAGAATTTAAAAAAATAATTAAAATTGGAAGAACACATTTACAGGACGCAACTCCTCTTTCTCTTGGACAAGAATTTTCAGGTTATCATGTACAGGTAAAAAAAAGTATTGAAAGAATAGAGCACGCATTAAAAGAAATTTTTTATCTTGCTCAAGGTGGTACTGCTGTTGGAACTGGAATAAATTCTAAAAAAAATTTTGACAAAAAAATTGTAAAAGAAATTGCAAAATTTACAAAAATACCATTTAAACCAGCTATTAATAAATTTGCTGAACTTGCTGCTCATGACTCTATTGTAAATTTTTCAGGAACTTTAAACACATGTGCTGTTGCACTAATGAAAATCTCCAATGATATTAGGTTTTTAGGATCGGGTCCTAGAGCTGGTTACGGTGAACTTATTTTACCTGAAAACGAACCTGGGTCATCAATTATGCCTGGAAAAGTAAATCCAACACAATGTGAGGCAGTTACAATGGTTTGTGTGAAAGTGATTGGCAATCATAACGGTATTACAATAGCAGGATCCCATGGACATTTTGAATTAAATGTTTTTAAACCTTTGATTGCTCATAATATTTTACAATCTATTGATTTAATTGCTGATAGTACAAAAAATTTTTCTTTATTTTGTGTTAAAGGAATTAAAGCAAATAAAAAAAGAATACGAGAACACCTTGATAATTCTTTAATGCTTGTTACAGCTTTGGCTCCTAAAATTGGCTATGATAATGCTGCAAGAATTGCAAAAACTGCACTAAAAAACAACACAACACTTAAATTTGAGGCATTAAAAACTTATCTTATTAATGAAAAGGACTATGACAAAATAGTGGATCCAAAAAAAATGATCTACCCAGCATAGAACTTCATTGCTTGGTTTATTAAATTTTTAATATAAATTCTATTCTGAAGCTTATTATTCTTTAAAATTAATTGCTTTAGAATTTTATTTATATTTGGATCAATTACTCCATCAATCCTAATATCATCTAAATCAGCAGTGAATTGATCAAAATTATAACTCAGATTAAATTCAATTTTTTTTATTTCTTTTCGATAATTTCGAGGTGTTTGAAAAGACTTATAAAACTCTTGAAAGTCGTTGATCTGAATTGTAACTAAACCATCTAAGACTAAGTTGCTATCATTCATAAGAATTAAGCTATCTGATATTTTTATATCAGCTATTTCTAGCCAGTTGATTGAAGTTTGATTTATATCTATTAAACCTTCTCTTATCTTTAACTTAAGGATTAAATTGTTTAAATTAGGAAGTGTGTCAACTCGTTTTATGTTCAAAGAAGTATTCATATTCAAGTTTTTATTATTTAGTATTTCAGTTTTTAAAAATTGAATTAAAATTGAATTGGGATTTAAGAATTTTTTTAAGTTTACTTTTTCAAATAAACCAGATGACTCTGAAAAAAAAGGTTTTAAATTGATAGAACCCTTATAACTAAAATTTGGACTAACCGATCTTTCAGAAAAATTAAATTCAAATAAATCCTTGCCATAATTGTATACAGCATTACTTTTTTTTTTATTATGAAAAATATTTATTAGGCCCTCTTTTTTATTGGGATATTTATAATCTAAACTATTATCAATTTTTAAATCTAATGAACTGGAATTTAGAACACTTGTGATTTTTTTATTTACGAAATCATTCTTAAATTTAATATTATAAAATAAATTAAATATTTCATTATCTGCAATGAGAAAATTTGATAATTTTTTTTTATCATAATAATATTTTAGATGGTTAATTTTATTAATAAATAAAACATCATTTTTAATGTTACGAAAAAAAATATTACTATTCTTAATTTCAAACTTGAAATTAGAAAAATCATTTTTTAAAAGCTCTGTAAAAAAATTATAGTTTTCTTTATTAATATCAAAATTTATATTACTAAGAACAATATCTTTGATTTTTATATTTTTTAAAAATATTAATTTATTAATTGGAATATCAACTTTGATCTTGCCTGATTTTTGAAATTTATTTAATAATGAAACTTGTTTAAAAGTAAAATGAGGTCTTGGAAAAAAGCTATAAGTAAATTTTTCTGATAAGTTAAAATCTATATTCAAATTTTTTGATAATTCGCCTTCTATCTTATCAATTAACTTATAGTTATTATAAAAAAATGGTGCAGATAAATAAGATAATAAAAAAAAAAATACCCCCAATGATAAATAAGAGGTTCTATTATTAATTGAAAAAACTCTTAATTTTTTCTTTTTTGAAATAAAATTGAGTTTAATTGACTTAATCTTAAATAGGTTATTTAATTTGTTTAAAAAAAAATTTTTTAGACTATTTATAAAGTGGTTTATTTTTTTAATAAAAATATCTATTTTTTTAGAGATCTTAAAATTATGTATAAATTTGCTCAACATGTAATTAAGGCTTATAAAGAAATATTTTAAATGATAAACTCAGATTATCTAAATAACTTAAATAAAGCTCAAAAAGAAGCTGTATTATATTTAAATGGGCCTTTATTAATTGTTGCAGGTGCAGGATCTGGAAAAACAAAGGTTTTAACATCAAGAATTGCACATATAATTAAGGAAAAAAAAGCATTTCCTAACCAAATTCTCTCGGTAACATTTACCAATAAAGCAGCAAAGGAAATGCAAACTAGAGTAAGCAAAATGCTTGGGTCAGCTGCTACTGGACTATCTTGGCTTGGAACATTTCACTCAATTTGTGCAAAAATTTTAAGAAAACATGCGTCAGCTGCTAAACTTAATTCAAATTTTACAATTATAGATACAGACGATCAAACAAGACTTATCAAGAATATTTGCAAAAGTGAAAATATTGACATTAAACAATTGGCACCAAGGTTTATTTTAGCAATAATTGATAGATGGAAAAATAAAGGATATTACCCATCTGAGGTCATAATAAATAATAAAGATGTTTATGAAAAAACTATTCAACCTCTGTATAAAATTTATCAACAAAAATTAATAGATTTAAATTCATGTGATTTTGGAGATCTAATTTTACATACTGTAAAAATTTTAGAAAATTTTTCTGATATAAGGCAAATTTACTCTAACAACTTCAAATATATTTTAGTTGATGAATATCAAGACACTAATTTTATTCAAAGCAAATGGTTAAATCTATTATCAGAGAAAACAAAAAACTTATGTTGTGTAGGTGATGATGATCAATCTATTTATAGTTGGCGAGGAGCTGAAATAAAAAACTTTTTAGAATTTGATCAAGTTTATAAAGATACAAAAGTTATAAGACTTGAACAAAATTATAGATCCTCTCAAAATATTTTATCTGTTGCCTCTAATCTAATTGCAAATAATCAAAATAGAGTAGGCAAGACTCTTGTGAGTGAGATGGAAGAAGGAGATCTAGTTAAGTTAAATTGTTTTAAAAATGGAAAAGATGAGGCTATAGGTATTTCAGATGAAATTGAAAAAAAATTAAAAAAAGAATATTCATTTAACGAAATAGCTATTTTAGTAAGGGCTATATTTCAAACAAGAGAATTTGAAGAAAGATTTCTTAAAATTGGTATGCCTTATAGAATTTTAGGTGGTACAAAATTTTATGAAAGAGCTGAAATTAAAGATTGTGTTGCATATTTAAGATTAATCTATCAAGAAAAAGATGATTTGGCTTTTGAAAGAATAGTTAATAACCCTAAAAGATCGATTGGAGACACTACCTTAAAAACTATTCATGAATTTGGAAAAAAAAATAATTCGAGTTTAGAGTCGGCTGCAAAAAATATGATTGACCAAAATTTGATAAAACCAAAAACAAAAATTGGTCTTAATTTTTTTCTCAATGCATTAAATAAATGGAGAAATGATATTAATATTAAAAAAATTAATCATATAAAACTCCTACAGACAGTTCTAGATGAGTCTGGCTATTCTGCTATGCTTAAAAACAAAAAGGACTTAGATAATGAGAATAGATTAGAAAATATAAAAGAATTATTAAGCGCAATGAAAGAATTTAATAATTTAGAAAGTTTTTTAGAGCATGTGTCGCTAGCAACTTCAATTGACCAAAATTGGGATGGTGAAAAGATTAATATGATGACTATGCATGCTGCAAAAGGTCTTGAATTTGATGTTGTTTTTCTTCCTGGATGGGAAGAAGGATTGTTCCCTCATCAAAAATCAATTGAGGAAAAGGGGCAAAATGGTCTTGAAGAAGAGCGGCGACTTGCCTACGTTGGGATTACAAGAGCTAAAAAAAAAGCAATAATTTCTTTCTCTATGAATAGGTTTTACCAAGGTGACTGGATCGATAGTATGGCCTCAAGATTTATTGAAGAATTGCCTGAAAAATATTTAGAAAAAAATTCTTTTTTTGAAGATGAAGTTGATAATGACCAAGATTTTGATTTTAATCAAGACTTTGAAATTGAAGAAGGAACAAGAAGTCCTGGATGGATAAGATATCAAAAAAAAATTAAATGAAGAAAAGAATCAATAGATTAAAAAAGAAATTCAAAAAATACGGTATTGATGGCTATGTCATTCCTAAAAATGATGAATATTTTACTGAATATTCAAAAATAAATAGATTAAAAATAATTTCAAATTTTAGTGGTTCAGCTGGATTAGCTGTGATTTTAAAAAATAAGAACTATTTATTTACAGATGGCAGATATACAATTCAAAGTGAGATAGAGTCTGGAAAAAATTTTAAAATTTTGAGTTTTGAAAAAATAATTAATTGTAAATTATTTAAAAATCTAAAATTAGGACTTGATCCAAAACTTTTTACCTATAAACAAATCAAAAAATATTTTTTAAATCAAAATCAAGTAAAATTTATATCACACAATCTAATAGATGAGATAAAAACTGAAAAAATTAATAAAGAAGTTCCTTTTTTTTCTCTTAAAGATGAAATAGTTGGAGAAAATAGAAGATCAAAAATTAATAAGATTACAAATTACTTAAAGAAAAAAAAAACTGATAATTTATTTATAACAGCTCCTGAAAATGTTGCATGGATTTTAAATATTAGAGGCTGTGATGGACCTAATAGTCCAATACCTAATTGTAGATTAATAATTAATAAATCAAAAAAAATTTGGTTAATAACTGAACCTAAAAAAGCAAAAATATTAATCAAAGAAAAAATTATTAATAAAAATCAATTGATTGATATAAATGACCTGCAAAAAATAAAATTATTAATAAATGGAAATAGTTTTATAGTTGACAATAAATCATGTTCTGTTTTCTATGAAAATATTATTAAATCTAAATTTAAAATTACAAATAGAGAGGACCCTATATATTTTTTAAAAGCAATAAAGAACAAAACTGAAATCAATAATATGATTAATTCCCACATTCTTGATGGTGTTGCTTTAACAAAATTTATTTATTGGATTAAGAATACTAATAAAAAAAATATTACTGAAGTGGATGCTCAAATAAAATTAGAGCAATTTAGAAAAAAAAATAGAAATTATTTGTATCCAAGTTTCGATACTATTGCTGGATCTGGTGAAAATGGAGCGATTGTTCACTACAGAGCTAAAAAAGGAAATTGCAAATTTATAAAAAAAAATGATATTTTTTTATGTGACTCTGGGGGGCAATACAAATACGGCACAACAGATGTTACTAGAACACTCTGTTTTTCAAAACCAAAACAAAATATTAAAAATATATATACTAAAGTTTTAAAAGGACATATCGCTGTAGTCACTACAAACTTAGTTACAAATAACACTGGGGAAAAAATAGATAAAAGAGCTAGAAGATGCTTAAATAAAAGTAATTTAGATTATGCTCATGGCACTGGTCACGGTGTGGGTTTTTTTCTAAATGTTCATGAGGGTCCGCAGTCTATTTCAAAATTTAGTAACATTAAAATCAAACAAGGTATGATTTTAAGCAATGAACCAGGTTATTACAAAAAAGGAAAGTTTGGCATAAGGATAGAAAATTTACTCTATGTAAACAAAGTTAGAAAAAAAATTTTTTTTGAAAACTTAACTCTTGCACCGCTAGAAAAAGACTTAATCAATTTCAACCTTCTTACCAAACTTGAAAAAAACTATCTCTTTAAATATCATTTAAACGTTTATTCAAAAATTTCTAATTTTCTAAATATAAAAGAAAGAAAATGGTTAGCTAGTTTTATTTAGCATTTTTAAAAATTGTTTTTGATCTAATATAGAAATGTTAAGTTCTTTAGCCGTATCAACTTTTTTTTTCGTTGGCTTTTCTCCAATAATTAAATAGTTTAATTTTTTTGTTATACTGCTTACAGATGTTCCAGAATTTTCCTCTATTAAAGATTTTGCTTCTGCTCTACTGATACCATTTAGTTTTCCTGTTAGCATAAATGTTTTGTCTTTTAGCAAACCTTTTGCATCTTGAATTTTAGTGTCTTTAATAACTAAAATTTTTTCTAATTCATTTAAAATATTCATATTATCTTTATTGTTAAAAAAAAATTTAATTGAATTAAGCTGAGTTTCTCCAATCCCATCAATATTTAATAAATCATTAAAATTTTTATCTTTTGATAAACTCTTAAATTTTGAAAATGACTTAAAATATTTTGATAAAAGTTTTGCATTTTCTAGTCCAATATGTCTTATGCCCAATGAGTATATTAATTTATCTAGGGAAATATTTTTTTTTTGATTTATTGAATATTTTAAATTTTGCATTGATTGTTGGCCCCAACCTTCGAGGTTTTCTATTTTTTTAAAATCTAATTTAAAAATATCTTGCGGAAATTTTAATAATCTGAGTTTCCAAAAATTTTCTATAATTTTTTTTCCAAAACCTTCAATATTTAAAGCTTCTTTCGATACAAAATGTTTTAATTTCTCTATTGCTATTTTTTCACACATGTAGCCTTCACTGGTACATCTTCTTACAGCATCATTTTTTTTAGTTATTGTATTGAATTCTTTAACTGTTTCTGAGCCACATGAAGGACATTTTTTTGGAAATATAAATTTAAAACTTTTGTTATTTCTTTTGCTTTTATCGACAGACAAAATATGAGGTATCACATCTCCAGCTCGTTCTATATTTGCAATATCACCAATTCTCACGTCTTTTCTATTAATTTCATCCTCATTATGTAAAGTTGCATTTGAAACAACTACTCCGCCTATATTTACAGGCTTTATTTTTGCTACTGGGGTTAACGCACCAGTTCTTCCAATTTGAATATCAATATTTAATATTTCAGAAACTGCTTTATTTGAAGAGAATTTATGAGCTATCGCCCATCTTGGGGCATTTGCAATATATCCAAGTCTTTTTTG
>Ga0206682_10005316_pt1 | contig 10175 bp, 10 predicted proteins | sample M240m12015metaG_FD_155444 | JGI IMG/M metagenome (GOLD analysis project Ga0206682, IMG submission 155444) | Ammonia-oxidizing marine archaeal communities from Monterey Bay, California, United States - M2 40m 12015 | ecosystem: Environmental > Aquatic > Marine > Intertidal zone | place: USA... | reverse complement strand
TTTTTGATCCAGTAAACAATGATAATTCGAGTCAAATGATATCCGATAAAAACCATGGTATAATCGTCAAATTCAACGAGGATTCCAAATTATACGAGTTTAAAATCGATAAGTATCACGCGGATATGAATTCCAGTCTAGAATCTGTCATGAAGCAAATTACTGATTCCTACCGATCCAAACCAAATAAATCCCAATAATTTTACAGTGAAAATTTCAGATGAACAATTGATTGACAAGTCCGCAAAGTGGGTGATTTCTTTCTTTGTAGCATCTGCTGGTTTATGGTTACTCGCTGCCGCACTTTTAGCTTACATAGCAGCAGCAAAGTTAACTAATCCCTTCTTTCTATCATCATATGAATTTTTCACTTATGGTAAAGTTAAGATAACTCAAGCAAATGCATTCGTTTATGGTTGGGGTGGCAACTCGATATTTGCCATCAGTATTTGGATTATTGCAAGATTGTCGCAAGCTGAAGTTCGTGGTCGAATTATTTTAATTGTTTCGGGTTTCATTTGGAACATCGGGATAACATTAGGATTATTAGGTATATTAGATGGCCACATGAATTCTCATGAAATGCTTGAAATGCCTAAGGAAATTTGGCCATTACTATTTATATCCTACTCTATAATCACTTGCCTCATCATTGTTCTACATAGATCTCGAAAGCTTCCAGACACCATTGCACCTCAGTGGTTTATTCTAGCTTCAATCCTTTGGTTTCCCGCACTTTTCATTATTGCATGGCATGGACTAGAAATTAACCCTTCTGCTGGAACAGTTCAAAGTGTTCTATCTATGTGGTTTGGACAAAATTTAATTTGGTTGTGGCTAACGCCTTTTGCACTCGGAGTTGCTTATTACATTATACCTTCCATTATTGGTAAGCCCATTGATAAGTATTACTTAGCAATTTTTGGGTTTTGGTGTATAGCTGCACTTGCTCCTTGGTCAGTCGTGCATCACTTAGAAGGTGGACCTGTACCAATGTGGATACCTGCTATTGGAACAGTTATGAGTATTGCAATGATTTTCCCTATAGCAGTTGCCTCAACAAATTTTCATGCTACCGCGTTTCAGGATATAGATAAAGTGTGGAGTAGCTTACCACTTAGATTTGTCATATTTGGAACACTCTCTTACACTTTATCAAGTTATATCGGTGTTATCTTTTCGCTTCCCGCGGTAGCAAAGTTGACCCAATTCTCTATCATTAATGAGTTTCACTTCAATCAACGTGTTTATGGATTTTTCAGTATGATCGTTTTTGGTGCGGTTTATCACATGCTCCCAAAAATTACTGGAAGAGAAATCACCAAAGCTGCAAAATCATTCCACTTTTGGACCTCAGCTCTTGGTGTCATGATGCTATTACTGGCTTATCTTATAGGTGGATTAACTCATGGTGTTTTAGCTCAACAACCTAGTCTTGACTGGGCGAACTCTGTTATTTCTTCGATTCAACCCTATTTCTTAATCACCGAAATCTCATTTATAATATTGGGCTTTTCACAACTTGTGTTTGTAATAAATATTTGGAAGGTTCTTGTTCCAAATCCTTTTGAGGATTCTAGCAGAAATAAAAAATTTGCATCCAAGGCTTCTATTGTATGAATAATATTTTTAAATTTTCTTTTGGAATTTTATCCACTCTTGGAGTGGCATGGCTCGCTTTTGTAGTAGGTGCACGCAAGCAATTTGGAGACCTAACTCCCACTTCTTCTTTTTTAAACGAGAATGGAAAATCACCAGAAGGTTCTGATTTATATCCTATTGCGTTTTCTGGAGCTGCTCAACAAGGTGCTGAAGAATATCTATCTCTTGGTTGTGCCACATGCCACACTCAACAAGTCAGATTAGTCGATGCGGGGTTTGATGTGGAAAGGGGATGGGGAAAAAGACCTTCGGTTGCGAGAGATTACATCTTACAAAATGAAGTAAATATTGGCAATACAAGAGTAGGTCCTGATTTAGCTAATCTAGGACTTAGAGAATATTCGGATGAATGGTTGCACCAACATCTTTTCGAACCACAATCATTAATCAAAAAATCTATTTGTCCTCCGAATCCTTTTCTCTATGAAATTATGGAAACTAATACATCAGGGTCTATCCAAATTACTTCTGAAGATAATAGTACCAGATTTGTAAAACCAAAAATTATTGCAAATCGTATTGTAGCTTACCTTCAAGAACTTCGTCAAGATTATGAATTGCCTGAGATGAGTTTCGTGGAGGAAGATGAACCTGTTGCAATAATTCCAGATATAATCGAAAAAACTACAGCTCAATTGCCTTCTTGGTTGGCTGATCAAATTTCTTCCGGAAAAGAAATTTACACAAAAGTCGGTCCAGGCGGGGGAGGATGTGTATCCTGTCATCAACCAACTGGTTTAGGTCAACCAGGTGTATTTCCTCCACTTGCAAATTCTGACTGGGTACTCGGAGACAAAGAAAGAATAATTAAGATTAGCATGCATGGCTTAATGGGAGAAATAGAAGTTAGTGGTGTTAAATATAATGGTGTTATGATACCTCCAGGAGTACCACCAGGTTCATTAACAAATCAGCAAATTGCTAATGTACTAACTTACATTAGAAATGACTGGGGTAATTCAGCATCTGCAGTAAGCCCTGAGGAAGTAGCTAATGTAAGGAACTCCGTTAAAGATCGGGGACAGATGCAAATGTGGACAGTAGCAGAACTAAATTCTGATAAATGAGCAACAATACCAATAAAAGCTTAGATGAGATTAAGGTTATGAATGATGATGATATGGTTGAAGTTCATTCGGAACTTAATCGTGAAAAACATCCTCCCACTAAGGGTTTCCTGATCTCACCTCTTATTTTTGTTTTTATGTTTGGGTGCTTGATCTTTGTTTGTTCGATACACTTAGCTAAAACAACAAATGGTTTTCAAATTCACCCTCCCCAAGAAATTGTAGAATTATCTGATGAAGAATTTGAAACTCAGAGGTTACAAAGAAAATACGATTCGGGAAAAAAAATATTTGCGAAACGTTGTGCTTCTTGTCACCAACTAAATGGACTAGGAATTGCAACTCAATATCCTCCATTAGCAGGTTCAGAATGGGTTTCAGCAGACCCTGATTTAATAATTAAAGTCATTTTAAAGGGACTTAAAGGTGAGATTTTGGTTAAAGGAGAAAAATATGGTACCTCTCCGGCAGTAAATATGGCTGCCGTAGAAATAAATGATAATGAAATAGCGAAGGTATCAACTTATGTTAGACAGGCTTGGGGGAATGATTATTCAGAAGTAAAAGAAGACCAAGTTGCGAGAGTAAGAGAAGAATCTTCTTCTCAACAGGAACAATGGATTGGAAATGCACTTCAATCACTGTATCTCAACAACAAATCTGAATAAAAAGATTAGTATTAAATTCTTTCATTCTAGTTGAGATGTGAAAGATTTAAACTCATACTTGTATTATTGAAATTTAACTACTTCATAATAATTTTCTACACTGTTTCCTGTAGTGTCTTAGTTTTATTCTCACAAAATAAAATTGGAGATTCTCTTCAACATGAAAAAATAGAATTCTTTTTTCCTGCGTTAGTAGAAATAGAACAAAAACTTGATGCTCATGCACCGAGCATTAAAGAATCTAAGGAACTTCAAAAGGAAGCAATATCAATAAAAACAATTGCCGACTCAACAAAAGGGATGTCAGCTAATATAAACATTGGAAGTCATTCAATTCATGAAGACCGCCCAGGACAAGGTTACTTTCAGAGTTATCGAACCATTGCATCAATTTCAGTAAGGAAACCCATCTACCATTGGGGCGCATTAAAAGCAAAGAGTAGAATCGCAGAATTAACTGAAAAGTTTGCAATTCAAAAATCTGAATCCATAAGATCTAATCTAGTCTACCAGATGAAGTCTGATTTCATGCAACTCCTTTATCTTAATTATAAACTTGTTCTTGAAAAAGAAACATTAAAATTTTCTGAAGAAAATGAGCAAAAACTAATTGAAAAAAAAGAACTTGGCTTAGGTACAGAGTTAGAAATAAGCGAGGCTACTGTTAGAAAATTAGAACAATCCATTATAATCGCAGAAACTGAGCGAATTTTACAATTAGAGAAATCTTATTTTCAATTTGAAACTGGATATTACAAAGCACTTGATCTTTTAATTCCTGAAGAATTCATCCAATTATGTAAGAATCATGAATTTGGCAAAAATCTACCACAGTTAATATCTTCCCATTCATCCCAAGATATTGAAAAATTGAAAAATTTGATTCAAACAGAAAAAGAACATATTAAAATCTCGGATGCTGCCCTTAAACCAAAAATAAATTTGATCGGAGGTATTTACCAAGATCAAATAGATCTACCGGATAATCCTGATTCAATTAGGAGAAATAATTTCTTGGCAGGTGTAGAAGCTAATTGGAATCTATGGGATTCATCACGGAGCAAAGGTGAAAAATCTCTTGCGTTATCACGAAAAAGAACCTTTGAAATTCAACTTGAAAACAGTATCCGAGAATTAAGGTTAAAAATTAACAACCATCAATCACAATTAAACAATCTAGCAAATCAAATTATATTATCCAGAAAGCTTACTTCTACTGCCAAAAATCGATTCCAAAAAAGCCAGATTGAGTTTAATGAAAACCGAATAACAATAAATGATCTTCTTTCATCTAGGTTAATTCTTACCCAAGCTGAACTAGGTTTATTTAAATCCGTATTTGAATACCTTCAATTAAAGTTGGAATATGAAATGATCATAAAATATCCAAATTCATAGGATTGTGAAAACTCAAAAATTAAAAGGTGTTTTTGTAACCCTAATATTAATAATCTGTTTAGGGATTTATATATTTTTTTGGAATTCCGGACAAGAAGTTGGCTGTGTAAAAGTAACCCAAGGCGAAATTCAAGATTCAGTTACAGGAAATGTTCATATTTTGGCTGAACAAACCTACCAGTTAAAATCTAGCCTACAGGGAACTGTGTCAATGGTAGCAAAGTTACCATTAGCAAAATCAATCTTAGTTGAGGAAAATCAAATTATTGCTCAATTAGATATAACTGATCTAAACAGAACTTTGAAACAGGCCTTGATTACTAAGGAACATTTCATCAAGAGAATTGAAGTCGGATCGATATACGCGTTAGAATTAGAGATAGAGCAGGAAGAACTTGACGCCCTAACTAAGTTCTCCGAAGGTGAGCATATTTCTAGCGCTGATCTTAACCGAAAAAGAAATCAGGTAAATCGACTAAAAACGCAAGTTGAACGGGAAAAAATCGCAAATGATGAAGAGTTATTTGAACTCGAGACTAAGATTGAAAACCTATTGTCCCAAATCGATAAGATGACGATTAGAAGTCCTATAAAAGGTCAATTAATTGAATCCTATGTATCTCCTGGAAATTTAGTTTCAGCAGGTCAACTGATTGGAACTATTATATCTAACGAACGCGTAATTCAGGCTTCCTTAAATGAAGAAGATTTCTTTGAATTAAAAGAAGGACTTCCTGCTGCAGTTAGTCTTTTCTCACTGGAGGAGGAAGTTATCGAAGCAAGCGTATCCCGCTTATCGAGTAGCGTAAATCCAGAATCTGGTAGAAGATTTATTTATTTAAAAATGAATAATAACACAAAACTACTTCCAACAGGTGCGTCGGGTAGGGTGGAAATTATTAAAAGCCGAAAAAAAGAAAGTCTAATAATACCAGCAAAAGCTCTTGTCGGTAACTCAGTCTTTATATTTGAGGATAACAAAGCCGTTATCAAAAATATCAAAGTCGGGGCTAAAAATTTTAAAATAGTAGAAGTTCTTGACGGATTAAATGAAGGAGAAATTGTTATAGTTGAAACACCCCACCTTCTTAGTGACGGACAAAGAGTTCAACCATTGTACCTTAAATAAAAACGAACAGATTTTTCAGTGAACATTACATTTCAACTTGCCTTGCGGTATGTATTTTCTCGCAAACGGGCAATGACAATGAGTCTCATTGGGATTATCTTTGGAATTTCTTTTTTCATCGTAACTCAGGCACAAACTTCAGGTTTTCAAACTTATTTTATACGTACCATTTTAGGTACAAATGGAGCAATAAGAGTATCTGACCGCTTTCAGGATATGAAGGAAACGGTAAATAAGATATCCCAGGATGGAAAATTTAAATTTGAATTTAAAAGTCGAGAAGATGCAGAATATATTGAAGGAGTAGATTATCCCAAAAATGTCAGGAGTGCTCTTTCCACATTTCCTTCAATTAATGGAATTTCTGAAGTATTTGAAATTAATGCTGTACTTCAAACAAAATCCAGAAACTACTCGGTCCAAGCTCATGGAATAAGAATTAGTGATCATATAACTGTATCGGAGATCGAAAATCAACTTAGGCATGGTTCCATTGAGAATTTCTTAAACGATAACATGGGAATATTTATTGGAAACCGGGTTGCTGAAAGATTAAATCTACATGTTAATGATCGAGTTAATCTTGTTGGTCAGAAAGAAAATTTCCAATTGCGAGTGTCCGGAATTTTCGAGACTGGAGTTAGTGAAATTGATAAAAAAAGGATCTATATATCTCTACCGACAGCTCGCTCAATTGCAGGAAAACGATTTGGAGGTTCAATATTCCAATTGAGCATATATAACCCAGAAGATGCCAGGAGCATTGCTGCTCAAATCCAACAAACCCTAGGACACAGAACTGTTAGCTGGCAAGAAAGGGAAAAAGTTTGGCTCGATGTGTTTAAGGCCTTACGGATTTCCTCGGCTATTACAGTTTCAACTATTCTTTTATTATCCGGTTTAGGTATGTTTAATGTATTCGCTATCATGGTAATAGAAAAAACCCGTGATGTGGCAATATTACGATCTATTGGTTTTGAGCCTAAAGATATTTCTGCAATATTTCTTTGGCAAGGAATAGTTGTTCTGATCGCGGGGATCGTCGGGGGAGTTTTTTTTGGTGCACTAGGTACATATTTAGTTTCGCAAATCCCTTTAAAGATACGAGGAATTTTTACAACGGATAGTTTTGTAGTGAATTGGGATATATCTCATTATATTTCTGCAATTTTAATTGCCACAATATTTGTAACTATTGCCAGTTGGATACCAGCACATAGAGCGTCTAAAGTTGAACCGGCAAAAATTATTAGGGAAACAATTTAATGGATGCTGCCTTACTTCAAGTTCGTGATCTGAATCATTCTTTTTTAGAAGGTGAAGAAAAGGTTCATGCTCTCCGAGGAGTTTCATTTAATGCAAATCAAGGAGAAATTACATCTATAATAGGACCTTCGGGTTGTGGGAAAAGTACACTACTGTATCTGCTTGGTCTACTCGATCAACCAGATAGTGGAGAAATTATTATAAATAATAAATCGATTTCTAAATTGAACGAAATTCAAAAAAACCGTCTAAGAAATGAAAAAATCGGATTTATCTTTCAATTTCATTTTCTCATTAAAGAATTATCAGCGAGAGAAAATGTAGCACTTCCTGCTATAAAAAAAGGTGACGATTCAGAAGATGCACTAAAGCGGGCTGATCAGATACTCAATCAGCTAGGACTTGGTAAAAAACTTGATCGCTTTGCCAACAAATTGTCAGGAGGCGAACAACAAAGGGTTGCAATTGCAAGAGCTCTAATTAATTCACCATCTCTTATTTTGGCAGATGAACCAACTGGCAACTTAGATACTGCAAACTCGGAAATTGTCTTTGATCTACTGCAAAACTTATCGAGAGAACAAAATTTAGCAGTTCTGCTGGTCACACATAACAATCAACTCGCTAAAAGGTGTGATAGGTTTATTTCCATGAATGACGGTTTGATCGTAGATTAAATTCCACGGTTTTTACAAATCAACTCATGGGCATGGTTAATTTTAGCCAATTGATCATTCGCAAATGAAGTAAACTCTTCCGGTAAATTTTTACTACTAAGCTTATCTGGATGAAAATTTGCAGCCTTTTTTCTATATCTTGACTTAATTTCTGAGTCTGTACTTTGGGGAGTTAAATCTAAGATTTGATAAGCTTCCTCTAACGAGACTTCGTGATTAGAACGATCATAATGGGGTGGGGCATACCCTCCGCGAATCCATGTCTGTACAATACCAGGTTTGAGTTTAAGGCGCTCTTCACAACGGAGTAAATAACGAACCTGTAATTCATTCAGTTTCTTTCCATTTGACCAAACAATCTCAAAAAGCCCTCCAAGAAAAGATTGACCAACCGTGGGTTCATATCCGATAAGGCGTCCTACTTCTTTAAAATCTTCGTCTATTGAACGACGACTTGTCTTTGCTTTACGAAAAACATTTTTAGCAAATTCTGATCGTTTTTCATCTAGCCCAAATCTATTAATCAGTGATTCAACTGTTCGAATCTCTCCTTCAGAAACACGACCATCTGCCTTGGCAATCTTTGCAGCACAAGAAAAAAAATAAGCAAGATATAGAATACGTGCTTTTTGTTCGTTCTGTGGTGTGGGGTCTTCATCGTCATAGAGATGACCGATTGCTGCACCAGCAATAGCACCGATTGGACCACCAAACATACCCACGCCTGTACCAATTAATTTCCCCCACCAATTCATGTAAATTACTCTTTTTTCCCCCTCTTACAAATATTGGGTAGAGGTTTGTACAATTTTTAATGTTTTCATGTAGCCAACTTTATATCTCGTAATTATCAGAATTAAGACAAAAAGCACATAGTCATGAAAGTAACAACAATTTCAAAATATTCAATAATTAGTACTTTTAGTATTATGCTAGTTTAAAACACAACAATACTAAAATCTAGGTGCGATAGGGATCGGATGCTGGACCAACGGGGTTACCCGTGTTAGGAATGACTTGAACACAACGATCATCCCATAATTCAATCATATCCATATCTTTAGCATTCGTAATCTCAAGGTCAGGTAAACCATGCTTATTTAACCAATTCCTGATTGGAGGGATAGCCAATTCTGCATTTTGGGCCCGTGCAGTAACAATTTTGACTCGATAGCCCATTTCAATCCAAATTTTTAAACGCTTCATCATATTAGGAACAGGTTTACCAATATGATCAAAACCTTGCCATGGTTCGGCTACCGCCAAAGTTCCATCAAGATCAACCCCTATCCATTGACTAGATTCTGAATCTTCTCCAAATTTATTTTCATCAGTCAATGGCAAACCTTTTCTGTGAGGAACGCGAACATGTGGCTTTTTGCCCGAGAAGGCTTGCATAAGAAAACGAATCATTTTGAATCAAATGTTATTATAATTATAAAATGAAAATGTTCGAGCAAGTTCAAACACAATAAAATATGATAACAGTGGGAAGTAACATTAATTATTTAAGTGCTGAAGGCTTGCCTTGGCTTTTAGGGGCTTGGATTGGATTAATATTATTTAGACCATTCGCAACTCTGATTCATGAAATTGGACATCTCATTCCGGCTTTAATTTTCACCAAACAGGAGGTCTATATTCGAGTTGGACAATGTGGAAGTAAATGGAACGGAAAAATAGGTAATATTTTATGGGAGTTTAGTTTTAACAATGGAAACGAAGGTTTCTCTGGATATGACAAGGCAACCTTGAATAAGATTGCACTGATTACAGTAATATCAGGTGGACTTTGTTCATCTCTTCTGATGACGAGTCTAATCGGTTGGCAAATATTCGGCAAAAATCACCCCATTTGGTTAGAAGTCATACTTGTCAGTTGGTTTTGTACAAACGCTCTTGTTTTCATACGATCAGCTATTCCCATTAGATTAAAACCAACAACGGCATTCCCTGAAGGTCCACCAAGCGACGGATTAGAATTAAAAAAACTTTTATTTAAAGAAAGTTAAAAAATTAGGAAAGACCTTCATTTTGTTGATCATATAAATTTTTATAAAGATCACATTCACTGTATATTTTGTCATGCTGTCCATCTGCGACTATCCTCCCTTTGTCCATAACCAATATACGATTAGCGAGGCGCAAAGAACTGAATCGATGGGCTATTAGTAATGTTGTTTTTCCTCGTATAAGATTACTCATTGCCTCATGTATTTTCTCTTCATTTTCTGCATCTAATGCTGAGGTTGCTTCATCTAAAATCAAAAGAGGCGAATTTTTGTAGAAGGCACGAGCTAATGCTAAA
>Ga0206682_10005313_pt1 | contig 10177 bp, 9 predicted proteins | sample M240m12015metaG_FD_155444 | JGI IMG/M metagenome (GOLD analysis project Ga0206682, IMG submission 155444) | Ammonia-oxidizing marine archaeal communities from Monterey Bay, California, United States - M2 40m 12015 | ecosystem: Environmental > Aquatic > Marine > Intertidal zone | place: USA... | reverse complement strand
CAAAGTCAAGAAAACAATTATACTTAATTCCCAATTCATGATAATCATAACAATTCCAACGATCAACATTTTTAAGATGTCACTGAAAATCATGAAGAGACCTTGACCAAATATATCAGCAATTCTTTCCATATCTGTAACTGATCTCGTAATAAGCACTCCAACTGAGGATTTGTCATAGTACTTCATTTTAAAATTAATTATATGATTATATAAAAGAACTCTAATATCTTTCACAACAGATTGACCTAACAAACCAGCAAAATATATAAATAAATAGTTTGATATAACTTCAAATAAAAGAAGTACGGCCATTAAAAAAATTAATTGCAAAAACCCATCACTTAGTCCTTGAGAAATATTTTCATCTAATACTTTTTCCAATACAACAGGGCGAAGAGCACCAAAGATAGCTAAACCAAAAACTGAGAGCAATGATGAAATAAAAATATAATAGTAAGGACTTACAAAAGTCAGAAGTCTTTTAAACAAATAAATATTTAATATGTTTTCTTTTTTATTCATAAAGTATTATTTCTTTAGGATAAAAGATGTTTGTTAAATATAGAGCGTGTGCTGGCGCTGATGGTCCTGCTTTGGTTCTATCTTGAGAAATTATAACTTTTTCAAAATCTTGTAAACTAATTTTTTTTAACCCAACATGAATTAATGTTCCTACTATAGCTCTTACCATATTCCTCAAAAATCTATTTGCTTTTATTGTAAAAATAAGTTCATTATCATTGAGATTCCATTTTGCATATTTCAAATCACAATTATAAGTTTTAACGTCTGTTTTTGATTTAGAAAAACATTTAAAATTTGTGTGATTCAACATAATTCTAGACGCATCGTTCATTAATTTAATATCTAAATTATTTTTAATGTAGTAACTTCTATTGTTGTTAAAAACATTTTTAATTAGTGATATTTTATACTCATACTCTCTAGCTAAGGCATCAAATCGGGCGTGAGATTCTAAATTTACTTTATAAATTTTATTAACAGAAATATCTTTTGGCAAAAATGAATTTAGGTCATGCAATAATTTACTTGAATTTGTAAGCTCTAAGACATCAAAGTGAGCACACATTTTTACAGCGTGAACTCCAGAATCAGTTCTGCCAGCTCCATAAATAGGTGTCTTAGCTTTAATTAAGATACTTAATGCTTTTTCTATACAACTTTGTACAGAAATGGCATCAGGTTGATTTTGCCAACCATGATAATTAGTGCCATCATAAGAAAGATCCATGAAATATCTCAAAACAAATTAATATTTTTGTTATCAAACAAATATAGAGAGATTAACTTGATAAAATAAAAATGAAAAAGATTCTTTTAATTTCAGATACTCATGGGTATATAGATGATAGAATCATTCAATATGCAAAAGAATCAGATGAAACATGGCATGCAGGCGATATAGGAGAATTAAAAGTAGTTGATGAACTAAAAAAAGTTACTACTTTAAGAGCCGTTCATGGAAATATAGACAACAGTAAAATTAGGGCTGAATATGCTGAAAACTTAAGATTTAAAATTGAAGATATGAAAATATGGATAACTCATATTGGAGGTTATCCAAATAAATATAATCAAAGAATTAGACAAGAAATCTACAATGATCCACCTGATATTTTCATTTGTGGACATTCACATATACTCAAAGTTATTAACGACAACAAATTAAATCTTTTACACATTAACCCTGGAGCAATAGGTAAACATGGATTTCACCATGTAAGAACTATGATTAGATTTGAAATAATAAAAAGTAAAATTCAAAACTTAGAAGTAATAGAATTTAAGAGGTAAATAATTAGCGAATTCTGTCAATAGAACTTACTAAATCATCATCTTTTCTTATTGATTTTATTGCATTAAAAATTAAGTAGGTACATAAAAAAGGATTCAAAATAGCTGCATACATTAGAAATTCTAAAAATACTGAAGGCATTAATTCAATTAACGCTGTAAGAGAATGATAAAAGTAAAAGGCAGTAAATAAGCACATTATCATACTTAATCTTAAATTTATCAATGACAATTTAATTTGAGCACGTCTAGATTTAAATAATAAAATTGTCAAAAGACACAGTAAAGAAATAATTAAAGGAATAAAAGAAAATATTACTAAAATAAAATCAATCCATTTTATATAACTGAAAAATTCGATTATAATTGGATAGCCCCTCTCATACCATTCTAAACCAAAAAACCAATAAAGAAAGTAAAATAAACCAGCTACAAATAAATATAATGACTGTATCCTTTGAATCATAAGTAAAATAATATAAAATTAAAGGCAAAAATAGTAGTTTATGATTAAAAATAATCAATATTAAAAAATAAGTTGTATAATTGCATTGTTATTGCTTACCTCTTACTAGTAATAAATTTACACTTCAAAAAAATTATACTTCAAAAATATTTCCCAATTAAATATTAATAATAAACATAAAAACAAAAAATGTTTGAAATTTCAAAATTAAAAGAATTAAAGCTACCTGAATTACAGGAAATAGCTGAAAAATTAAGTATCTCTAAATTTAAGTCTCTTAAAAAACTAGATTTAGTTTATAAAATACTAGATCATCAAGCGGATAATCCCACTGAAGAAACTAAAAGACCACCCGCAAGAAGGAAACCAATTAAATTAAGAAAGCCTGCTGGAGCAAAAAAACCAGAAAATAGTTCTAAGACTGAAGAGAGTACACAAAAGAAATTAGATCAAAAAAGTGAAACGATTGATGTTAAAGAGGTAAAAAAAGTTGAAAAAAATGCTCCTAGAAATAAACCTAATTCAGAGCACACTCCTAGACCTAGACCTCATAAACACGACAATAATCGTCACAATAATAGAGATAATGGCAATAAAGATAACAGAAATAGATACCGCGAACCTGAATTTGAATTTGATGCTATCATTGAAAGTGAGGGTGTTTTAGATTTAATGCAAGACGGTTACGGATTCTTAAGATCGTCAGATTATCACTATTTATCATCTCCTGATGACATATATGTATCACAATCACAAATTAGATTATTTGGTTTAAAAAAAGGAGATACTGTTCTTGGAAATGTTAGACCTCCTAAAGAAGGGGAAAAATATTTTCCATTAATCAAAGTAAATAAAATAAACGGATTAGATCCACAGGTTGTTAGAGACAGAGTTTCGTTTGAACATTTAACACCATTATTTCCTCAAGAAAAGTTCAACCTTGCTGATAAAAGTAATACCATTTCTACAAGAATTATGGATTTATTTTCGCCAATTGGTAAAGGTCAAAGAGGAATGATCGTATCTCAACCTAAAACTGGTAAAACAATGCTTTTAAAAGATGTTGCAAATGCTATTGCAGCCAATCATCCAGAAGTTTATCAAATGATTCTTTTAATTGATGAAAGACCAGAAGAAGTTACTGATATGCAAAGAAATGTAAAGGGCGAAGTAATTGCTTCAACATTTGATAAAGAAGCACATGAACACGTTAAAATTGCAAATATTGTTCTTGAAAAAGCAAAAAGGTTAGTTGAATGTGGATATGATGTAGTAATTCTTTTAGATTCTATAACAAGACTAGCACGTGCATACAATACAGTTCAACCGGCCTCTGGTAAAATATTAAGTGGTGGTGTAGATGCAAATGCATTGCATAAACCGAAAAGATTCTTTGGAGCTGCTAGAAATATTGAAAATGGTGGTTCATTATCTATAATTGCAACAGCATTAACCGAAACTGGATCAAAAATGGATGAGGTAATTTTTGAAGAGTTTAAGGGAACTGGAAACATGGAATTACAATTAGACAGAAAAATATCCAATAGAAGAATATTCCCAGCAATTGATTTGACATCGTCAAGTACAAGAAGAGATGATTTATTATTAGATGATAAAACTATTCAAAGAATGTGGGTAATGAGAAAGTATCTAGCGGATATGAATCCAGTAGAAGCTATGGAATTTATTAATGATAGATTTAAACAAACTCTTAATAATGACGAATTTCTTATTTCTATGAATGGATAGAGATTTTTTTAAGTCAAATTAAAAGCAAAAAAAAACCAACAAATAAAATTTGTTGGTTTTTTTTATATTTTTTTTCAATTAAAGTGACGCAATATGCTTGGTCATATTCGACTTTAAGTTTGAAGCCTTGTTAGCATGAATAACGTTTTTCTTAGCCAATTTATCAATCATTGATATAATTGAAGGTAAAGTTTTTACAGCTTCTTTCTTTGCTGTTAGTTCACAAAACTTTTTTATAGCATTTCTTGTAGTTTTATGCTGATACTTATTTCTAAGACGTTTTGCTTCATTACTTCTTATTCTTTTAATAGAAGACTTATGATTTGCCATAATTTTGTTTTTAAAGTATTTAAAATACTTATTATTAATTTTAGTAGCCCGTAGGGGAATCGAACCCCTCTTACCAGGATGAAAACCTGGCGTCCTAGCCGATAGACGAACGGGCCCTATTTTAATGCATTACCAAGTTTAATAATAAAAGTATTGCGGGTGCAAAAATACAACTATTTTTAAATGTTGCAACTTCTAATAGATATTTTTGAAAAAATTATTAATAAGCTTTGGCAAAAAGAACTCTTTGATCAGAATCTTTACCTGAAAACACACACTTTCCCTTTGCTTTATCACTATCCAAAGGAATACATCTTATAGTAGCTTTTGTTAATTGCTTGATTTTATTTTCAGTTTCTGCTGAACCATCCCAGTGAGCTAAAATAAAACCACCTTTATTTTTCAAAACTTCTTTAAATTCGTCAAAAGAATCAACCTTAGTCGTATTCTCTAATCTAAATTTATTAGCTCTTAAAAATAAACTTTGTTGAATATCTTCTAAAACTAGAGGGATTTTTTCTTCAATTGAATCTATAGGAATTATACTTTTAGAAAAATCATCTCTTCTTGAGAGCTCAACTGTTTTGTTTTCTAAGTCTTTGGGGCCAATAGCTAATCTTAGGGGAACACCTTGTAGTTCATGTTGAGCAAATTTAGCACCTGGTCTGTGGGTTGTCCTATTATCAAACTTTACTGAAATATTTTTTTCTTGTAAGTCTCTAGTAATTTTATTAGCTAAATCAGAAATCTTATCAAATTCAGAATCTGTTTTAAAAATCGGAACAATAACTACCTGATATGGAGCTAACTTCGGGGGTAAAACCAATCCCTTGTCATCACTATGTGTCATGATAAGAGCACCCATTAACCTTGTTGAAACTCCCCATGATGTAGCCCAGACATAATTTAGCTTACCTTCTTTATTGGTGAACTTTACATCAAATGCTTTTGCAAAATTTTGACCTAAAAAATGTGAAGTTCCAGCCTGAAGAGCTTTTCCGTCTTGCATTAGAGCTTCAATACAATAAGTCTGCTCTGCACCAGCAAATCTTTCACTTTCAGACTTTAACCCTTTTACAACAGGAATTGCCATATAATTTTCAGCAAAATTAGCATATACTGAGTTCATTTTTTCGGCTTCAATTAATGCCTCGGATTTAGTTTCGTGAGCGGTATGACCTTCTTGCCATAAAAATTCTGCCGTACGAAGAAATAATCTTGTTCTCATTTCCCACCTTACAACATTAGCCCATTGGTTAATAAGAATTGGAAGGTCCCTGTAAGATTGGATCCAGTTTTTATAAGTACTCCAAATTATAGCTTCACTAGTAGGTCTGACAATTAATTCTTCTTCAAGCTTTGCTTTTGGGTCAACTCTTAACTTGCCTGTATTATCTGGATCATTTTCTAATCTGTAATGAGTAACAATGGCACATTCCTTAGCGAAACCTTCTGCATTTTTTTCTTCTGCTTCAAATAAACTCTTAGGCACAAATAGAGGAAAGTATGCATTTTGATGACCAGTTTCTTTAAACATTCTATCTAACTCAGCTTGCATTTTTTCCCATATTGCATAACCATATGGTTTTATAACCATACACCCTCTTACGGCAGAATTTTCTGCTAAATCAGCTTTAACAACTAATTCATTATACCATTTTGAATAATCTTTTTCTCTTGATGTAAGGTTTTTACTCATTCTTTCGTAAATTGTGGCACAACTATTGCAATAAATTTATTGTAATGTTTGTTTGATACAAAACTAATTAATTTAAACTTGTTCAACAATTAAATAACTTTGATATGCAATTATACTATTTTTCTAACCCAATTAGATCATTTTTAAAGATATTTATTTTAATCTTTTTAACTGGTTGCGGTAGCTATCAGTACTCAAGTGTTATGACTGATGATGTTTATGAAAACAATCAAGTTAGTGGCAACAATGGTGTTGAAAATTCTATTCAAAATATTGAGACAAAAAAATCTCAAAGTTTATATTATAAAAATGCTTTTAGTGAAAAATCCAAAGAGTACGAATTAGCTAGTAATGAAAACGATATTTTATTTACTGATGCTGAGCAATACAGTGATGCAAATATTGAAAATGACTCAACAGATGTAAAATATGGCCCTTGGGGTGAAAACAAAACCACTGTTACTATCAATATGCTTGGAGGACATTCCTTTAATAGTATTTATGGATCAAGAGGTAATTACCCATCTTGGTTATGGAATAACGGTTATGGATACGGAAATGTTTTTGGATATGGATTACATAGCTGGGGTTATGGATATGACATGTTTTGGACTCGACCATTTCATTACAACCTTCACAACGGATTATTCTTCCCATTTTGGAATAATATGAGTTGGTATGGATATGGATATAATTATGGAGGATGGCCAGGTTATTGGTATGGTAATGGATATTACAACAATAATATTTTTTATAGAAATACTAATATAGCTAATGTCTCTGGAAGAAGAGGTTCAACATCTACTCTTAGTGGAAGATCTAGTAGCTTTAGTAGCAGAGTTTCAAATAATGATTATACCAAACAGTCAAGAATTAGTGACAATATGATTAACTCAAGCTTGAGGGACAGAACATCAAGGGTAGAACGATTAAATCAAACTGTAACTGCTAAACCAAATTATTACAGTAAACCTAGAAATTCGTCAAAACCTAGTTCTAATTGGGCTCCAGCAAATAACAGCAAGCCTAGAAATAATTCAAAACCTAGTTATAATAATTCTAAACCAAGCTACAATAGTTCACCTAGTTATAATAGTTCACCTAGCTACAATAACTCAAGTTCTAGTCGTCCTAGTTTTAATTCTTCTAGTCCATCTAGAGGTGGTAGTTCTAGCACATCCTCTAGAGGAAAAGGTGGTGGTAATTAATAATTAAAATAAAAAAATGAATAAATTTTTTCTATCTCTAATGTTTATTTTGGGTACAGCAACAATTGTTTCTCAAAATATATTTGATGCCTTAAGATATTCAAACGATGAAATTGAAGGCTCTGCTAGATTCTCTGCAATGTCTGGTGCTTTTGGTGCTTTAGGTGGTGAATTATCTGCAATAAGTGTTAATCCAGCTGGCTCAGCGATTTTTAGTAAAGGCATAGCTTCATTCACACTTTCTAATTACAAAACTACAAATGATTCAAACCTTGTTAATAATATACTTAACAATGTTATGGAAACAAATATTGACACTAAATCTAATTTTAACTTAAATCAATTAGGGGGTGTTTTAGTTTTTAATAATACAACTAATTCAAAATGGAAAAAAATGACAATTAGTTTGAATTATGAACAAACAAGTAATAATTTTAATAAATTCAATACATCTGGCATAAATACTAATGGAGTTGATAGTTACTTTTTGTCTTACGCTCAAGGTCTTCCACTAGACGAAATTTCTGCATTTGAAGGTGAGTCAATAACGCAAGCATATTCAGAAATTGGTACTTATTTCGGTTATGCTAATCAACAGGCTTTTTTAGGTTATGAATCTTTTATCATTGAACCAGAGGATATTGATAATCCGTCAAATAGTTCATACTATTCAAACGTAAATAATGCCACCAATAATGGTTATTATCAAGATTATTATTTTAAATCTAGAGGTTACAATGCTAAAGTGAATGCAAATATTGCATTTCAATATGGAGATAATTTATTTGTAGGAGCTAATCTTAACTTACATTCAATTGATTATGACCAATCAACATATCTTTTAGAATCTAATAATACAGTTGGTGAAGGTACAGGAGTTTATGTTAGTGACATTGGGTTTGAAAATAATTTATCAGTATTAGGTGAAGGTGTTTCAATTCAATTAGGAGCTATTGCAAAGGTAAGTGACGTTTTAAGATTAGGCTTCACATATGATTCTCCAACTTGGTATACTATCAAAGAGGAAACTTCTCAATATTTAAGTACTACTAGATATGAGGTTAATGAATTTGAGACACTAATTATTGATCAAACCTTAAACCCAAACATAATTAATGTTTTTCAAGACTATAAAATTCAAACTCCATCAAAGATAACTGGAAGCGGAGCTCTTGTTTTCAAAAAAGTTGGGCTTTTAAGTTTTGACTACTCGATTAAAGACTATAGTTCAATCAAATTTAGACCTTCTAATGACCCTCATTTTATTGAACAAAACAGTAGAATATCCAATACACTTGATCAAGTAATTAGCTATAGAATTGGTACAGAAATTCTTCAAAATCGAATTTCTTACAGAGCTGGATATAGATTTGAAGAAAGTCCTAGAGGAATAACTAATCAAAATTTAGAAGGGTTTTCACTTGGCTTAGGATATAAAATTAATAATAGCAGAATTGACCTCTCCTTTGAAAAATTTAGTTTGAGTGATACACATCAAATGTTAGATGCAGGTTTTTTGGGCAACATCAACCTAGACAAGGAAAAATCTACAGTAAAATTATCAATTGTAACAGTATTGTAAGTCATCTTTTTTAATATTATTTTTCTAAAAAAATCACTTCTATATCTGAGTATCGATTTAATTGATAACAAACAGCTTCATTATTACTCTTAGTTGTTATTATATCAAAAATACAATTTGTGTGCATCTCTTGATTTACAACTTCCAAGCTATATTCCTTTATTATTTTCATCACATTATTCATCTGCAAGTAGTTAAACTTAAGTTGAATTGGGATGGTTATTTCTTTTGTGATAATTTTATTAGCTTCAAGGGTAGCTTTTGCACATTCTTTGTATGCCGAAACTAACCCTCCTACTCCGAGCTTAGTACCTCCAAAATAACGAACTACTACAATTAAAATATTAGTAATATTAAATGATTGAATTTGACCATAAATAGGCAATCCTGCACTGTTTCGTGGTTCACCATCATCATTAACTCTAAATACAGTATTTTCTATTCCAATTTGATACGCATAACAAAAGTGTCTGGCAGTATGATGTTTTTTCTGTAAAGATTGAATATAAAATTTTACTTTATCAGAATTAGAAACAGGAAAGGCATATCCATAAAATTTACTTTGTTTTTCCTTAAGTAAATAATCAGACTCAATATCAATAGTTCGATATGTGTTTTTCATTACTATTTATATTATTGAAAGTAGATCAATAATCCTTTTATCTTTTGAGGCTAAAGTGACCTGTAAATTCTTTGATTAGTGATTCATCATCGCCGTATATAACGTCGAGTCTAATAGTGAACCAGTAATCAGAAGCAGGTAGGTTTTCTCCATTAAATGTTCCATCCCATCCAGGTCCAAGCGGGCTAAGTTGTTTAAGTAGTTTACCGTATCTATCATAGATATATATCTTGGCTAGTGGTCTGGTTTCTATTCCTTCTACTCTCCATGTATCGTTATATCCATCTCCGTTAGGAGTAAAGAAGTGTGGGTAATCAATTACAAGTACTTGAGTTGTTCCAGTACCACAACCATTTACATCTCTAGCTACAACAGTATGGAACCCAGGGGTAACATCTTCAAAGGTTCCGCTAGTTTGCCATGGGCCATCGTCTAAGCTAAATTCATAGATTCCTTCTCCTGTAGCAGAAGCTTCTATAACATGTATATCGGCAAAGAATTCTGTAGTAACCACAGCGCTTACTTCTGGTGGTGAACTTGGGTCTACTAAAGTAGTAACCGTATTTTGACATCCAGTAGCTAAGTTTGTAGCAATGGCAGTAAATGTGCCACCTACTAAAGGAGTATAGGTTACACTAGTACTTACGAGTGTTCCTGTTGGATCGAACCATTCAAAACTATAAAGAGCAGGATCAAGTCCAAT
>Ga0206682_10005312_pt1 | contig 10179 bp, 3 predicted proteins | sample M240m12015metaG_FD_155444 | JGI IMG/M metagenome (GOLD analysis project Ga0206682, IMG submission 155444) | Ammonia-oxidizing marine archaeal communities from Monterey Bay, California, United States - M2 40m 12015 | ecosystem: Environmental > Aquatic > Marine > Intertidal zone | place: USA... | reverse complement strand
ATAGAGTGCCTCCGCACCTTCAAATTTATTCTGGATTTTATCTCTCGCCATATAGAGAAGTTTCCTACCAGTTGCTGTTACTGATGCCGCCAAATCTAACATAAAGATAGGTGATGTTTCTGCACCGAGCTGTCCATAAAGACTATTACAAGTTAGTTTGATAGCCAACTGCTCACCATCATAAATCTCTTTAAGAATAGGGTCTGATTCTGTGTTCATCTTCTTTTTCATTTTCTTCCTTTCAGCAAGTAGATTTGCTTCAATCATACCAAGAATAGATTTTTTACCATCTGGGAATTGGATATACCGACAAGTCTTTTCTCCAGTTTTAACTTTACCTTTACTACGGATACTCGGGTCAATCCATTTATAGGTTGAATAACTAATATCTTTATATGTCAACCCTAGTGATTCAATAACCTTCTTACCTTCCTCACCAAGATATTTTTTGTCTAGACAAATAGAATCGTGTGAGATATTTTCACTAATAATACACGATGGATATAGCGATGCAAAATCAAGAACAACCGAATACACATCAAGATAAATTCCTTTCATCGGATTAAGAACACCAGCACCTTCAAATCCCTCGTTCGTTCGAGACATACCTTCTTCTTGGGAATATGTAAATTTAGAATTATATTTTACCTTGTCATCCCTTTTACATTTAACAACAGGCATAATAAATCTATCTTTCCTACATTCTTTACTCACTAGACTAAAGATTTTAATACCCTGACCCCTCAGGAAGATAAAGGACAATGGTACACTACAAACATTTGCCATAGCAATATTATTCGTAATTAGCTTAAGTTTATTAATGATATGGAGACACAAAGCACAATCCTGAATACAATAGGTAGCAATTACCTTCCTATCATAATCTGAACCCTTCTGGAAGTTAAAGATATCATTTACAGATACATCATCTTTCGCTAGTGTCCATGCTGTAATAGATTCATCAATATTATCATCAACCTCTATTTCATTTGTATCATAGTTAATATTTGTAATTTTTAATTTCTTGCCATCTTTGTATTTATCTTTATCTACATTAAATGTAATAAAGTTTCCTTTGTTTAGTGAAATAATACCTTTAATAATAATTTTATTACCAGAATAACTTACTATTTTATTATTAATAAAGTTTTCAGCTACATAATCTAGTTTATATGATGGAAGATTGTGATCACGTTGAATAATTTTTAGAAGGTCCATCTGAACCCTACCATCCATATCAATATACTTTAGTGTATTATCACCAAGTGCAGAAGATGATAGAGATTTACAAACAAGTGGACAAACCTTATCGATTTCTCTTGACATTTTACAGAAATCATCTAGACATTCAAGTTCATCCGCTCGTTCAATCAAATAGGTATAATCAAACCCGAAAATATTGTAGCCAGTGATAATATCTGGGTCCAACTCACGAATAAATTCACTCCATCTCAATAGCATTTCTTCTTCATTATCAAATGATTCTACAATACATCCATCTATTTCTTCACAACCATTCAAGGTAAGGATATGTTTAAGGTAACAATCGGTGTCGCCATACTTTTGAACTGTAGTGCCAATCTGAATTACTTTATCTCCATCAACATCTGGTAGGATCTGTGACATGTAATTATCAAATCGTTTAACCATAACCTCCTTAGAAGTATCTAGTTCTGGAAAATATTTATTTAGTGTAATCGATATCTGATCTATAAGTAGATAGATAATATTCAAATCGTGTTTATTATATTTCTCGGTTCTTTCCACCTTAGTCAAATTCAGGAATGTTGCAAATTCTGAAATAATATCATCCAATCGCTCTTCATTATCAGATGAATTAATATACTTGTTATATAGTTTAATAACTTGGATTGAAGCCTTCTTAATATAGGAAAGTGGTGGCTTCTTATTTTGTTTTGTATAAATAGTAGTAATATCAAAGTTTGTCTTCTCTTCTGGATTAGAAATATCACAGAATGCGTCTTCTATCAATTCCTGGACGTGTTTTTCATCATTTTTAAACATTAGTAGAATATCTTTTGCCAATATATCATAGGTTTCCTTCCTATTATAAATATCAAACAATTTTGATGATGCTATTTTTAGTTTCATTTCTGATGGTTTAATATTGTTTTTAGAGTAAATCTTACTAATAGTCCTATCATTAACAGTTATATTATCCGAAAAAGCTTCTTTAATATAGTCATAGATATGAGTATTAATATTAGTCTTTTTCTTATTGATATTATAAAGTATTTCTCTACACAATTTAGTATATGTTTTTTTAGGTAGAGGGAAATCACCATGACTACTATCACATTCAATATCAAAGGATGCGATTTTGAAAGGTGCAAATGTAGATTTCTCAATAGGAATAATATTCTTCCAATTAATATCATATTCGGCCTTTGTGCTATATTTCCTTTTACCGAATGATTTGACTATATCTGATTTTTTAAATGAAATCCAGGTTGCTGGTTTAATATTTTTAAAATGAATAAACCTAAGTAGAGGTGGAATATTTGTTTCATATAGTTTATAAATTTTCTTAGGAAATCCAGGAACTTTCAATTCCTTTTCCAGAATTTTAGAACAACACGTAAAACATTTTAGACTCTTGAATAGAATACGGATAAATGGATATTCAGTACCATTATCAAAACCATAGAAATGTTTCCGCTTAACTATATCATAGCTATCATCTATGTCATTCTTACAGTAAAATGGAAGTTTATTTTTTATTGTTTTTACAAACATATCTAGTTTCTCTCTTGAAATATGAGAATCTAGTCCGATATAGAAATGAGGTGGAAAGTCTCTTACGTTAATAGCAACCGAATTACCTTCTTCATTAACACCAAATCCCTGGATAATAAATTTAGAACCAATCATTTTTTTTTTAATTTCACCATCTCTTTTATATTCACTAAACTGCGTTTCGTCATAGTATTTCCAGTCAAGCATCTGAAGTTCAATCGTGTCGGACATGATGAGAGGTGTGTTACTTACATATATCTGATTAATTTTCTTCAAATTTTTTTTTAATTAATTTATTATACTATACTAATATATAATGCAAGATTTTGTCTCTTTTTTTCTACTATTAATAGTTATAACTGTGTTTTACGTACACCTTGAAAACAAATCGTTAGATGTTGTTTATGTCAACGTAAAAGGAAGAAACTATTTAGTAAGAAACTTACCAGATAAAGAAGAGGCCGCCAATTTAATGGATGTCCTAAATAGTAAATTTAAAGAACTTATTGCGATTTGTGTAAAAAATGCCGAATCAGACGACGCTGGTTACACCGAACAAAATAAAATAGATATTAAACGTCTAAATAGTAATTATAATGAAAATAATATATCAGAAAGTAGTCCTGGTAATAAACATACATCCTATTCTATCAATAAAGGTGAAAAAATAGTATTCTGTCTAAGATCCAAAGATGGGTTAAATACTTTAGTGGATATAAATACTATCGCCTTTGTTGGTATTCATGAACTTGCACATCTTATGACTGAATCTATTGGACATAACCAAGAATTCTGGGATAATATGAAATTCCTATTAAAAGTAGCAATTGATAATAATATTTATACAAAACAAGATTTTAGTAATAACCCAATAGAATACTGTGGAACAATGATTACAGACACACCTCTTAGAGATTAGACATAATTATTTATTACAGATAATAATCCTACCACTAAATCTAATATTAGTAACTTTACATATATTTTTTTTTTTATTAAAAATAATACTACAAATGATAGATAAATTAAACTATGAAATAGTCTTAAATTATTCCACCATACCTTTCCACCAAAAAATCCATATTCCGATTTAGAAAACAGAAATGTTTTTAAAAAGGATAGTCCTATTCCCAAATAGAATAATACTATAATTATAGATAGTTTGGGTATTTTTTTTAAAATAATAATTGGTAGACTTCTAGCAAGAAGACATCCAAATATAAACAACATTATTCTTTTATTTTTATCTAATTTTATTCTTGAAGACATACAATAGTATTTTATTATTAATTTATAATATGTTTATATATTAGATATGTCTGATAAAAACAAAATATTTACTGTTGAAAATACAATTACAAAAAAAAGGTACATTTTTATTGGTTCGTTTTCTGAAATAGATGGATTAGTAAACAGAATAAATAATGTTGGGATTTCTGAATTAAAAAAATTCTCTATTAATGAAAAAAAGTTAATTGAAAAATATATAGATACTAAAAAAATAACAAAAGATACAGTCCTTGTTAAAGCTCTAATCAACTTGAACGATACTATTGATATTATTAAAAAGAAAATAATGATTTATTGCGATAATTATCTACCAAAACACCAACACCTATGGGTTAATAAAAAAAAGATATCTGAATATGAATCAATTAAATTAAAAAAACAAGAAAATTCAAGTGAACTATGTAGCAACAAAACATTCAAATGCAAAGATGATATAATTACTGGTTATAATGATATATTAGGTATACAATATAGTGTTGATAATACTAAATATATTTTTGAAAGTGACCTTTCTCAACCGTTAAGAGACCAGGATATACTTAGTACCTTTAAGGATTGTTCCCATTATTTGCTACAACACTATAATACTATTACTAATAATACTATTTATTTAACAGATTATAATGAACTAATAAAGACAGATATTCCAAATATTGAATATATTGAACAAATATATTTCCCATTTATCAAAAAAGACCCAACAACATCTGAAAATTATAAGACAATAATTAAAGATTTGGTAAAAATAGAGAACAAACTACAGGACAATGAAGAATTAAAAGATAATAAATCTTTAATATATAAAAATCTAGTATTTTCTGGAAAACAGATAGATATAGATATTTATAAGATTTTTAATAATATAGTTCTTGATGATGTAGTAACTTTCTGCAAATATAAATCTAGAAATACTTCAGAATTATATAAACTTTATAAAAATGAAATAACACCTAAGATAGTTAATAGTGGTTTTAAAGAACCCAAAAACTATTTTGTTAAATATGATCCAGAATTATATAGCTATCCAATAGAAAGGAGTTTACTAGAAAAATGGACCCAAAGTGAATTATCTAATAAAGAAAAAATTAATAAAAAATTAGAACTTGAACCAAATAATAATGAATACCTAATTCTTAAAATTAAATACGATGATGAATACTATGATATACAACTTTTTAAGGATAAAATTATTGTTAGGTACCTAGATAAAGAAATTAACTATAACCAAATAGTAAAATTACTAAAATTTTCAAATGAAATTATACAACGGTTTTTAAACCATATAACTATTAAATTAGAAGATCTTTTAACATCAGATTTTATAGAAAATATGACCGAAAAGAAACTACCATTTCTAAAATTAAATAATAATATTACTAACTATAATAACTTTGTTTATAAAATAACACCAGAAGAAAGAGAACAAAATAAAATTTATATTAATTACAAGAAAGTAAATAACTTTACTTCATTTGAAAATATTCGGAGGTATTTTCTAAAAATAAAAAACGATAATAAGCTAAGTGTATCCAATTTTAGAAAGACATGGATTAATGAAACCCAAAAACTATTTAATCTTTCAGAAACTGATTCGCTACAGATGTTATCTGTTATTAATGAACTAATGGATACTGAAGAATTAAAAAAAAAACCATTAGATATTGATGTAAACATAGTAATTTCATTTTATTATGATGAAAATCAGGAAGGCGTGTTCAATATAACTGCAAGTAATTGTGATAGTTTTTTAATAATAAAACAAATTAGAGAATTTATAAATTTTGTTTTTGAAGATTCTAAAAAATCTAAACTTAAAACTAAACCTCCAAAAGAAGAATTTGTATTTGAATTAAAAGAAAGTAAAATTGATGAGGAAGACGATGATGATGACGATGATTTTGCTGATTTAGTAGATAATAATCTAATAAACGATAATATATCACTAAGTAATAATAATAATGATAATAATGGAGATATTGAGGATGAAAATGATGAAGACTATGATAATAGCACTACTGATTTTGAACAGGTTCAGTTAAAAAAGATGTCTATTAGGAACTATATGTCTGAGATGCGTAAAAGAGATAATAAATTGTTTAACTTTAAAAGTGATACTCTTAAAACATATACTAAAAGTTGTGGTGCAGCCGATATGAGGCAGCCTATTTTATTAACCAAAGCCGAACTTACTAATTTTGAAAAAATAAATCCAGATGGTTTTAAACAATTAAAGTATATCGAATGGGGGTCTTCATCAAAAAATAAACATTTTGTTATATGTCCACGTATATGGTGTATTAGAGATAAAATAGCTCTTACAGATGACCAATTTATAAAAAATAAGGGCAAATGTCCTTTTTGTGAAGGAGAAGTCATAGATGAAAAGGGAGAAATAGGTGGTAATAATACTATTATAATCCGTATGGGTGGTTCTAACATGTTCTGGGAAGATAAAAAGGAACAGATAATAATTAAAGAAAAGTTACAAAAAGATAACGATGAGTCATACACACACTGGGAAAAATACCTAAAGGGTTCAGAGAGGAAGGCGTATCCAGGTTTATTAGCTTCTAAATTACATCCGAAAGAGATGTGTATGCCATGTTGTTTCAAGAAGGAAGGAAGAGGATTTCAAACTCAATGTGGGTTTACTCAAATAGATTATGCAACCGATAAAAACATAGACATTAACACACTCGTTATAGATGGAACTATTACAGAAACATTAAAAAAGGAAACAAATTTTATTAAACTCGAAGAAAATAATACTATACTTCTTAAAAATCAAACCAATCGTAAAGAAAATAATGTTTATGTTATTACAAAAGATGGCCCCAAAGTATATGATAAATTAACTAAATTAGATGTATTTATAAGAGTAGGATTTATTATTTCAATTAATAAAGGATTACACAAAGGTAAAAGTTATGAAACAAAACTAAAACAAAATAACTATGATTTTAAAGACTTTGTAAATAAAGAATCACGCGTAGAAGATAAATATATACAAGGCGAAGATAAATTTCCACTCGAGAAAGGTAAACTTGGAGCACTCTACAAAAGACTTAATACATTACTTAACGGTACTGAAAAATTAATAGATGACTCAAGACTAATTGATGGAACTTCACAGTTTATAAGAAGAGGTGTAAAACAAAATATTAATACATCATTCTTATCAGCTATGGCTTCATTTAAAGGTGATAAAGATGAGGACACACATGATCAGAAAAGAATCAAATCTAAATGGACAGCAACAAGACTGGTTGAAGAAATTATTAAAAATCTTGGTCCAGTTGAATTTTTAGGATTAAATAATGGAGACCTACTAAACCTATTTTCATCTGAAAAATTTAATCTTGACGATAAATTAGTATCTAAATGGTGTAACGAATATCCAGAATTATTGGATTTTATACTAAATATCTCTCCATTAAAAAATAATATTGATGATAAAATACAATTAGTAAAAACTAAAGGCTTATTTAATAAACTAACAAATATTATTGGTGCATTTGAAAATTTTAAAAAATATTGCGGAGACATGAATATACCCAAAGACCCGATTATATTTAAAGACCTATTATCACGTAAACAAGAATGGTTTTCTTCTGATAAGGGTATAAATATTATTATTTTTGAAAAGATAATCAAAAATAGAGAAGAATATCTCTATACTCACTGTCCAGTTTATGAAGATACATTCAATGATGAAAACAAAATATGTATTCTATATAAATATAATCAATACTATGAACCTATTATTATCGCAAAATCTTCTAAAGATGTATTTGAACCTACATTCGTAACTGCATTTGATAAAAAAATAGAAAATTACACCAATGGAATCTTGTTAAATTATGTAAAAAGACTATATTATTTTACAAAAAATAATTGTGATTGGAAGTTAGATGATTCATTATATAAAACAGTTTATAACAAAATTAATTATAAAAAATTTAAACCAGTTTCATCTATTAAAGACAACATTAAACATCATATCATTGATGAAAATTTCAAGGGTATTGGTGTTATGTTAGATAATGATAGAATTGTTTTTACCAGACCATATGGTATAGATAAAAAGACGGGTTCTAAAAAAAAGATATCAGAATTAAAACTTGTAAAATATGGTAAACTTATAACCCTACTTGGTGATGAAGCTAATTCATTAATTGTTAAGGACAATATTATTTTTGCCATAGGATTAACAGATGGAAGTTTCCATCCATTAGAAAGAGTAGTTTATAATGATTCCGTACACAAATTACCAGTTATTGAATTCAATTACGAATTTGAACTAGACGCAATTAATACAGATGAAAATAATTCAATTAAATTTTTGTCATCCTATAAATCAGATGATGAAATGTACACTAACCTTAAAAATGAACTAAAATTATTTTTCTCAACAAAAACCAAAAAAATAGATACTATAAGAGATCATGTTTATAATATTATTACTCAATTAGATATTAATAAAAAAAGAAAAGAATTATTAAAGGTTATAAATTTTATAGTTACTAATATAACTGTAATTAAAAGTTCTATTAAAACTGTTAAAAATAATAATAGATTAAACAATAAAACAAAAAAATGTGGAGCAACAAAACAAGCTACACCTTCTCCTAATAAAAAAAAAGAAATAGAAATAGATGGTAAAAAAATAGAAATAAACTTCCCAAAATGCAATTTAGTATTAAAATCTGGATTAAAGATAAAATATATTTCTAAATTATCAGAAGAAATCTTATTTTCATTATTAGAAAGAGAAGAAATACTAATGGGTAAATATTTAGACGAGGTAGATGATAAGAACGTATTGGTAGAGGGAGACAAATTTATGGAATATGTAAACTCGATTTTTGATATTAAAAATATGTATCTTTCACAAAACACAACATTAAATATGTGGCCTATTACATTAGGTAACTCTAAGTTAATAGATATGGATTTGATAAAAAAACCATTATCTAAATTAGAAGATATGAAATATACTCTGTCAGAAGAAGAAATACAGGCTGCTAAAAACCAGAATGATGTATTTGAAGATAAAATAGGTCGTGTAAAAAATATACAGGGTAAAGAAATAAAGGATAAAAATATAAAGGAAGGTAAATGTATTTTCCCATTCAGAGTAAAGGGTAATAGTTTTCTAAATACACAGTGTATATTACATGAGGATAAAGATAACGGATATATCTGTGCCACAGAAGTCGATGAGAAAAATGTTATGACTAAATATGGATTTTGTTATGATGGCAAATGTAAAAGTGATATATTTGGATCTGATGTAGACCCTATGGGAAAGAACCATAAAAAGGTAGACAATATACCAACCAAACCTGGTTATTGTTGTTTTCCATATATTGATACAGATGGTACAGAGATAAAGGAACCGAAAGAGACAAATAAAGGACTAATATGTGCAACAAGCGTTTATGAAAAGGATATAAATGATGAAAGTCTTAATGTTAAAAAAGGCCAGATTAAAACGGTTGGGTTCTGTCCTTTCCCAGAAAATAAAACAATGACTAAATCAGGGAAGGAATGTATATTCCCATTTAAAAATAGGTCTAATACTGGTAAAGAGAAAATAGTTAACAAATGTATAGTTCACAAACCGGATGATAATCCAGATAAGAACCCCAATGTAATTGGTAATATGAAAGTTTGTCCAATAAAAAACAATTCTAAATTAGGATTAACTCGCGGAGAGGATTTTGATATCTGTGTTGATCATGATATAGATGAAATAGATTATAGCAAATGGGAAAAAATTAATGGTGCTTTGGGTGAAAAATTGAGTAAAAAAAAAATAAATGGGAGGTTGGTCGGTGTGGACCCGACTGGAAATTACTTTAAAGACTTTACCGGAGATGATAATATTTTTAGAACAGTAAAAGAGGCGATGGACGTTTGTATGAGATATAAAGGGTGTAAAGGTGTTACAGAAAATCCGAATGGGAAAGTAACACTTAGAAACTCAAAAGAAATTTTATCGGATACTTTCACAAACAAAAAGAAATGGAAATCATGGATAAAAAAGTAAATTAGGTAATAATAGAAATCATATTATCAATAGTTGTCCGATTCAAATTAGTATTTTGTTTAATAAATTTAATTAGTAAG
>Ga0206682_10005308_pt1 | contig 10184 bp, 24 predicted proteins | sample M240m12015metaG_FD_155444 | JGI IMG/M metagenome (GOLD analysis project Ga0206682, IMG submission 155444) | Ammonia-oxidizing marine archaeal communities from Monterey Bay, California, United States - M2 40m 12015 | ecosystem: Environmental > Aquatic > Marine > Intertidal zone | place: USA... | reverse complement strand
TTATGAAGAAACAGCAAACAATTACAAGTTCGTATCTCCAAATATGCGCCCACTTGATTTCATAAACGCCATCACAAAAAGAAGTCTATCTGCAAAGTATAATTTTGCTCCTACATTTGTATTTTATGAGACATGTAAAGGATTTTTCTTTAGATCAATAGATAGTATGATGGACAGAAAGAATGTCAGGGCAGTATTTTTAGAAGATACGCCTAACTTAGAAGATACTGATGTTTCAAGAATGATGATGAGTATGATTGACTATAACATTGTCAGTTCTACTAATGTAATGGCAAACATGCGAAAGGGTATGTATGCATCTAACCTTCTAATGATTGATTTAGTTAATAAGACTGTAGAAAACTTTAACTATAACTACTTTGATAGCTTTGAAGAGGGTGAAAAGGAAGATGTGCATATTGACGAACATGCTTCATCATATGTCTCTGATTCCAAACCATTGGCATCTGAATGTAAGGATGACTTTGGTAATTTTCTAGTAGACTATGACCAATCTGCAACGTATATGCAAGCAGTTGACAGAGACCAACCTGGCGGGTTGTATTCAGTACGACATACAGGTACATTTGATTATACAGGTACAGACAGTTGGTTACAAAGACGTAAGGGTAGATTTGCAGCGATGGATGCTGCAATCACATTAAATATCACAGTGCATGGGCAGACTTCGTTCTCTGCTGGTGACTTGATTGGTATTAACATGAAAAACAAAAATGCCCAAGTTGCCGACCAAGGTTCAGGCGACCCATATTACAGTGGTAGGTATCTCATCACCAAACTTAGACATAAGTTTACTCAGGGTGATGGACAGTCTAAACATACCTGTCACATGCAAGTTGTTCGTGATACGGTTACACAAGCGTATCCAGCAAACGGTGTATCTGTCTTTGACGGTGGAACACCAGTAGATCAATTAATTCCATTGGGTGAGGAAGATCCGAACCCATCATTATACTAAGGAGGGCCAATTTACAACTCATTTCGTTATGATTAACATTAACCAAAAGAACGAGGTAACATATGACCACCAAACTCAAAAACAGACTTAATAAGATGAAATTTCAAAAAAGACTGAACCGTAGGGTTGAAATTGAGGACACAGGGGATGATAAATACTATGAGGAAATATACTCAAACAAGATTCGAGAGTTGTTAGGACAAAAAAATGAAGACATTTCAAGACATGCAAGAGGGAGTTTACGACCCCAACATATTTAAAGCGATATTCCTAGCTGGTGGCCCAGGCAGTGGTAAGTCATACGTTGTTCGTAAGACAACTGGTGGATTAGGTATGAAAATCGTAAATAGTGACGATATCTATGAGAAGATGTTGAAGGATGCTGGACTAGAACCAACACCAGAAGACATCTTCTCAGATAAAGGACAGGAGATTCGTGTACGAGCAAAGAAAACCACAAAAGTAAAACAAGGTGGGTTTTTAAACGGTAGACTAGGTGTCATCATTGATGGTACTGGTAAAGACTACGATAAGATTGCTAAACAAGTACAGTCTTTCAAAGGACTTGGATATGAGTGCTCTATGATTTTCGTAAACACTTCATTAGATACTGCACAAGAACGCAATCAGATGCGTCAGCGTACTCTGCCTGAGAAACAGGTTGCACAGATGTGGAATGAAGTACAAAGAAATATAGGGAAATTCCAATCACTATTTGGTTCTAGTGCCTTTATCATTGTGGACAATAATGATGCTGGTGAAGACGTATTCGCCAAGGTATGGAAACGAATAATGAAGCTGGTTAAGAAAAAGGTGTCAAATACCATTGCAAAACGATGGATTGCACAAGAATTAGAGAAGAAAAAACGATAAATTTCTAATTATTTTTAAAAAAACTTTTAAGTCCTTGTTTTGCAAGGACTTTTTTTTGTACTTTTTTTCAAAAAAGACTTGACATTTGTTATCATAACAGGTATACTATATGTATAGTTAATAATAAAGAGAGAGAAAAATATGTTCAGAATTCCTAATTTTTACCAAGAAGAAGTAGAATTTTCACAAGCGTGGGAAACTATGTCACGACATGGTCGTGGTGATTGTCTTGAAGGTATGAAGTCAATGGACAGGATTTGGGCAGAACATTGCGCCACTCCTGATGCCGATGATGGTGATTTCTTTAGTAACTGGTGTTATGAAGTGAATGCATATAATGTTGTTTACGAGGGTATGGGACAATTATTCGGAGAGGCTGCTTAATGGTAAAATCAATCACAATGTCAGAATTGACACAATTGCAGAAAGACTATGAGTCTGCTGTAAAGAAAAAACAGGGTTGGATTATTCAAGCGATGGATATCGTATTTGATAAACTCGACCAAGGTAAAATCTTAATAAGAGAGGAAAAATAATGAAAGAATTATTGATAATAATGGCCCTGATGGGTGCGAGTGAGGAAGAAGCGAAACAGAAAGTTGTACAGTCGCAAATTCCTTCAACAATAACAAGTGAACATGTAGATGTGGATACAACATTTATTCATACAAGACCAATGCAATGTTGGACTACAAATGTCTATCACAGCAACGGTTCAGTAACACCAAAGGTACAATGCCAATGACAGTATATTTAGATATGGATGGAGTCCTTGCAGACTTCTTTAAGGGTTTGGAACAGTTTTACAATGTTAGACATTGGAAACAAATCCAAGATAAAGAGAAATCAATCCAAGCGCTTGCTGGAACTGATTTCTTTAACACACTAGATGTTTTTGAAACATCTCAGGAACTAGTTAACTTTGCTAAAGCAACTGGTGATTGGGGTATTTGTTCTTCACCTCTCAGGGGTGACAGGGACAACTCTGCATACTGGAAAAGAGTATGGTTGACAGAGAAACAGTTCTTGCCTGAGGTGGATAAGTTGATATTCACAGGACAGAAAGAGAACTTTGCTGTCGATAAGATTGACGGTAAACCTAACATCCTAGTGGATGATAAACCATCTAACATCAAGAGATGGAATGAAGCTGGTGGTATCGGTATCAGATATCAAGCCAACGAAGATGACTTAGTAGAGTATTTGTTTGAAGAAATTACACATGCTCTTTGCTAAGTACAAAAGTTGGGATCCAATCATGGAAGCTCATGGATATGAGTTGGGATTGACGATACACGATGACGGTGACTGCATCAAGTGGGATTGGGAGATATACAAGTATGTCGAAGACCAAACCCACGAGGGCAGTTCTACCGTTGACCAGATGTATGAATTTGTAGGGACTTTGGATGTTTCCCCTTATAACAGAAACACCACAGAAATACGTGCTTTATTCGAAAAAAATATGAAAAAACTTGCAAAAAAGACTTGACATTTGTTCTCATAACAGGTATAATGTATATGTAAGATTGAGAAAGAAGGTGTGATTATGGAATTAAAAGAGTTTATGAATTGGGTTTGGGAACAAAAAACTGTCAATGGACAGGTTGTTCTTAACAAGCGTGTTTGTTACGGCGCTGAACCCGACATCGAATTCACTGTTCAAACTGAAGGTGGAGAGGTTGCTTTTGTGAGTGCAAAAGAGATGTTCTGGAATCAAATGGCAGAGATTGCTAATATGCAGTGTGCCGCTGAAAATGGAGTGAAATTGATATGAAATATGTAGGTTATGTGATTGGATTTTTGGGGTTTTTCATTATGCTTGGTACTGCTGGTGCTGATTGTGATGGAAAATGTATGGAAAACTCCTTGACAATGATGGAGATAATAGAGTATACTATGCTTGGAATGTCTATGATGGTTATGGGAATTTATTTGGGAGTAAAATATGACTAATATTCTTAGTTTTGATGCAGATGATTCTGTGAATGTAAACGGTACGTCTTTACAGGGTACTATAAAAGCAACTTATCTTGAGTTGTGCGAGGTGTTTGGTAAACCTACCTACACTGACGCCGACCCTTATGAGAAGGTTAACGCTGAATGGGCGGTTCAAGCAAGAACGCTTAGTTCGTGGGCTGATGATGAAGAGGATGCAGAGAGTTCTGTGTTCACCATATATAATTGGAAGATGGGATATATCCCTACTGAGGAATATGACTGGCATATTGGTGGAAACAACTATGAGGCGGTGGAAATTGCAGAAACAATACTCACAAATGGATTATCTTAGACTAATGAGTAACGCCGATGAGGCGTATTCAAGATGCGTTGACTCTGGCTCTGTTTGGGGCCAGAACTATTGGAAGGGAGTTTATCTTGCGTTATCAAGAAAATCAAAACAAACTATCCATTAGTGAGTTAGCGGAACAATTTGGTGAATCCATAGATAATGTTTCTATGGAGGCTTTGATGGAGGCAATATATAATGAGCGGCATGCACCTAATGCCCGTCTACTACAACAATCTGAACAGCAGACGGAAGAAGAAAAAAAAGATTAACCCAGAAAAGTATACAGTTGCTTGGCGTGAACACAACAAGTTTCTGAAGTCTATACGGTGTCCAGTATACACACTAGATGAGTATATTGATTATGTACAGGGTAAGTCTAAGAAACCTACAGGGGGAAAGTGTTACGGTAGCACGACAGTCTCCAAAACTGTAAGTCGGGGTTCGACTCCCTGTCCCTCTGCCAATATTCCCTCTGTAGGGAATGGTATTGGTAATGCCTTAAAGAAGGAACGTCCAACATATAATGGCAGTGTTGTCATTGGACAGGCATATAACAAGGGTGGACTACAAGTGTTGTCTACTCAAGAAGCAAATGACCCAGATACGGGCAAAAGGAGATAATGAATGGCTTTTGAAGTTTTTAAAATGCACAAGTTGGCAGATCAGATTGAACAACTTGCATACGATTGGGCACACACAGATGTGTGTGAATATTTCGGTGTGGAAGAGGTAGGTGAACTGACTGAAGAACAGGCAGTAGAAATGTACAACTATGCTGAGAGTGAAGATTGTTACGAAGGATATGTCGGCACTGTATTGCGAACCATGTATGAACAGTGGGCAGAGGAGAATCCAGAAGATGGCTAATCATGTACACTTTTATGTGCAATTTCATCAAATCAATGATGAGGCACGAACAAAATTGAAAGAGATGTTTGGACGTATTCGTGAGGATGCACCACACAAATGGTTTTCTGATATCTTTGTTGAGGGCGACTTGACATATGAAGAGACAGAAAAGTACGAGTGGACTACTGCAAACATCGGCCCCAAGTGGAGTTATTTTGAAGATTACTCTGCCGAAGAGGGTGATGTGTACTTCAATGGAGAATCTGCATGGTCATCACCACAACAAGGGTTGGAGATGCTACTAGGTATTCTAGTAGAGTATGACCCTAAAATCATTACATCCATTTCATATGAGGATGAAGGGCCGAACTTCTTTGGTGCAGATATATATGAAGGCGAAGAGATGTTTGACGGTGTTGAATATGACTATGAGGAAACTGTTGAACTTGTCATCAATGACTCAGAACAATTGACTGAAGAGTCTTATGTTGATGAGGAATGGGTTGACCAAGAGGCAGAAGATACTTTCTATGAAGAGATGTGGGAAGTCATTAGTAACACTCAAGCTAGTCTAATTGGTGAATGTGAGGAAGTAATTCGGGAGAATCAAAGTGAGTGATTTTAAACGCCGTATTATCAAGGCAGAAAAAACGACATATTATGAAGAGATTATAGATGGGGAAAGACGTATTCGTAAGGAAACGGAGACATTGACGTATTTCCCAGATGGGACAACCCATCATAATCCAACCACTTGTACGACAGTCGAATACCTATGATTGTAATGAAACCTGTCGATCATAGGGTTGCTACTCTATTCGTACAGGAACGTCACTATAGTCAGGTGATGCCAAAACTAACCAAGCATTATTTGGGTGCTTACCAAGACGATGAATTGGTGGGTGTCCTAACGCTTGGTTGGGGTACAAATCCTATGGGTACAATCAAGAAGATGTTCCCAGAACTTTCTACATGTGATTACTTTGAGATAGGTAAGATGTGTATGGATGATTCTATGCCACGCAACTCTGAGTCACAGATGCAGAGTGCTACAATTGCATGGATGAAGAAGAACACACCAGACGTTAAGTTTCTATACACATGGGCAGATGGTATTGTGGGCAAACCTGGCTACGTTTATCAGGCAGCGAACTTTTTATATGGTGGGTTCATCTGGAGTGACGTATATGTCACAGACAGTGGAGAGAAGGTACATTTTCGCACTATACAACGCAAGATGAAGAAAGTGATGAACCGTATGGATACCAAGTATGGGCCACGCCCATCTGATGCACATATGGGTGAACTAGGGTTCTCTCGTGTATTCGGTAAACAGTTTCGATACATATACCCTCTTAACAAGAAATCTAGAAAGTTGTTAAAACAATCTACAATGAAATGGACACTGGATTATCCAAAGGGTAAAGACTTACAATGGAAGATTAAACGTCCAGGCGAGCTCGCCTACACGCTCACAGACACCATTCCATACGAACATCGTGGCGACAGTGTAGACCATAATAAGAGTAACGTAAACAGGGTTGCAGACAAATATGGAGTAGCAACGCTTGACACGTTCTTTACATGATGTTATAGTAACATGTATAAATACTTCTAAGGAGATTATACATGGCATTCAATTTTCGTCCAAAAAATACAAATGAGATTCTAAAGAAGAAAAAGAAGTCTTCTGAGTCTGCTGCATTAGTGTATGAATTTGTAAATAAAAACTATGGAGAGACTATAGTTCTTGACCCCACAAAAGATTTTAATGTTATTAAGATTCCAAGGACAGTAGAGAAGAAAGATAATATTGCTACCATTAAAAGAAAAATGGCAGCTCAATTCCCCATAAAGGATTTGAACATAGCTTTTGGTAATGGTTCTGGTGCTGGTGGTTCCAACATGAATGCTGCTGATACTGCAATGCAAGAGAACGCAACACGCTTTGTTTGTGAACAGTTCATTGATGGTAGAGGAATGCCAACTGGAGACTTGATTGCAAAGATATATCCAAAATATGACGATGCATGGCATGCCACTTTTGAAATGCAAGCATCATCACTAAAAAAATGGTTGGGTTCGAATAGAGGATATGAATACTCTAGAGATAAAGGTATCATGCCATATCTGGAAGGTATTGCAATTAACAAGTGTGGAGTAAGTACAAAAGACTCTTGGAACCCTGCTGACATATATCTTGTGAAGGTGCAACAAAAACCAAGAATAATGACTGAGATGAAGACAATCGGTGATTTAAAACTTGACACGAAACAGAAACTTGACATGCTCAACAACTACATGCGAAGACTCTTTATCAAGAGAGAGTTGATTGGCATTTCACTAAAGAAACTAGGTAAGTCTGCATCATTAGAAGAAACCAATGTAACAACACTAAACACCATTAGTGATATATCAATAATGAGAGGCAGTATCAAACTAAACCTCGACCTTGCAAAGAATGATGAGTTCAATACAGGAGAACTTGCATTTAAAATTAATGTTGGAGGTAAAGAGGTGAACGTACAGGTTCGTGCATTCTCTGGCGGTGTTCGTGAGTCTACACAAATGGATATGACAGGACAGGGAGCTGCAGCGAAATTAGGTAAAGTATCGTCTAAAGAAGCAATTGACCCATTCCTTTCTAAAGTTGGTTTAAAGAGAAGAATGGGTTCACAAATACCAGCAGTAGGAAGGTTCTCTGAGAGTGATATTAAATCGTATATCCTAGAACAAAAGAAACTGTCTAGTTTGACTATAGGTGGGAGTACCATAGATTTTGGTTCTGATGATTGGGGAGAAACACTGCGAAGAGTTGTTGAACTAGAAAAAGAGAACAATCGTGTTGCATCACAACTATCTGCTAAACTTCAATGTTTTCAGTGGTTGACTATACTGAAAACCATAGAACAAAGAGGTAAACTTGAAGATTTTCTATCAATACTCTATTATGGTGCAAAAAAGCAATACGAAACAGCAGGGCCATTTCTAAAAATATCTTGACAATACCCCAGTAATGCACTATAATAGTATTATAATTAATTGGAGTACTTATGACCGCACTATTCAAACCAGACAGGTTCGATGTTGAGCAAGAAATCAATGAAATCGGAAACTTTGCCGATATAATCAAAAATTACGCCGACACCTTGTATGACGGACGGCGCAAACAGTCAATGGACGATATTCACACAACTTTGCATGGGTTTGCTAATCTATTAGAAGCACACTCAGAGAGGATGTATGAAACTCATTGTAAACATTACGACTTAAACGAATATGCTAGAAAGGACTAACATGGATTATGCCAAGAAACTCTCACATCTAGAGGGCAAGCACAAACGACAACATGAGGTTGTGGAAGTACTGATTGCAGAGAAAGCACCAGAGATGGCAATTTTGTCTGCAAAGCAAGAAAAACTAAGGATTAAGGATCAGATACATCATCTATATGCATTGTATGAGTCTGATAGTGGGTTAGAGAATTTTGGCTAAACAACCAGACTTTGGTGATTGGATAGAACATACATGTGCTCTTAATGGTAGATTTGAGGGTAGGGTTATAGAAAAGTTGTCTATGCAGTTCATATACAAGACTGACAATGGATATGAAAGGTTCTGTCTCTACACAGAGGCGTGGAGAAAGATTCCGAAACTGGAGAAAGCAGATGAAGACAAAGATACACATAAACCAGCACGTAATACGAAGCAACGCAAAAAGCGGAAAGCGTGAACCTGTAATCACAGCGAAGACTTACAAAGAGAACCGATATGGACATGAGGTGCATATCAAGGGCGATTGTAAGGTTGTGTATAGTCCAGACAAGCCACTATCATGTGGTGCAAAGGTGTGGATTGAGACAGAGGGTGAGGTTATAGTAGTATGAGCAACATTGGTATAAAGGTTGTTGTGACATTAGACAAGTTTGCTACATGCGACTTGCTAAAGGAACTGTATAACCGTATCGGTGACAGACTGGGCGACCCAGAACCACAACACGACCCTTGTATCGACAGATTGACTGATAAAGAGATTAATGACTTACATGTCACACTCTTTCAGATAGACAGACGCTGGTACGAGGTAGAACGTGCAGAGATGATTGAGAACAGAAAGTAGTATGAGATGGGTATCGTTGGTTTCTCAAATATTGGTGGTTCATTCATATGGCACATCGCTGTCGTAAGAGGACGCCGCTGTTATAGTATCCCTGTACCTTATCCAGTGTACCTTGTCATACACACCGTCTGGAAACACCATACAGCGAGGGCGGTAAAAAGATTACGCAATAAATACAAAAGGACTTGACAAGTCGGGTATTTTGGTGTTATAATAGTATGGTAAATGAGGCAATAGTATTTAAAGATGGCGAGAGGTATATCGTGTATCACAGGGGAAACCTTGTTCTACAAACATCTTATAAGAAGATTGCCACAGCAAGTGCTAAAGCGATTAATAATGGAGAAACCTATGTCATTCCCACCGGCTACCAAAACTACTGATTGGACAGGATACTACGCTGTACGAGTACAGATAGACGTTGATGAGTATGCCCTTGATGGACAAATCACTCAAGGCTCTAAAGGTAAACCTAGACTCTTTGCGAGTAAAGCAGAGGCAGAGGAACAGGCGAAGAAATGGAACACAGGGCAAGTGATACAATACAATGGAGTTGTGTAGACGACCCTTGTGATGATGTGACCCATTGGTTAGCGAGTGATATATGGATAGAAAATCAGAAGAAATTAAAAGAAGAATCAAACTCTGTGTCGCCGCATACGCATACGAAGTAAAGAACGACTCCATCATGCCAGACGCCACCTTTGACGAGGAGTGTAAGAAGGTAGATGTTACCATAACAACAGGTAACGAGAAGATGGACAAGTGGTTCAAGGATGAATTCGATCCATGCACAGGGCAATGGATACATAACCACCCAGAGAAGGGTAAACTAGAAGAACTGTACCAAAAGTACTATAGATAAGAAAGAAGAAAAGATGACAAGTTTTATAATGGATTGGTGGAACGTGATAATGGATCACGAGAAGAACCCATTAGGTAATATCAAAGATTTAAGGGTACGCCATATGGTGATGCAGATACTTGCATGGATGTGGTGTATAGTGTTTACAGCAATGACAGGTACTTGGATGTATCTAGGTGCTAACATATTGATACACACATTGCTA
>Ga0206682_10005307_pt1 | contig 10185 bp, 10 predicted proteins | sample M240m12015metaG_FD_155444 | JGI IMG/M metagenome (GOLD analysis project Ga0206682, IMG submission 155444) | Ammonia-oxidizing marine archaeal communities from Monterey Bay, California, United States - M2 40m 12015 | ecosystem: Environmental > Aquatic > Marine > Intertidal zone | place: USA... | reverse complement strand
GTTTTAAGATAGATTATGGAGATTTAGATGCTGACATAACAAAGAAGCTAAGCTATAATATGGACCTTCCTGAAAATATGAGTGCTCAAGATGCTTTAGCAACAACACTAGGTACTAGCTCTCTTAGAAGAAGTGGAGATAGATTAATTAATGTAGATGAATATGATTTTCAAGAACCAAAAGAAGACCCTAAAGAAGTAAGCCTTTATGGAATTGCTCATCAAATAGGAGAGGTTGTAAGACCTGAAGGGCATGGTCCTTCTATTAGAGCAGATTTAGGTACATGGAAAGAGTTAGGATTAACTAAAGAACAATTTGATAAAGTACCAACCTTAGAAAGCTATGAAAAGAATATACCTGAAGATAAGCCAGATGCATGGGAAGGTGTAGCTAAATGGTTAAGTAGTAGTATTGATGAGATTTTATGACCCAGATAAATGTTAAGTTACATGAGAAACAACGAGAGGTATTTGACGATGAACACAGATTTAGAATTGTTGCTGCTGGTCGTAGGTTTGGTAAGTCTAGGTTAGCTGCTTGGTTGCTTCTTATTGAAGCATTACAGAGCGAATCTAAAGATGTATTTTATGTAGCACCAACATTCCAACAAGCAAAAGATATTATGTGGGGTGTTCTAAAAGAATTAGGTAAGGATGTAATACAAGCAGCACATGAGAATACATCTGTACTAACTTTAGTCAATGGTCGTAAGATATACTTAAAAGGAGCAGATAGACCAGATACACTTCGTGGTGTAGGTCTACACTTTTTGGTTATTGACGAATATGCAGATATTAAACCTAATGTATGGGAACAGATTCTAAGACCAGCATTAGCAGATGTACAAGGTAAAGCACTCTTTATAGGAACTCCTAAAGGTCGTAACCACTTTTATGAGCTATATAAGTATGCAGAAAAAGGAACAGATGAAGATTGGAAAGAGTTTCACTATTCTTCTTATGACAATCCATTAATCCCAGAATCAGAAATAGAAGCAGCAAAGACCTCAATGAGTAGCTTTGCATTTAGACAAGAGTTCCTTGCTAGTTTTCAAGCAGCTTCAAGGGACATATTTAAAGAGGAATGGATAGAATATGGAGATGAAGAAGATGAACCTGAAGATGGTCGTTACTACATTGCAGTCGACTTGGCTGGATTTGTGTCTGTGGATAAAGAAGCAGGTAACAAAAATAGGAAACTGGATGAGACAGCTATTGCAATCGTTAAAGTTCACCAAGAAGGATGGTGGGTCAAAGAAATAAAACATGGAAGATGGGACATACAAGAAACTTGTAGAGAAATCTTTAAAGCTGTACAGGATTACATGCCAACAAAGATTGGTATAGAGAAAGGTTCTCTTAAGAATGCAGCAGCACCATACTTAAATGATTTAATGAGAGAGAACAACATGTACTTCAGGATAGAAGACCTGAATCATGGTAACAGAAAGAAGAGTGAAAGAATTATATGGTCGTTACAAGGGCTATTTGAAAATAGGAAAGTTGTATTAGAGACAGGTGATTGGAATACTCCATTCATTGACCAGTTAGTAAACTTTCCTAATGCCCAATTACATGATGACTTGGTAGATGCACTAGCATATATACAACAAATTGCACAAGTTGAAATGCATTTTGAAGATATAGACGAAGAATATGAAGCCTTAGACATGGTTTCTGGTTATTAACTAAGAGGAATACACAATGGCACAGTATGAAACAGACAATAAACTAGTCTCATGGATACAAGGACATTTAATGGACTGGAGAGACAGTCGAGATGAGAACTATTTAGAGAAATGGAAAGAATATGAAAGACTGTGGCGAGGTGAATGGGATGCAGGTGATAGATTAAGAGAGTCTGAAAGAAGTAGACTAGTATCTCCCGTCCTTCAAGAAGCTATTGAGAACCATGCATCAGAGATTGAAGAAGGTGTCTTTGGTAATGGTGATGATTTGTTTAGTATTGATGACGACCTTATGGATAAGGACGCTAAAGATATTGAATATATGCAACAATACATGAAACAATGTTTTAAACAAACAGGATTACGGAAAGCAGTAGGTGATGTTATTCTATTAGCTTCTATATATGGTACAGGTATTGGAGAAGTTGTACTTCGTAAAGAGAAAGATTTAATTCCTGCTACAGAAGTTATGGAAGATGTAGACTCTGTAGCTATTGGTACAAAATCTAAAGAGAAAGTTACAGTAACTCTAAACCCAATTAGTCCACAAAACTTCCTTATCGACCCTAATGCTAACGATATTACAGATGCAATGGGATGTGCTGTAGAAGAATTCGTATCTGCACACCATGTAGCTAAAAATATAGAAGATGGAGTGTATTTAGAAGCTGATTTAGGTGGAAGTGCTCCAGATGAAGCAGATTTAGACGAATCTTGGATAGATGAAGACTATGACCAAGATAAAGTTAAGATTGTAAGGTATTATGGTCTAGTTCCAGAGAAATTAATAGATAATCCTGATAGTGGCATGACATATGAAGGAACTGGAGACATATTACAAGAATATGGCAATTTAGTAGAAGGTATTGTAGTAATTGGTAACGATAATGTACTTCTGAAAGCAGAAAGAAGTCCATATATGATGAAAGATAGACCAATTGTAGCATATCAAGATGATACTGTACCTAAGAGATTCTGGGGTAGAGGAGTAGCAGAAAAAGGCTACAATATGCAGAAAGCAATTGATGCACAGTTAAGAGCACACCTAGATTCACTAGCTTTAACTACTGCACCTATGATGGGTATGGATGCAACACGTTTACCTAGAGGAGCTAAGTTTGAGATTAGACCAGGTAAAACAATACTTACTAATGGAGACCCAAGAGAAGTTCTACAACCATTTAAGTTTGGTGTAACAGAAGAGTCTAATTTAGTAACTGCACAAGCATTCCAAAAGATGTTACTACAAGCTACTAATACTTTAGATACTCAAAGTGATGTTAAGCAACCTACAGGAGGAGAACTCTCTGTAACCCTAGCTACCATACTTAAAAAGAATAAACGTACACTGGTGAACTTCCAAGACAACTTCTTGGTTCCATTCATTACTAAAGTAGCACATAGATTTATGCAGTTCTCACCTGAAGAGTTCCCTGTTGCAGATTACAAGTTTGTAGCTCACTCATCTTTAGGTAATCTAGCTAAAGAAGTAGAGCAACTACAATTTATGAATCTACTTAAAACATTAGGACCTAACAGTCCTGTAGTACCATTGTTGTTAGATGGTATAGTTAAGAACTCTAGTCTTGATAATAAGGTTGTAATACAAGAAGCTTTAGCTCAAGCTAGACAAGCACAACAACAACAAGAGCAACAGCAGTCACAAATGGTTATGGCTAATACACAAGCTGATATTCAACTTAAGAATTCTGAATCACAAGCTAATATGGCAAGTGCACAGAAAGACCAAGTAGATGCTCAGATGATGCCACAAGAAATACAAGCTAAACTTATGACAGCTCTAGCAACTAACTTACCTAGTGAGTCAGATGAGAAAGAAGCAGAGTTTAAACGAAGAGAAGCTACTGCAAAACTTATGTTGAAGCAACAAGAAATAAAGATTAAGCAACAAGATATGAAGGATAATAAAGAGATAGTCAAGATGCAAATGATGCAGAAACAAAATAAAGCTTGACATTTGATTAATTTTATGGTATAATATTATATATATGGATAAAGAATTACAACAGTATTATGAAGATAGATTTACAATGTTTACTACTAAAGGATGGAAAGATTTAGTAGAAGATATACAGAAGATAAAAGATACAATTAAAGTAGAAGATATACAGGATGAAAAAACTTTATTTGCTAGAAAAGGTGAATTAAGAATCATGAACTGGTTAATTAATTTAAAAGATGTTTCAGAACAAGCACATCAGGATTTAAATAATGAAGATACTGTTTGATTTTGAATGTACGGATTGTGGAGTATTTGATAAGATTATTGAATACACTACAACAACAGATTGCCCAACATGTGGTAAAGAGTCTAAGAAACTTATTAGTGCTCCTTCCATAATGTTAGAAGGTGTATCTGGCGACTTCCCCGACGCACATGCGAAATGGGCGAAGAAGCACCATGCTCTTAATGAGCAATAACTTTAACTAGAGGTAAATAAGGGTTAGTCTCCTTAGTTATCTCCCTATAATGCTTTTAAGCACAGGAGAATAATATGGCTGATATAATAGAAGAAGTAGAAGAAGTAGTTGTACCTGACCAACCAGTGGTAGAAGACCAAGAAAAAGTAGAGGCAAAACTTGAGAAAGAGCTTACACCAATCAAGGAAGACCCAGTTGTACAGGAAGAGACAGCTCCAAAGGAAGACGACTTACCAGAGAAGTATAAAGGGAAGTCTGCTAAAGAGATTGCAGAAATGCACCAACAAGCTGAAAGGCTCATTGGTAAACAAGGCTCTGAAGTGGGTGAACTTAGAAAGGTAGTTGATGACTTTATTTCTACACAAACTTCGAAAGAATCACAGACTGAGGTAGAAGAAACCAGTCCAGAGGATTACATTGATAACCCTCAGAAGCATGTTAAGAAACAAATTGATAGTCATCCTGCTATTAAGGAGGCTCAAGATGCAGCTAAACAAATGAAGCGTACTGCTACATTAACTAGGTTGAATTCTGAGTATCCAAAGCTGGAAGAGATTGTTCAAGACCCTAACTTTGCTGAATGGATAAATGGTTCTAAAGTTCGCTCCGAGTTATACAACAGAGCTGAAGTTAATTTTGATTATGATTCTGCTAAAGAGTTATTATCTACTTGGACTGAGAAACAAGAACGAGTAGCTAAAGTAGCAGAGACTAGTAAAATAGATAAAGATAATCAATTGAAAGCAGCTAGTGTTGGAAGCAAAGGAAATAACGAACCTGTCTCTAAAAAGAAATATCGACGTAGCGATATTATTAAACTAATGCAGACAGACCCAGAAAAATATGATTCATTATCTGATGAGATAATGTTAGCATATCAAGAAGGGCGAGTCATTTAAAAACAATATAGAGAGGAAATTAAAATGGCATATCCAACCCCACAAGTCACGAACACGACTGCTGCCGTTTTTATACCTGAGATTTGGTCCGACGAGGTCATCGCAGCGTATAAAGCAAATTTAGTTGCAGCGAATCTGTTCAAAAAAATGTCTTTCAAAGGCAAAAAAGGTGATACAATTCATATCCCTAAACCAACTAGAGGTGAAGCATCTCTAAAAGCTTCAGAAACAGCAGTTACACTTATTGCTGCAACTGAAACAGAAGTAATTGTACCAATTGATAAACACTATGAATACTCACGTTTCATTGAAGATATCACAGAAGTACAAGCACTATCATCAATGCGTAGATTCTACACAGACGATGCTGGTTATGCACTTGCAAAACAAGTGGATACTGACATGGTTCAACTAGGTCGTAACATGAATGGTGGTGATGGTACTGCTGACTATGACGCAGGTTATATTGGTGCTGATGGTTCTACATTGTATGATGGTTCTAATGCAGCAGCATTGACTGACATTGCAATTAGAAATGTTATTCAGAAGATGGATGACCAAGATGTTCCTACTACAGGTAGATTTTTCTTAATCCCACCTTCAGCTAGAAACACTCTAATGGGTCTAGACCGATATACAGCTATGGACTTTGTTGGTGAAGCAGCATCTGCTAACACAATCCGTAATGGTCAAATTGGTAACTTATATGGTATCCCTGTATATGTTACTTCTAATGCTGATACAGCACAAGGTACAGACAGAGTCTGCCTAATGGGTCATAAAGACGCAGCTGTTTTAGTAGAGCAGTTAAATGTGCGTTCACAAACACAGTACAAGCAAGATTACTTGTCTACTCTTTACACTTCAGATACAATCTATGGTGTTAAAGAGCTTAGAGAAGATTCAGCTTTTGCTTTGGTTGTACCTGCATAAAGAATATTCCCCTCATTCGAGGGGATATTTTTATAGCTACTTTTCTAGTGGCTATAAATATATTAATAGGAGAACAAGATGGCTGGTAAGTATGATAATAGGAATAGAGACTCATCTGATTTTAAGTTTAAGAACAATGACCCTTTTAATGAGATGAAGAAGACTACTAAGAAGAAAAGTACTGCTAAGAAAGTAGTAAAGAAAGTTTTAAAGAAAGTACCTGGACCTATAGGTACTGTTGCTAGGGTAGGTAGTATTGCTCGTAAACTATCTAATGCAGCTAAGAATAAAAAGAATTTAAAACCTCTTAAAAAGGGTGTAGGTTTTCCTAAAGCTACTAAAAAACAAATGGCATCATTTAAGAAAGCTATGGATTTAAAGTCACCTGCTTTAAAGAAAGTATATGAAGCTAATAAAAAAGCAAAAACTACTAAGGTTAAGGACGCTAGAAAACTTAAAAAAGCTAAGGGTCTTAAAAATAAACGTGTAAGTAAGATGAATAAAGAAATTAATAAAGGAATTAATCCTTTTCCAATGAGAGTTGATACTCGTCATGGTGGTGCATCAGATGCAGGACGTTCCTCAGAAGGTTCAACAAAACATTTATTAAGGTCTGTTAGGAAAGCAAAAGATGATTTTAAAAAGAAGTATAAAGTAAAAACAGTAAAAGGTAATCCAGGTAAATTTAAAAGTAGAGATTACTTAAAAAAAATTAAAAAACAAGTGATGAAGGGTCAATAAAGGAGCAACAAATGGCAGTATTTAAATGCAATATTTCAGGTACGACAATGGAAGTTCATACAGCTTTAGATATACAAGCTATGGAAGTACACCCAGGATATAGTCTAGTAGAAGAAAAAGTAAAAAGTCCAGTAGTTGAAGCAATAGAAGAAGATGTCATTGACGACATTGTAGTAAAGACTAAAAAGAAAACAAAATCTAAATAGGAAAAGTTAATGGCTTTATATAGAGGACCAGGTGGAGCTAACGATGGTATACCAGCTTCATCATCAACAGAGTTTCCTGGAGATGTTAATGTCGCAGGTAATCTACATGTAAATGGAGATATAACTTCTGATGGAAATATTGATGGTGTTCATATTGGAGATGGCTCAGGTCTAACAGGAGTAATTACAGAGTTACCTACTTTAGCTGAGTTAGGTATAGAGAATCATGATTTACTAACAGTAGATGCGTTAGGTAATGTAACTGTTGCTAATGACTTAACTGTAGATGGTATTCTATATGGTGATGGTAGTGGATTAACTAATTTATCTTTACCTGATGTGTATACTAAGACTGAAATAGATACACAACAAGGTTTACAAGATACTGCTATAGCTAATAATGCTACAGCAATACAAGCTAACACAGACGCTATTGATAATATAGTACCAGGAATAGGAGATGCACCTAATGATGGTCAACAATATGCTAGAGAAAGCCAAGCTTGGTCTGTAGTAGCATCCTCTGGAGGAGGAGCTTCTGCTAATGGAGTAATTTATGAGAATGGATTAACTATTACAGATAATTATACTCTAACAACAAATAAGAATGGAATGTCAGTAGGACCAATTACAGTTGATACAGGTACTTCTGTTACTATTCCTTCTGGACAACGATGGGTGATATTATAATATGGCTACAACAATAAATGCAGATTCAAGTCACGGATTAAAACTAAGTTCAGATACAAGTGGTGATTTAGAACTACAGTCAAATGGTATAACTAAAGTTAAAATAACATCTAGTGGAATAACAGATACAAGTAATAATGTTATAACTAGCCAATCAGGTAAGAATCTTATCATCAATGGTAATATGAGTATTAACCAAAGAGGTAACTATTCAACTACAGTAAACTCTACAAATGTTACTCCTGCTGTAGATAGATGGTTAGGTAGAGGAAAAGGAAGTGCAGGTGTATTTAATATATTAGCTACGGCAGAAAACTCTAATGGATTTAATAATCATGTAGTTTTAGATGTAACAACAGCATCAACACCAAGTGGTACTGACAGTTATAGATTTCAACAAATGATTGAAGGTTACAATATAGGAAAATTAAATTGGGGTACTGCTAATGCTAAATCAATTACATTATCCTTTTGGGCAAAATCAACATTAACAGGAACATTTGGTGGTTCAGTTGCTAATGGTGATTACAATAGATTTAATCCATTCTCTTATACTATATCTTCTGCAAATACATGGGAATACAAAACAGTTACTATTGCAGGTGATACATCAGGAACATGGCATACTACTAGTGGTCTTGGTATAAGATTAAACTTTAGTATAGGTGCAGGTCCTGATAGATTAGGAACAGCAGGTACTTGGTCTTCTTCTGTATTAGAAGGTGTACCAGGTCAAACAAATCATATAGCAACTAATGGTTCTAATTTAAGAATTACAGGTGTACAGGTAGAAGAAGGCACAACTGCAACACCATTTGAGCATTTACAATACGGAGAGCAATTAGCATTGTGCCAAAGATATTATTACAAATGGGAAACTAGTTCATCTAATAATTGGGTTGCTTGGGCAATGGCAGCAAATACTACTAATATGTATGGTCAAGTACCATTTCCAACTACCATGAGAAATAACCCATCTTCTATTGAATATTCTGGTTTAGGTTGGTGGTTAGGTGGTGCAGTTACAGCTTTTTCAGCAGTTACTATTGCTGAATCTGGCAAAGATTCTTGTACTATGAATTTTACATCTACAGGATTAACAGCAGAAAAAATGTATGCAGTTCTTCCTAATGGTAGCAATAATTACATCGCATTTAATTCGGAACTATAATATGACAACTAAAGTTACAGACAAAGGAATTATCTACCCTGATGGGACAGAACAAACCACAGCAGCCTATGGCTCTGGTGGAACACCTGAAACTCCTGTAGATGCCTATACAAAAGAAGAAACTGATAATAAGTTTTATGATAAAGAAGAAATAGATAGCTTATTAGAAGGTTCTAGTGTTGCTATTGTAGGTAACTATACAAACAAATGGGCTAGTAATGTTGCTAGAGACCCTGGTGCTGGTAATTTATATTTAGTTGCTGGTATGGACTTTACAATGAAGTTTGAGGATGCTACTAGAATATACATTAGTAATACAGATGGTGATGGGGCTTTAAGAGACTTTGATAAAGTAAAAGTAGATGATGTACTTACTGTAACATCTGATAATGGTCAAGGTGTATTTAAACTTCTGTCTATATCAGATTTAACAGGTTACAGAGAACTAGTATTAGAAGCAGAATCAGCTACAGGTACTGTTGCTAATGATACTCCTGTATCTATTGTATTAGATGTAGCATCTAGTGGTGACACAAATGATAATTTACCTAAAGGTTCAATTATCATGTGGACTAAGCCTGAAGTACCTGAAGGATGGCAAGTTTGTGATGGAACAAATGATACTCCAGACTTGAGAGATAAGTTTGTAGTTGGAGCAGGTACAACATATGATTTAGATGCAGAAGGTGGTAGTAAAGATGCAGTTGTAGTATCTCACAAGCACACTTTATCAGGTTCAGCATCATCAGCTGGTGCTCATGCTCATTCAATAGGAACTACTGAGCCGTATGGGGGGGTTGGGGGTAATAAAAATGCTTTTTATTGGTTAGGTGGTGGAAACACTATTACAAACAAAAACTCAAATTCAGGTGGTGCACATACTCACTCTCTGAGTGGTAATACTAGTACAGTAGGTTCTTCAGCAACTAATGCAAACTTACCTCCGTACTACGCTTTGTATTACATCATTAAGATGGTTGATGCTAGTGGTTCAGGTTCAAGTGGTGGTGGTATTGAAGAAGCTCCTGAAGATGGTAAACAGTATGCTAGGAAAGATGCAGGATGGTCTGAAGTAGAAGCGTCATCTGACGGCGGCGGTTCAGGTCCATCTGTAGAAACAGCTATTGGTATGGTAGCACCTTTTGCAATGGACAGTGTTCCAGAAGGATGGTTACATTGTGATGGTTCAGCCGTATCAAGAGATACATATAGCTTACTCTATTCTAAAGTAGGTGATACTTATGGTGCTGGTGATGGTTCAACTACATTCAACCTACCTGACTTACAAGATGAGTTCATTAGAGGTTCATCAGATACTAATGCAGTAGGTAATAAACAAGATGATGAGTTAAAAGCTCACACACATTTAGTAGGTGGAAGTGCTGCTAAAGTAGCTACTAATAGTAATCAAGCAAA
>Ga0206682_10005306_pt1 | contig 10186 bp, 6 predicted proteins | sample M240m12015metaG_FD_155444 | JGI IMG/M metagenome (GOLD analysis project Ga0206682, IMG submission 155444) | Ammonia-oxidizing marine archaeal communities from Monterey Bay, California, United States - M2 40m 12015 | ecosystem: Environmental > Aquatic > Marine > Intertidal zone | place: USA... | reverse complement strand
GATTTAACTGCAAATAGTGATAATGGATGTGCCACATCAGGGGCAGCAGCATAATGAGCCAAGTTATAACAAAGCCAATTACGTTTAGTCTCCCTGTTGAGGCTTCTGAAAACATTAATCAGGTAGCCGCTGCACGAGTAGCGGAAAAGCTACCTATGATAGATCAGGCGACAAGAGCTTTTGATCGTCAGAACAGCCAGACCACTATTAATATGATGACTCTCACAATGCTGAACGGTCACTCCCCAATGCGAATGCTGCGCCAGATCACGGCTGAAGTTGAGAAACGTAAGATGGCGCTTTCTGAAGCGCAAGTTACACACGCTGAATTAAGAGTGGAAATTTTAGAGCTAGAAGGACTAAATGATATAGTTGCAGAGGCCAAGCTTAGACATAAGCGTCACTCTCTTATATCAATTGAAAACAAAATTAACGGTAGTATTAAAGATATTGCCACGCTGATAGACAGCTACGAAAGCATTAAAGAAACTCATAAAATTAAAGAGTTTAGCGAAGAGGCTTTTGAAGCAGAAGAAAAGCGTCACCACGTTAGGCGTGGTTTTGAACTAATGTATAGAAATTTGTTAGATGGTGGTAGAGCCTCAACAGCTACTATTGAGTATTTGACGCAATACGGAGTTCATCCTCAAGTCGCCCTAACAGAGGTAAGCGGGTACGTTCAGCATACGGCAAATCGTATTAGCGAAGGCCATTTACCACACAGCAATGATTACGAAGAGTTCGTTGATCAAATGGCAGACAAGTATTGTAAAAATGCAGATAAAACTGCCGAACGTATATTTGGTAAAGCTGACTGTGTTAATACTAAGTATATGGGTATTAAGGATTAATTTATGAGCGACACACCTTTTAAAATTAAATTAAGGCATAACAAATGGCAATAAATTTTCCAGACAGTCCAACAAACGGTCAGAGTGCTACTCTAGGCGGTAATACTTGGACTTATAATAGTACATCTGGTGCTTGGGCTAGAGCTTCTTCAGCTGGAGGTAGTTCTATTACTACCTATGACTCTACCACAGATCTTCCATTATCAGGAGTATCTGCAGGAGATCAAGCATTTGTTACCGGGTCAAACAGAATGTATATTAGTAACGGTACAGGTTGGTATTCGGTAAGCCTTGTAAACACTAATCCTAATATCACATCCGTACAAGATTCTGCTGGAGGTACGACTCCATTTACCTTAGCTACAGACGGAACAGGAACTGTTATTACTGTTACAGCTGCAGATCCAGAAGGTATTCCATTAACATATGGGTATAGCGTAACGAGCGGAAGCTTGACTAATGGTGGTGGCACAACCGCGACTGTAGCACAAGGTACTGATTCTGATGTAAATAAATTTACTATTACTCCATCATCCACAGAAGCGTATGCAGGAACCTTTGAGCTAACCTTTACAGCTAGCGATGGTATTAACCAAGGTAACAGTGCTAATAGCTTTACATTAAATTTTACTACTATAATTGCTAATAGTAATTACACTACTCTATTAGCTACCGCAGATGGAACTTCTGATAACAATAACATTACGGATGCATCTTCAAATAATCATACTATTACTGTAAATGGTGATGCTCACGCTGGTACGTTTAGCCCGTATCGCAGTGGTGGGTATTCTACTGAGTTTGTACGAGCTTCCAGTCAAAGGTTTGAACTTTCTGGTTTATCAGCAATCGGAAGCGGTGATTTTTCTATCGAATTTTGGGTATATTCAACCTCAGATGATTGGATGGTTCTGTGCGAAAGATTAGGGTCTTCAAACAATGGATTTGAGTTGTATAAAAACGGTAACAACCAAACGCTTAGAATGCGCATTGGAAATACTAATTATGACACATTATCAACTGGCACGGTTATTTCTAAAAACGAATGGCATTTTGTTCAAGTTGTACGAGAATCTAACACGATAAAAATTTACATCGATGACAATAATCAAAGCATTGATCCTAGCACAAGCAACTCAACAAACTTATCTGTAACAAATGATTTTTTAATTGGGGGTAGATCTAGTTATTATGTAGATGGGTACATTAGAGATTTTAGAATATCTACTTCTGCAAGGTCTAAAGCCGTGCCTACTGAACCTCTTACGGCTGATTCAAACACCTTGTTTATAACTTGTCATAAACCCTATATTATTTATGAAACACCAAGCGCAACTGGAAGTATATCTGTAGACGGTACACCTTTTTTAAAACCATTCTCACCCTACGACTATGATGAATACTCAGCAACAGATAACGGCGGCTCTATTTTTGTTGATAATTTATCTTCCTCAACTGACTCTGTAAGTTGCACTTTAGGTTCTGCAATTGGAACTGGCGATTTTAGTATTTCTGGTTGGTTCTATCCTCCCGAAATACACTCATCAGGGAATAAAAGAATTTGGACTATAGGTGGAAACAATAATGTTAACGGGCTTGGTTTATTACTTAAAGCAGGCGGAGAAATTCGTTTAGACTTTCCAGGCAATGTAACATCTTTTAATGGATCTGGTGGAAGTATAGCTAATAGATGGCAACACTTTTGTGTAAGACGAATTTCAGGAACTGCGACATTGCATCTAGATGGGGTGCAAAAATGGACGCAATCAAATAATACGATTAATCTATCTGCAACAAATTTGGAAGTTGGGCGGGATACTTCAGGCAATTATGGTGGCCATGGGTATATTTCAGACTTTAAAATATCTACATCCAGTTTAGAAGGAACAACTGTTCCGTCAGCGCCAACGTCATCAACAGGCGCGCTAGTTCACATTAAAGGCGCAGATGCTTCGATCATCGATAAATCTCAGAGCGCTAACCTAAAGCTTGTTGGTAATACTACTGGTTCAACTACTCAGGCCAAGTTTAGTAATACTAAGTCAATGTATTTTGATGGAACGGGTGATTATATTACTAATTTACCAGATGATTTATTTGCGTTTGGTTACGATCCGTACACTGTAGAGTTTTGGATATATACAGCAAGCTACCCTTCATATTCAAGCAGGTATCATATTTTTGGGTCTAGCACCAGTGCAGGGAATAAATACGCTGTTAAGTTGGGCGGAGGACAAATTGACTCTGGTAATAGTGATGGAGACACTAACACTATGGGTAGCACGTGTTATGCTAATATGCCTACAGCAGGAAATTGGGTACACGTTGCTTTTGTAAGAACAGGTATATATAGTAACCAATGTAAGTGTTATATCAATGGTTCGCAAGGTAACCAGGAAACTGACAATACGGAATGGGGTACAGCTACTGATAATACTATTGGAGCTACAGCATCAGGAAACTATGGATTTAATGGCTATATCCAAGACCTAAGAGTTACCAAAGGTCTAGCAAGATACACCGCAAACTTCACACCACCAACAGCTTCATTAGAAGGTTAATCTTCTCTTATAAATACTATAAATTAAAACTAAAGAAAGTTCAAGATGAGTCAGGCACGTAATTTATCAGGATTTTTAGCTAAGGTACTAGCATCCGGTGATCTAACCGACTCAGGTGTAGATGCAATTAAGCTGGGCGGTAAAGATAGTAGCTATTATTTAGACTATAACAACCTTGCTAATGCTCCAGCCACTGGAACAGATTCTGCCGCAGTTTCTGCTATTATCACTTCAGATGTTGATGCAGCCTTTATTAATGCACTAACTATCGATGCAGACACTCTTGGGGGACAGAATAGCGCTTACTATCTTAACTATAACAACCTCGGCAATAAACCTAATATACTTGACTCCACAAATGTATCATCTGTTATTACGGCAGATGTTGATGCAGCCTTTATTAATGCACTAACTATCGATGCAGATACACTAGGCAGCAACGCTGGTTCATATTATCTTAATTACTCTAACTTTACCAACACTCCAACTCTTCCAACACTAGGGACTGACTTTGTTGACTCTGCTGCGGCGAGAGGATTAATATCTGTTACTGATGCGGGTGGTGATGGATCTTTAGCCTACAACAATAGTAATGGTATCTTAACTTATACAGGACCTAGTGCTGCAGAAGTAAGAGCTCATTTTACTGCTGGTACTGGGATAACAGTATCTTCTGGTCAAATATCTATAGGTCAGTCAGTAGCTACAAGCGATAACGTTACATTTAACAATATGATTGTCAGTGGGAACCTTACAGTATCAGGAACTACAACTACAGTAAATTCTAATACAGTTCATATTGGCGATAACATTATCACTCTTAATCATGACGAGTCTGGCACCCCTTCTCAAGATGCTGGCATTGAGATTGAAAGAGGAACATCAGCTAATAAAACTCTTGTCTGGAACGAAACTACTGATAAATGGACAGTTGGATCTGAGACATTTGTTGCCGGTATGCTTGAAGGTAATTTGACTGCTACTACACTCACTGCAGACTCTGCTGCATTAGGAGCAGTAAAAGGATTTAGTCATCTTAATTCCCCCCACTCTACCACTACAAAAGTATTTACTGTTACTGTAGCGTCTAAGACTGCAGCTCATAGATATAACGGAACGGGGTCTAGTAATGGTTTTGTTATAGATGGAGTAGAAGCGCCATTCTTAACTCTTACTCCTGGTCGTACATACAGATTTGACCAAGCTAGTGCCACAAACAGTGGTCATCCTTTAAGGTTCTATTATGACGTAGGTAAGAATACCGCATATACTACTAATGTAACAGCATCAGGTACTGCTGGTAACGCCGGCGCTTATACGGATATTACTATTACAGATGCTACTCCTTTGGTACTACATTATCAATGTTCTGCGCATGCTAATATGGGCAGCTCTGTGCAGACTAATGCTAGAAACTTAACTGGTTTTACTACAAGTGATTTAAGCGAAGACTCTTCTAACCTTTACTATACGAACGCAAGAGTTACTACTCTAGTTGATTCTGCTTATGTTCAAGCCAGAACCACTGCTGGTACAGATTCTGCTTCTACTATTGCTCTTATTACTTCAACAGTTGATTCTGCTTATGTTGCTTTGAGAGAAGCTAATTCTGGCGGAGGTGGAGGTGGAGGTAGTGCTCTTACGATTCAAGATGAAGGCTCATCCCTCTCAACAGCCGCTACTACTCTTAACTTTACTGGATCTGCAGTAACAGCTTCCGGTACTGGTGCTACTAAAACTATTAATATTACTGGAGGAGGTAGTGTTAATGTTGCTGCTTCTTATGTAGAAGATTATTCAACTACTATCTACACTGCAACAGCTGGGTTAACAACATTTAATGCTTCTAGTTCTCCTGCACTTCCTGCATATACAGCAGGTAAGATTGGTGTGTTTGTTAACGGCGTAAAACGTACAGATTTTACAGCGACTGATGGTACATCAGTAGTAATGACAAATGCACTAGCTTTAAATGATCATGTTGAGATTATTAACTTTGGTGGACCTTTGAGATCAGCTCAAGATCCTCTTACTGAAACTAAATTTACAGCAACCGCTGGCCAGACCGCATTTCCTCTTAATTATACAGCCGGTCATATTACAGTATTCTTGAATGGCGCTAAACTATCAGCTGATGATTATACTGCAACTAATGGCACATCAGTAGTCTTAACAACAGGAGCGACTCTTAATGATGTTGTAGAAGTTATTGAGCATGGTGTAGCATTCGCTACTCCTTACAGCGCTACTAACTATACAAAAGGTGTAAGTGGTAATGTATCTGGTAATATTGTATCTAGTTTAACATATACTCCAGGTAAAGAAGCAGTATATCTTAACGGCATTAAATTATTAAGTGGTGATGATTATACAACCGTTGATAGTGGTAGCTCAATTACGTTTATAAATAACATCGTAGACAGCGATAGAATTGAAGTTGTCGATCACGGAATTGTAACAGAAGCACAGCAAGGTGCAACAACAGGTAAGGCAATAGCGATGGCTATCGTATTCGGAGGATAATATGACCGCACCTAACATAGTAAATGTCGCTACGATCACAGGTAAAACGGCGGTGCAAGCAGTTGGCACTTCTGCAACGGCAATCGTTACAAACTCAGCTTCTTCTGGCAAGGTGTTAAAAGTAAATGCGCTGTATGTGAGCAATGTTGATGGCACTAACAACGCAGAAATTACAGTAGATTTATATAGGTCTAGCACTGCTTATCACGTTGCTAAAACTGTAGTAGTTCCCGCCGATGCAACTTTAGACGTTTTATCTAAAGCTATTTATTTAGAAGAAGGCGATGCGCTTAGACTAACTGCCAACGCCGCCTCTGATCTTGAAGCTGTATGTTCTTACGAGGAGATCAGCTAGTGCAGCGTTATAATTCATCAGTTATTGGCAAAAAATCTTCAGTGAGTAACTCATCTGCTTCTGGGATTTTTTCTGTTAATAATGCTGCTGATGAAAATAGAAGTAGTAACTGGCCCGGTTTAGCTGTGGTAGCGGATCTTTTAATAATAGCCGGTGGTGGTGGCGGGGGTAATGACGGTGGCGGTGGCGGCGGTGCTGGAGGATATAGGTCTTTCACAAGTATGCAACTTTTACTTAGCCAAGCGTACACAATAACTATTGGAGGCGGAGGTTCTCCAAATTCGACTGGATCAAATAGTTCGCTTGTCGGGGGATCAATAAATTTAGCATCTTCTGGTGGCGGCGAAGGTGGGCAGGTTCTTGACTCTGGTACTGGTGGTGGATCAGGTGGTGGCGGCGGCGCATCTGCTGGTGGGTATACATCGGGTGGGTCAGGTAATGCTGGTGGGTATACACCATCTGAAGGCAATAATGGTGGTAATCAAGTAAATCCGGGAAGTCCATACCCTGCTGGTGGCGGTGGAGGTGCAGGGTCTGTAGGCCAAAATTCTGGCGTTGGTGGATCCACCGTTAGTGGAAACGGTGGAGTAGGTGCTCAATCGTCAATTACAGGTTCGGCAATTTATTATGCTGCTGGTGGTGGCGGTGGTGTTTATTCAAGTGGCGGCACTGCTGGAAGCGGCGGGTATGGTGGCGGCGGTGATGGAAATGCTAGTGGTAGTACTGGTTCAAACGCTACAAGCAATACTGGCTCTGGCGGTGGCGGGGGTGCATCATCACAAGCAGGGGGTTCTGGCGGCTCTGGCGTTGTTATACTACGAACAACCGTAACAGCCACATCTACTACTGGATCACCTACAGTAACTCAAGATGGCTCTTACAATATTTATAAATTTACTGCATCAGGGAGCATTACTTTCTAATGGCGCACTTTGCAGAAATAAACGATCATAGCATTGTTCAACGGGTAGTCGTAGTCGCAAACAATGTTTTGCTTGATGAGAACGGTGTTGAGCAAGAAGCTTTAGGCGTTAGCTTTTGTGAGCAACTATTTGGCGGCTCTTGGCAGCAAACAAGCTACAATAGCAACTTTAGAAAAAACTTTGCTGGCGTTGGTTTTTCTTATGATGTTGCTCGAAATGCTTTTCTAGCGCCTCGCCCGTTTGTTTCTTGGACGTTGGATGAAGAAACCTGTCAGTGGCAACCGCCAGTAGCATATCCCTCAGATGGCAATGAGTATGAGTGGGATGAGGTAAATCAGGCTTGGAGTTTAATTGAATGAGTATCAATAGAAAATTAGGTGACTTAGCAAACGTCTTAGATGACGGCACAGAAGGTCAGGTATTATCATTTAATGCCAGCGGAAAAATAGCGGCTAGCACGATATCCACAGAAGGTACTCTAGGTACATTAACTCAGTCGTTTGACTCAAATCAAACATCTTCGATATCATTATCCTCTGCAGCCAACACGGTTCCTTTTGTATCAGTATTCAAAGAAGTACCTCAGATAGGAATTAGCAGTAAAGCTTCCTGGGATGTTAATTCAAACGGAGCTAATTATGACTTTTATGATGAGAAACCCTATTCAACCTATGCTAGTTCAACATTAACCCCTAGTGCAACAGGTGATGGTACTTTTACTAATAGTAATGCTATAGTAGTCGGTTATCAAATGTCGAGCACCGTTAGTCTTAATTCTACTTCTCCAAGTATAGCAGGTCAAGGTAGTGGAGGTTCTTGGCAGGTAGTAGAATTTGATCCCACTGGTAATCATGTATATATGGTATCTGGCACAACTCAAAGCGGATATGCAAAAACTGTTTATCAATATACTATGAGTACACCACACGATTTAAGTACCCTAAATACTACTCCTGCAAATACATTAGATATGTCTAGTAAAATTGTAGGTACTATTGCTCACTATTGCCCTTTACACATAACTAATTCTGGATATGATTTATATTTTGGAGACTATCAAAACGATATAATCTATCAATGGAAGATGTCTACTGCGTATGATCTTAGTACTGCATCCTATCATGGTGCTTCTTCTGCTATTTTTGTGGATACTATGGCTAGTTTGTTTATTCAACCTAACGGGTTAACTGGGTATCAAGTTCAAGATGGTGCTGCTGGAAGTGCTGTGCTAAGAGAATTTACTATGACCACTGCATGGGATATTACAACTGCATCTCTAAGTGGAACAACTTCAAGCACTCTTATATCTCGAACACAAGCTGTTACTATTTCCCCTGATGGTACTTTGGTAATAGCCTCTGATGCTTATGGTAGTACAACTAGTAAGTATTTTACTATGTCTCCAGGTTATGATTTATCAAGTTTAAGTTCTGGAACTTCCTTTACTTGGCAAGGAAATTCAAGTCACACCACAGATACCAGATTTAGCTCTGATGGGGCTCTACTATATGGGTGGTCTGGAACTTATATTTACAACTATACAACTGGTACTACTGCAGCATTTAATGCGGTAGACGTAGGTAAGAAAGTAGTCGGCAATTCTGGATCAGCTGTAATTACTGGTACTTCAGGAACATATAAGTCAGTCACGCCATTTGCAGATACTTCTACAATTTCTTCTTGGCAGCTATTTGGTGCTCAAGGTAAGACGGATGGAACTGGTATAACATTAAGTGGATATGGAAATACTTATGATTTGAGTAATCTTTCATATGATAGTAAATCTTATAATGCTTCAAGTGACCTTCCAAGCGCAGAAGGAATAGCGTTTAAGACAGACGGAACAAAGATGTATCTGAATGGTTTTAACACTGCATCAGATCAAAACACAAATCAGCAAATTCGACAATACAGCCTTTCTACTGCGTATGATATATCTACAGCTACATATGACAATACATATTTGAATGTATCAGGACAAAATACTAGGCAAAGAGATTTACGTTTTAAACCCGATGGAACTGTATTATATATGGTAGGTAGTACTCCAGATGGTGTCTGGCAATATAATCTTTCCACAGCGTGGGATTTAAGTACAGCATCATACTCTAATAAAACAATTAATGTTGGGAGTCAGGATACTAATCCAGCTTCATTAGTATTAAGTGCAGATGGAACAAAGGTTTACATTGGGGGTTACCATAGTAAGACTCTTTTTCAATACAATCTTTCTACAGCTTGGGATTTGAGCACTGCTTCATATTCAAATAATAGTTTTGCCACAGTCAATGATTTTAACAACGCTCATGAAAGTCTTGAATTAAATTCTAGTGGGTCAAAAATATTTATTGGAAAGGGTTATCTAATTGCTGAATACAATATGCCAAGTGACGGAGATGTCAGTAACGTGTCATATGTTGCAACATATGACGTAAGAAATACTACTGTTGGAAATAAAAATATTGTTGGCATGTCCTTTGCTAATAATGGTGCAAAATTTTATATATTTGGAAATAATGATATGCACGCTTATCAATTTTCAGCTGGTTCATCAGTATATGCATATTCACAATATATGCCAGCGCTCACAGATTCTTCTTCTGGTCAAATCAATTCATCAACCTGGCTAGATATTAATTCAATGACAGCTGACGAAACCAAAAACGATGGAGATATCTTCTATGCAGTTTCAACAGACAACCGAACAAGCTGGAGCGTTGCTAAAGGTTCAGATGGTGTAAGAAAGATTGCAAAGAATAATTCTGGAACTTGGCAGTATAATAATAATACTGGTAGTTCAACTGCTGTTGGTTTTAGTTTAGCAAGCCCAAGTTATGATAATAAATCATATAGCGTTTCTCACTCTAACCCAAGAGGTATGTATCTAAAACCTGATGGTACTGAATTATACATTGGTGCATATACTGGTCATGTTTATCAATTTACATTATCAACACCTAACGATATTAGCAC
>Ga0206682_10005305_pt1 | contig 10186 bp, 24 predicted proteins | sample M240m12015metaG_FD_155444 | JGI IMG/M metagenome (GOLD analysis project Ga0206682, IMG submission 155444) | Ammonia-oxidizing marine archaeal communities from Monterey Bay, California, United States - M2 40m 12015 | ecosystem: Environmental > Aquatic > Marine > Intertidal zone | place: USA... | reverse complement strand
TTACCACCGCCAGTAGGCACGATGATTTGACCTTTGCTATGCTTGCGCATGGCATCAAGGCAGCGTTGCTGGTGTGCTCTGAGTTTCATCATACAATTATTATAGAACACAAGAGCAGCGTCTGGTGATAGTGTGTGACAGTTCCTTAATCGTCTCTACTGATATAATGATTCATAATCTCTTTAACCAATGTTTTGCGAAAATCAGAATCATCTAAGTCAAGATTTTCTTTAAGATAATTGGTAATAATCCTACTATAAAGTTTATGAACTTCATCATAATGATCGTTTATAATATGATGCCTTATATCAACTGACAATGCATCAGCAATACTATCAATGCTCTTTTTTGATGGATTTCTATTAAACATATTCTTCAATCATCCTCCCCTTCAACAAAATCAAAGAAGTTAAAGAGATTATTTTTCTCATGCCTCAATCGATGGCAATTTGCACAGATTAAATCACACTTATCAACCTCTTCCCAAACTGTATCCATACTATAAGCGTCATTAACTAAAACACCAATCGAATTTCTTTTGGTTTCTGGATCACGATGATGAAAATCCAGCTGAATTGGTTTATACTTACCACCACAATCAGGACAAGTATTATGCTCTTGCTTATACTTTATTATAAGTGCTTTCCTTACCTTAACAGATTCAGCAAATAATTTTCTAGGCATGGATTAGTCTCATAATATAATAAAGCGGATAGGTAGAGTTGCACTACCACTTAATCTCAGGGCGAGACTATTCTTCTCTCAGTTATCCGCAAGGATGTGAAATTTGTTCAGTCAATCTAGCACCAACAGGACCATCAGCACAGACTTCTAAACGATGAATCTTAATGGAATCTTTTTCAAATATTGTAACATTAACCTTACCATCTTTACAAGAGATTTTAACAGTCCCATTACAAGACCAGTCTTCTGGTTCATTATAGAACTTGTATACAGGATAAGGATCACGAGTTGGAGTGTGTGCTACAACTCTATAAAATTCTTCAGTCATTTTTTGGTATTGGTGTTTTTTTAGCAAGCTCAATATTTCTCTGTTCCAAATTTCTATTGAAATTCCATTGGTCAACTTTAACAGAAAGATGATAAGGAAAACAGAGAAGTTTCTGTGTAATCCATTCAAGATAAAGTAATGATAGTATAATATACTTCTCAATCATTATGTTTCTTATTAATAAGTTTCCTTACCTTATTATTTAATGGATACAAATAGATATGCTTTCCTGGTGTGTCTACCATTTCTGCCTCACCACTCTTTAATGCATTGATAAGTTTGGTAGCAGACTTAGCAGGTATTCTTTCACCTGTCTTTGCAAAGTGTGGTTTGTTGATGTCTCTGATGCACTTATCGTGGTATCGTTTACCATTAAAGTTGATAATCTTACCAGGAGATGTCATACCAGCATGAGTAAAGTTACTTGCTTTGTATATTGTTCCTGCATGACCGTGATGTGGGTCAGCATAAGAGACAATGAGTTTATAGTCACCAGTCTGCTTTAAATGCTGAATAGTTTGACCAATAAAGTATGACTCAGTATTTTTAGGAGTATCATCAATACACACAAGCCTGCGAAGTTCAATAATATCAAACTCCTTCTCTGCACCATAGATTGAATACTTCTTCCATTGATTCCTCATTGCAAAGTATCCATAGATCATTGCACCAATCACTTCACCTTCATTCATTAAAATAAAAGAATGCTTAGGTGATTGACCTCTTGCACTATGACTATAATGCCACTTTTCAATGAATGGTACTACCACATTAAAAGGAACTTCTGCAACAGTAAAATCAGTTACTGTTGCATTTCTATGATCAGTGTAGAATAGCATCTATTATTTAAGGTGTGCAATCTCCAGTAGTCCTTCTGATACCAAACAAGAACAAATCAATCTCACTTTCTCTACAAGATTTCTTTGAAGAATTGTGCTCATAAGTTCTTGGTGGAGCATTATTAATAATAGTAGGAGGAACAACAACTGGGGCATTATTTCCACCACCATAATAATTAGGAGGATAATATTGAGACTGTGCTGATACTGGTGCTCCTACAATCAGTGCCAAAGGAATGGCATACAGAACATTAAAGGGGTTCATAATAAAATCAAAACAAAACAAAAGGAAAAATGAAAAGGTTTAGTAGCACATGATCATATACTACCAGAATTAAAGCGTGCTGTCAAGTTAAGAACAACCTGCTCTATCAGATGCAACACCAGCAATAACTCCAATAGGAATTGACCAAGCATAAGCATCAGACTTAGATACTGCAGCTGCAATACCACCACCCAATAAACCACTAAGAACTCTACTTCCTCTATTACATCCTACTCTCTGTTGTCTTTGTGATTGAATAGTCTGATATCCACCACTATTATTACAAGGTACTCTTTCTCTATATCTTTTTATACGTCCAGACCTATAATTTCCTTGGTTATCATAATACCCAGGAAGATACTGTTCCTTATGAATATACCGCTTACATTCATCAAAAACAGTTGTTTGTTGTGAAAATGCAGGTGCTGGTAACACTAACAATGTTGATAATAAAATAGCAAGTTTCATTATGATCTTACCTCCTCAATTTGATCTGTATTATTCCAATCATTCTGAAGATTGTTTCCTTGAATAAATCCAAATCCACCACAAAGTAGTGCTAATGCTAAAGCAATTGCTGCTTTCGTATGTCCACTATCTTCAGTAGAATCAGTATACTCTTCTATACTCTGTCCTGTAACTTTCTCACCAACCAAAGTACCTAAAACACCACCACCAAGCATCAAAATCCATGGAGTAAATGTAAATAATGCCCAAAATCCTCCAATAATACCAATCCAAATCAAAATACCATCATTATAATCTTTTTCTTCCTCTTCTGTCATAGGTTCATCATCTTCATCATAGTCATAAGACCTATCAGAACTAACAAAACTAACAGAACTACCAGAACTAAAGTTATTAGATCCGCCTTGATTTAATTGTGATTGTTGTTCACGCTTTGCTCTTTCATTAGCAACATGAGCATCTCTTTCTCTCTTTTGTTTCTCACGATCAGGTCCAACATAATTGATATGAACAGTTTTGGCAGGATATATCGACCTAACCAAACTTTCAATATGTCCACGATCAGCTACATCAGAACTAATAGAAAAATTATGAGATCGACCTTTTTGATCGACCCATCTACCACTTGCTTCGTGTGCCATAATTAAAAATGTCGTGAAAAGAAATGACTCTTGTAATCCTGCGTAAGCATGAAGTAATCATGACGCAACTCACATTCCCACACATCTTCCCAATCAATATGATTAGTGATAAATGTAGGAAGACTTGATTCTTCTAGATAACCGCAATCAGAAACCAATGTCTCAGAAAACTCCGCACCATCTTTGTATTGTCCAGAGTATGCATCCTCAAACTGTTCAACAGTTTCTATACCATTATCAAGAATGTCCTGAAAGAGTTGATCATTTACATCAGAAATATACTTCTCTTTAATAAACTCTAGAAATGCTTGCTTTTGTTCAGTCATAATCAAAAATGCCGTGAGAAGAAGTGTGTTTGATCTTCGGATTCAATGATAAAGTAATCATGAGACAACTCACAATCCCATACCTCTTGCCAATCAATGTGACTAGTAAGAAAGTCAGGAATATCAGACTCATTAGTACCATCACCAAGATAACCTAAATCATCCACCAATTGCTCAACAAATTGTGCTTCAACACGAATAGATGTAGGCATAGTGCATACATATGCATCTTCCCATTGATCTACAGTTTCTATACCATAGTCAAGAATGTCTTGAAAGAGTATGTCATCTACATCAGGAATATCCTCAGTGATGTAATTAAAAAACTCTTGCTCCTGTTCCGACATGAGAGGTTAGATCTCGTTCAATACACATACTATAGACCATGAGAAGGTCTTTGTGTAGTGTATTGTGACAGTTCTTTAACTGGTTACCTTTTCAAGTTCTCTTAATGCTTCCATCTTAACAAACTGTGCATCCATATTATAGTGAAGTTTATAGTTCTCTGTAATAACATAGTGACCAATAATATTACTTCCATCATCTCTCCAACCATATGCTTTAACCCTTTCACCAACTCCATCAATCCTCATAACCTTATTTCCTTTTAAGTAGGATTGATATCGCTCGTCTAGATTAATCATAGTTCCTTAAAAGTAATGTGTTCTAATCCTAACATGGATAAGTTACTATATCTATAAACTTAATGTCTTCTTTAGAGTGTTGTAATATATGTTAATCTTTATCCTTCAGTTCTTCAAGGTGACTATCGATATTATCCAGCATACCATCAAAGTCTGCAATATGAGAAATATCACTAATCATCTTTGCAATCTGATGACATACTATAGGTCTTTCACATCTAGCTGCGAATGCCAGTGCATTTCTTAATGATGATTCCGCATCTTTAAGACTATTTGATACTGATTCAGATAGTGCCATTTTGTTCTTCACAGATTGCTTGTCTAATAATATCTTGGATCTGATCTGATGTCAATCCATTCAAACATTTCCAATTGGGATCATTCTTATCCCAATCTAATGTGAATGTTCCATCTTCATTCTGACTGATCTTCAACGAGTCTTGCATTCTCTTCTTGTTGTTTGATTCGTTTCCTAACTTTCTTGGCAAATCTCACATCTTCTTTTGTATACCAATCTGGATGCTTCTTTGCCAGTTTAATAATCCTTTTTGCTGCCTTTTTATCATTCATTAAAATTAACCAATAATACACTGCTAAAAAAAATATTTAGCAGTGTATCATATTAATCAGAATACAATCCTTCTTCTTGTTCAGTTTCGATCACACAATCTGATGTAGGATATGCAACACATAGTAATGAAAATCCTTGTTCAATTTGATCATCATCCATAAAACTCTGATCTTCTTGATCAACAGAACCTGATATAATTTTACCAGCACAAGATGAACATGCACCAGCACGACAGGAGAAAGGAAGTTCTATTCCTTGTTCTTCTGCTACATCAAGAATATATTCATCATCGGGACAATCAAATGTTTCTTCAGTTCCATCGGGTGAACGAAGTGTTACAGAGTAAGATGCCATAGTAGTCTTTTACAATTCGATGTATTTATTATAGCACACTTGTCAATAGTATAATACTTATTGAGAATGCTTTTCATTTACAATAATGTTAATACGCTCATCAAGAGTATCAAGAAGTCTATAAAGACGAGTATTCTCATTCTCTAACTCACCAACACGCTCTTTAAGTACATCAACATCGTCTAATACAGAATTAAACTCTGGTTGATACCTAAAAGTATCATTTAAAAAACTCATGATTTCTTACCTCTTTTCTTACGAATGTCAGAATGCAACCTCTCTGTTGCTTCATCATTTTTATGCAATTGTTCTACTGCAGCTATTGATTCAGGAGTTTCTTCCCATTCCCAAGTTTCCTCACGACCTTTCTTATCAGTTTTTGTAAACGTTTTGTGTGTCATTAATTTTCTCCAGAATAGAGTAATGCTTCTAACGGGTTATATTTTGGTATTATTGCAGAATACGCAGTAGTCTGAGATACATCTACCTTATTTCCACACTTGATGGATGTAATAGGCGCGTGATAGCACTTCGTTTTTCTGTTGTAGAATCCCCAGATCGTAGTAACACGATTGCTAGTATAACTGTAAATATTGGGATGGTGTAACCAAATAGAAAGGATATTGCTGGTAAAATGCTTTGTTTCATAAGAGTGTCCTTCTGGTGGTTTATATGGAAATTCAATATAATCTAACATAACTCACTTAATCACCTCCCAATTTTCGTCACCACCTTCACGCATCCAGAAGAAATACCTTCCAGAAATAGATTTAAGGTGAAGTCTATCATCTTCACGCTTAGATACACTACAAGAATGTAACCTATCCATATCATACACAAAATAATCTTGTGCTTCAGTAGACCGTGGTTTTACACAAACAAATTCAGTTTTCATTGTAAATAATGGATTAATAATAGTATAGCATAAAAAAGTGAGGTGTGACACTCACTTGTGACAGTTACTTAACCTACCACTTTTAGAAGTCTGTCAACCGATTTGGAAAAAATTTACGGACTGTAATATTCATGTATTTGCAGTACAGAATTTCTTCCATATCACGCGCTTCTATCTCTGATGGATCATTATCATATTCTATATCACTAATGTCCTTATTCTTCCAATATCTTTTTGACCTTCTATCCTTGAGTTCTCCTTTGACAAATTGTTTTACATGTGTGAGTTCATGAAACAAAACGCGAAGATACTCCTCTTTATCCAACCGATTGTGTAGTTCAATCAGAAACGATCTAGGTCTATAATTATCACCATCTACGTTACACCATCCTACCACACCTTCTCTCTTAAGTCCTCTGTGGTGTACTTCAATGTCCAATTTATATCTTGGTAAGTAATTGCTTACGAACCATACTACAGCATCCTCACAGACTGCTCTAGTACGGTATCCAGTAGATTCAAAATAAAGCATAAGTAATCACTGATTGAGTCAGTCTAACACCCCAATTCAGGAAAACCAAGAAAGAAGCAATAAAGACAAATTTGTCTGCAGAAGATAATCTCATAATATTTTAGAGTACGCAAGTATTATAAAGCACCTATCAACCTAATGGTATTTCTATGTGACAGTTTATCAAGTGTCACTATATGGACTGATGATCTGGTGTCTTAGGAAGTAAATCAAATGATATTACAGTTCTCTGCTTTCTTGCTTGATTTGGATTAACATAATGAAGACAATATGATGGAAATATGACTATACTACCTTGCTTTATATTATTTGGTGATACAATAGATGTTGTATCACTTCTTGGATCTTGCCACGGAGCAGTAAAATATGTAGGAGTATGAACTTTAGTGTCAAACTCTACATATAAAACACCAGAAAATCCCCAACTTCTATGATTATGAATAGTCTGGTAGTCTCCTTTTTGATACCTCACAGACCAACAATCAGTCATACTACATGTGACTTGTGCTTCTTTACAAAACTCATTAAGTTCAGGTCGTATTAAGTCCTGAAAATAATGTAAATATGTTTTCTTATTGGTTTTCCTATCAGTCTCGAAGGTTTGAAGTCCAGTTCTATAAAACTCCCGACTATTAATCCTTTTAAGTAGCCCTTTCTTCTTAAACTCCCAATCATCGACCTCATATTGATAAGAGGGGAACTCAAATAATGGTGCTTTCATTTATCCTTAAAATAGATATTAAATGATAAACTTATTCTTGTACTATCTTTTGTATTAGTTTTTACACCGTGCTTTAACCACCCAGGAAATAATAATATCTTACCTTCTTGTGGTTTATATCTCACAATTTTTCCAAATCTAATTTCATAACATTTAGTAGTTTCTAAATATGGATTTGGTGATTCAGACCAAAAATCACCATCCTCTCCATTTGTCTTATAATAATATACACCAGATATATCAGATGTTCTATGATGATGCATTGGTGAATAATTTCCCTTTTCAAATTTTGAAAACCAAGATTCTAATGCATAATCTCGCATTATGAAGTCTAAATCATTACAATAGTTTCTCAAATGAGTATCTATCTCTTTTTCTATTTTATTCAATCCAAGTTCTTTTAGGATATTAGTTTCTTTCATAAAATCTGTTGAAAGATAATGAGTAGCACCCCATTCCTTTTTATAATTAAAGTCAACTTTATCTATTACCTTATCAATATGATAATTTAATGCTCGATAATCACTTACATAACCATTATAAACTGGTGTTGAATACAAATGTTCAATCATAACCTTTTCATATAAAACGAATATCAAATGATAAACTTATTCTTGCATTATCTGTTGTATTAGTTTTTATACCATGCTTTAACCACGAAGGAAATAATAATATCTTACCTTCTTCTGGTTTATGGTCCCATCTAGATGGGAACAAAAATTTAGAATTGTCAAAATATGGATTTGGTGTTTCAAAAAACAAATCTCCATCCTCACCATTTGTCTTATAATAATATACACCTGATATATCTGCATCATGACTATGGACATGCGAATAATTTCCCTTTTCAGATTTTGTAAACCAAGATTTTACCATCTCATATTTTTGCATTTTAAATTTCAACTCATTGCAATAGTTTCTTAAATGAATATCTATTTCTTTTTCTATTTTATTCAATCCAAGTTTTTTTATGATATTGGGTGTAGAATCAATTGACATATAAAAAGTCGGGCCCCATTTTTCTATCGTATCATTAAAATCAACTTTATCTATTACCTTATCAATATGATAGTTTAAACTCTGATAATCCTTCGCAAAATTATAATAAACTGGTGTTGCATACAAGTGTTCAATCATTACCAACTATTCTTATTACTATCTCCCGCAAAATGAGATCTTCTTCCATTAGATAAAACAAAATGCATAAAAAGTTGATGATAATATAACTCATCCTTACCAAAAAGATCACGAATTTTCTGTCTCTTTACACCAGGCATCTTTAATCTCCAGTGTGGTCTCTCACACCCTTTATATAAAAGAGCATCACCAGGTTTTAAATTTGCTTCTGTTACTGACCCATCCACTGCTTTAATATAAAAAGGATATGCATCTTTAAGGTTAGTACTACAATGAATACTACAAGATATCTCACAAGCATCACGATCGCAATGATACTTTAAATCGTCACCCGGAAAATAAAACCTATCATAATAATATGTCTTATGTAATGGTGCGCTGATTATCTTCTCAATATTATGCTTTACTGTAGTAAATGCTTCATAAAAGAAAGGATGCTTATATCGCGAAACAGAACCAGGAACCTGAGATTCTATTGGGTTGTGTGTGAAATTATTAAGGTTCTTGTCAAAATAATTAAGCGATCCTCTTAAATCAGGAACAGAAGTGACTATTAGTTCTGGTGGACAAATATTACGAATAATCATATATCCTACCTTATCAAATTCAGCATGTCCAGTGGGTGAAGAACCAGTTTGTGCCATCTCAGTAGCACAAATTCTATCCCACGCACCATCTTCAGTACCGTCAGCAATACCAAAATTCATTGCTGCCTTTGCTCTTTTTATATACTTGTTCACACTTTTACCTCCAACGAGGACCGACTGCCCATGTTATCAAACTCTTTCGGAATCCTTTCTTAACTGTCATTGCTCTATGCGGCAACCTTGAATCAAAAAAGAATAATGATCCTCTCTCCCTAGGAAAAGTTACCATAGTATTATCAACATCACGCACTTGTGTATCCCCACCTTCATAATCATCACCATCAGCAAGTTGAAGACTACATGATAGTTTACGAATTCTCTCACATCCTTGATTAACCCAATCCTGAAGGACTGCTTCACCATTTCTATTACCACCTGCTTGTGGTTTATAAAGACTACCAAGTCCTTCATCTTGGTGCCAGTCATAATGATCATTCAGCGCATAATGAGTATATTGCATTGATTCGCTATCAATATGATCCAAATCATAATGAAAAACATCATCATTTGCTTGTTTAAAATAATGCCAGATCAAACCACCAATCCAATAAGTTGTTGGAACCCAGGCATTCTTAGAATTTCGTTTATCAAGATCTGCGTGACCACCCATAAGTCTTGATGTCTGCATTTGATAATCAAAATTTTTACTAAGATCTGCTTCGATAATATCCATCATATCAGAAGGAATTGTAGCATGATGGCAAAAAGATTTAGTCATTGTATTCTCCTATTATAAAATGTTGTTAACCAAAGTACGATCTATTTCCATCAGAAAGAACATAATTTAAACAAAGTTCGTGATAATAATATTCCTTTTCATCACCAAACCACCAAATTTTACTCTGTTTAGAGTGCATTTTATCACGCCAACATGGTCTTTCACATCCTTTATAAACCAATGCATCACCAGGTTCTAAAACTATTGATCGTTCATCGCCAGGAACTAATATAGCACTCTTTACCTTATCAGTATAAGTATCAGATGTTTTAATCCATACAGGCCATTCTTCTTTAAGATTATTACTAATATGAATAGTAACTGTAATCTCATGTTGTTCAGAATTTAAATGCTTTTTCAGTTCTTGTCCTGAAAAATAATACCTATCATAATAAAATGTTCTAGAAAGTCTACGT
>Ga0206682_10005304_pt1 | contig 10187 bp, 11 predicted proteins | sample M240m12015metaG_FD_155444 | JGI IMG/M metagenome (GOLD analysis project Ga0206682, IMG submission 155444) | Ammonia-oxidizing marine archaeal communities from Monterey Bay, California, United States - M2 40m 12015 | ecosystem: Environmental > Aquatic > Marine > Intertidal zone | place: USA... | reverse complement strand
CGAGCAGATGTATAAAGACTTTGCAGACTACGGCTTTGACGTAGAGACTGAGTGTCATAAGATTTACTCTGGTAAAGACAAAACGACAGACAAACAGATTATCATCTCAACATGGCAGTCAATCTATAAGTTTCCTAAAGAATGGTTCGAGAACTTTGGTTGCGTATTTGGAGACGAAGTGCATTTGTTCAAGGCAAAGTCCCTTTCAGGTATCATGAACAAGTGTGTCAACGCAGAATACCGTTTCGGCACCACTGGCACGCTTGACGGCACTGAAACCAACAAACTGGTATTGGAGGGTCTGTTCGGGCCAACCAAACGTGTCACTATGACACGGGATTTGCAGGAGAAGGGAACGCTTGCGAAACTAAATATATCTGTCCTGTTGTTGCGGTATCACAATGATGTATGTCATATGTTGAAGGACGCAACCTATCAGGAAGAGATTGACTACATTGTTCGCAATGAGAAACGTAATAAACTAATCACCAATCTCGCACTTGACCAGACAGGTAACACTCTGGTTCTCTTTCAGTTCGTAGAGAAACATGGTAAGATTCTCTTTGACATGATGAGAGACAAGGCAGAAGAAGGTCGTAAGATTTTCTATGTGTCGGGTGAGGTGGACGCAACTGACCGCGAACAGATTCGTGGTATCGTGGAGAAACAGAAAAATGCTATCATCGTCGCATCACTTGGCACTTTTAGCACAGGCATCAACATTAGGAATCTGCATAACATTGTCTTTGCTAGTCCTAGTAAGTCTCAGGTCAAGGTTCTGCAATCGATAGGACGGGGCTTGCGTCAGTCAGATGACGGGTCGGTCACACAACTCTACGATATCGCAGATGACTTACACATTAGGTCACACAAGAACTTTACTCTACGTCACAGCGCAGAAAGAATTAAGATATATACCAAAGAACAGTTTCCTCATAAGATTTACAAAGTAGACTTGAAATAATGCATGGACTATTATTTGGTGGATTCACCTCAACAGATAATTCGGAAAGAATCGCCAATCTAATTAATGAATGGCATGAAGGTTCGAATATAAATCCTCGTGAAATGCTTGGAATGTCTCCAGAAAACCCATACATCGAGTCCTATAGAAGTTTTGGAAATCATAGAATAGCAACACATCTCCGTAAGGATGGTTGGGATGTTGAGTGTATTGACTACGGTGTATTCTTTACGAATGATGAACTAAAAAAAATCTTATCTGAACGAGTAACGAAGGAAACCGTTTTTATCGGTTTCAGTATGATATTCCTAACCACATCTATAGAGAGAATGAAGTGGTTGACAGATTACATTCGTAGAGAATATCCGTGGGTCAAAATTATTTCTGGTGGACAAAAATCTTGGACAGTAAGAGTTATAGATGCTGACTATTTTATCACAGGAAATGGTGAGTATGCTATGGATGCATTGTTAAAACATTTGTGTGGACGAGGGCCTGAACCAAGAGTGTCAGGAACGTTGGGTAACGGTAAGTTAATTATGGCGCAACATGCGTATCCCTGTTTCCCTAAGAGAGATGCCAGTATTTCATTTGAAGACCGTGACTTTCTTCAACCCAATGAAACATTGAATGTTGAGTTTTCTCGTGGATGTATCTTCTCATGTAAGTATTGCTCATTCCCTTTATTAGGTATGAAACAAGATACAACTCGTGACGAAGATAGTCTATACGAAGAACTTTTAGAAAACTACGAGAGGTGGGGAATCACCAATTACTATGTAACAGATGATACTATTAATGACTCAAAGGACAAAATTGCATTACTCGCACGAGCTGTTCGTAGACTTCCATTCAAACCGCAGTTCAGTGGGTATATCAGAGGTGACCTCCTCATCCGTCACGGAAAGGAAACTTGGGACGATATGATAGATATGGGATTGACATCACACCACTATGGTGTGGAGTCATTCAATTATGAATCAGGTAAGTCTGTAGGTAAAGGGATGAAACCTGAAGAGATGCAATCAGGTTTGTTAGAAATAAGAGATTACTTCAAGGAAAAATCTCATAGTTATTATTGTGGTATCTTTAGTATGATTGCTGGTCTTCCTTACGAGACCTTTGAATCTTTAGACCGTGGCAAGGAATGGATAAATGAAAATTGGACGGATAATCATGTAAACTATTTCCCACTCATGTTGAAGAAACCCAGTGAACATGACGATAAAATTGACTTAGATGTATACAATAACTTCATGGAATATGGATACACATACTCAGAAGAAGTTCCATTCATAGAAGACGAAAATATGAGTTCAGAAATGAATGCGGTTAATGATGTATTAAGTTCCATAGATACAGCTAGAAACTGGTGGACACATCCTAGTGGTGACTATGATTTTATTGATATGACAGTCTGGGTGAGAGAATTTAATCAAAGTCGAATTAAATTAGGAGTTCCGCAGTTTGGGCCATGGCAGACAAATTTTGTTCACGCCAAGACATATAAAAATCCCGAAGAGAACAAAGAATATTATAAGTCTTTTGGTCGAGATTTACCCTTTATACCTATGATAAATATAATTAAGCAGTATAAAAGGAATAAACTATCATGAAAGAAAACGAAGTAAGACAGTTCAAACTCGCATCAGGTGAAGAAATCGTCTGTGAAGTAATTCAATGGAATAACGAAGAAGAACTCGAACTTGTCGTAAGAAAGGCCATGAAACTTGTGATGGGTGAAATGGAGACTGGTGTTCGTTACTACTCGTTCCGTCCGTGGATGGTCTATCAAGAAAATCCTGATGACCTTCTAGTCCTCAATGGCAATCATGTTATTGGTATTGCATACCCACCCGTGTCACTTACCTCACAGTATGATGAAGCGGTAGATGATATGGCAAAGATGTGGGAACAACGCAACAAAGAATATCTACAGAGTCGGGGAGACGAACCCTTCGAAGATATTGATGGTGTAAATAAGATGACACGACAAGTGTTGGAAGAAGCCAGTAAACTTGAAGAGTATATCGAAAAAATTTCGGGTGACTCCGATGATAATATCATACAGTTTGACCCGTCCAAGAGGACTCTACACTGAATGTTAACTCTTCGTAATGATATTAATGAATATATCTTCACTAAAAAGATAGACAACGAGTTACTCAATATGAAACTTGTTGATATGATTGATGATGATAAGTCTTTCATTTATGGTTCTAACGCAAAAACAACTGTCATACAAATAGGTGAGGGAACAATCTTTGACGAAATGTCTTCTATTGTGAATGAGTTTGCCATTCAATCCTCTCATGACTATAACGACCAGCTTGAGGGTCATAAACTTAGAAAAGAAAATAGATTATATGTCGAATCTCATATCATGGGAACGAAATGTTATGGGATGTGGGGAATGGGGTATCGTAGTGGTGAACATGCTGTTCCACATAATCACTGGCCTGCAACGTGGACTTTCACATATTATATTGACCCCCCAAAAGGATGTTCAGGATTATATTTTCCAACCCTTGATTATGAATTAAAAATCGAACATGGATTACTTGTTTTGGTTAAGGGTGATTTGATTCACGAAGTAAAACCTTCAGAATTTGAGGGTGTAAGATACTGTGTAGGTGGAATAATTTCGGCTAATCCGAAGACTAATACTTATCATGGGGTATCCAACCCTTCCCAAAAGACATCTTAATTATAACACGGATTACAAGTTTTGTCAAGCACTTTTTTTAGTTGACATGAAGAGAAAATTGTAGTATAATGTTTACATAATGGAGTAAATTATGAAACCAAAAGATAGACCACACTATGTCAATAACGCAGAGTTTTCTCAGGCTGTTGTTGACTATTGCACTAAAGTAAAACATGCAAGAGAAGAAGAAAAAGACTTACCAAAGGTTACGGATTACATTGCACAATGTTTTCTGAAAATCTCTGAAGGTCTGTCTCATAAGTCTAACTTTGTTCGATACACCTATCGTGAAGAGATGGTGATGGATGCTGTTGAGAACTGTCTCAAAGCAATCGAGAACTATGACATTGATAAAGCAACACGCACAGGTAAACCAAATGCGTTTGCATACTTCACACAGATTTCATGGTATGCTTTTCTACGCCGCATCGAGAAAGAAAAGAAACAACAAGATATCAAGATGAAGTATATTAACCAGTCTGGTATTGAGAACTTCCTTGATAATGAGTTGGGTGATGCTCAGTCTGCCTCTGTCGCACAAGCATTTGTTGACCAACTCCGTATTCGGATTGATGAAATCAAAGAGAAAGACTCTGAGTGGAAAGATGTTGTCAAGAAGGAACGCAAGAAACGCACGGTCAAAGTTGACTCTGACTTGAGTGATTTCATTACGGATTAGGAACGCATCGGTTAGAAAAACCAGTTCTTATAAATAATAGTATCAAATAGGAGATATTATTATGCCACAGAAAAAGGGCGCTACGCCTTGGAACAAAGGTAAAAAGACTGGACTAACCGAATACCACGCTAGTATCCGTAAAGATGATAGTGAGGTCTTTGTAGAGAACTCTACTTATCCTAGACATAGGTTAAAGGAGAGGATTTATAAACAAGAACTTCTTGATACTAAACATTGCGATATGTGTGGTATAAGTAATGTGTGGAACGGGAAGGAAATGCCATTTGTATTAGACCACATAAATGGTATCAATAACGATAATCGTGTTGATAATCTGAGATTGATTTGTAGTAACTGTGATAGTCAGTTACCCACATATAAATCAAGAAACAAACGGAGGGTTGGCTGAGTGGTTGAAAGCGGCAGTCTTGAAAACTGTTAAGGGTTCACGCCCTTCGAGAGTTCGAATCTCTCACCCTCCGCCACATTATTCCACCTTAGCTCAGTTGGTAGAGCGGATGACTGTTAATCATTAGGTCGCTGGTTCGAGCCCAGCAGGTGGAGCCAATCATAGTCCCCTTCGTCTATCGGTTAGGACATCAGGTTTTCATCCTGAAAAGAGCGGTTCGATTCCGCTAGGGGATACCAATCTTTTTACTTGACATTGTATGTCATATTTGGTATAATATAAAAATGGACAAATTATCATATCACGGAAAAAGTGTAGACCAAGCAAGATGGGTTCTGGAAATTTTCGGAACACCTGAGAAGTGTGAGTATTACAAAGGTAACAAGTCTTTCGAACTATGGTTGGAAGACTGTCGAAATGTTATTGCTGCAAGGGAGTTAGATTACTAATGGATAAAGCAAAAAAAGTTGCAACACGCAAACTGCGTAAGAAGGCAATCAAACTACAGAATAGTAGTTCGGGTAAATTGACTATGGCTGAAGCGATGAAACGAGCAGGTAATCCTAATGAAGATAGCAATACTTAATGATACCCATTGCGGAATTCGCAACTCCTCTGACATCTTTATGGATTACCAAGAACAGTTCTATCGGGACGTGTTCTTTCCATATCTGTTAGAGAACGATATCAAACACATTCTGCACTTGGGTGATTACTACGACAATCGTAAGACAATCAACTTCAAGGCACTGCAACACAATCGTAAAATCTTTCTAGAACCTTTGCGTCAATATGGTATCACGATGGACATCATCATTGGTAACCATGACATGTATTTCAAGAACACGACTGAACTGAATGCTCTCAAAGAGTTACAGGGTCACTACATGAATGAGGTCAATCTTATTCTCAAACCAAAGGTCATGGACTATGATGGTTTGAAGATTGGGCTTGTTCCGTGGATTTGTCCTGATAATGAAAAGGAGTCCGTAGAGTTCATCAAGACTTGTAAGGTAGACTTCATTGGCGCACACCTAGAACTACAAGGGTTTGAAATGCAGAAGGGTATGCCATGTCAAGATGGTATGTCTCCAAAACTGTTTGACCGTTTTGAGTCAGTTCTCTCTGGTCACTTCCATGCCAAGTCATCACAGGGTAACATTCACTATCTGGGAAGTCAGATGGAGTTCTTCTGGAACGACTGCAACGATGACAAGTATTTCCACATTCTTGATACGGAAACAAGAGAAGTGAATGCGGTGCGTAACCCAATCACAATCTATGAGAAGATTTACTACGACCACGAGAACATGAACAAGTTCAAAGACCTCAAGTATTTGGACAACAAGTTCGTCAAGGTCATTGTCACCAACAAGGGTGACCCCTATGAGTTTGAACGGTTCATTGACCGTGTGCAGGCTCAGAAGATACACGAACTGAAAATCCAAGAGGACTTCAAAGAGTTCATCGGAGAAAATGTCGGGGACGAAGAGATTTCGCTTGACGATACCGAAACAATCGTGTATAATTATATTGATGCTGTTAATACAGACCTAGATAAGGGTAGGATTAAGAAAGAGATATCTGACCTTATGATGGAAGCACAGACAATGGAGATTGTGTAATGGGTCTAGGATTTGGTGATGGATTTGCTTTCTGGGAACACTATTGTAAAGTGCAGAAAGACATAATGGGATTTGAGAAAGGGACACCGTGCGACTGGTGCGGTCTTATAGAAGATGATACATTTCGAGAAACTGAGATTCAAGAACTTCCTATCGACGGGAAATAATTTTACAGAGATTGAATTCGATACTTCCCCTACCACACTCGTGGTGGGTCAAAACGGTGCGGGTAAGTCTACCATGTTAGACGCTCTCTCCTTTGGTTTATTTGGTAAACCACACCGTAAGATTTCGAAACCACAACTCGTCAACTCCATCAACAACAAGGGGACGTTGGTCGAGGTTGAGTTTCGGATTGGTTCACAAAATTACAAAGTTGTCCGTGGCATCAAACCAGCAAAGTTTGAGATATGGGTCAATGGTAATATGGTGAACCAGAATTCTCATGCACGGGAATATCAAACGATGCTAGAGAATAACATTATCAAGTTGAACCACAAGTCCTTCCATCAAATTGTGGTTCTGGGGTCTTCATCCTTCGTGCCTTTCATGCAACTTACCTCTCAAGCTCGGCGTGATGTGATTGAAGACCTACTTGATATCAACGTGTTCAGTAAGATGAACGGGTTGTTGAAGGAGCGAATGTCTATCCTGAAAGACAAGATTAGTGATAATACTCATGAACTGAGTATGGTAGAGACGAAGATTAACGCACAGAAAAAGTATCTTCGAGACCTGAGTGAAATAACTGCACAGCAGAAAAAAGAGAAACTCGACACAATCAAATCTTTACAGGAAGACATTCGTGTCCTGAACGAATCGAATGAGGAACTGACAAATGAAGTCACCGAAAAGTCTCCAAGTGTCAATGAAGGAACAACTAAGGTATCTAAGGATATTGCCTCCATTGACCAATATATGGCGCAGTTCAAAACACAACAAAAAGAAGTTGTCAAGCAGGCGAAGTTTTTCCAAGAGAACGATACATGTCCGACATGCGAACAAGATATTGACGAGACAACGAAGAACTATCATCTCGACAAATGCAAAACCAAAGCTGGAACTATTAAAAACGCACTCGATATTGGTGAAGTCAAAAGAGGAACTCTACTCGCGCAACAAGAAGAGTTGCAAACAAAGATGGACAATATACGGGAATGGCAGTCAAAGGTCAACGCAAATACACAAGAGATTGGGTCAATTAACCGAACCATGGATGTCATTAACACTGAACTCACGGTATTGTCTGAAGAGAGAGGTGACCTCAGTGAAGCGAATACTGAACTGGAAACACTTCGCGTAGAGAAAGAGGGACTGCAAGACGAGAAGTATAAACTATCGGAACAGAGTTCCTACTATCGGGTCAGTGCAGAGATGTTGAAGGACACTGGTATCAAGACCAAGATTATCAAACAGTATATTCCTGTCATCAACAAACTGACCAACGAGTATCTACAGATTCTTGACTTCTTTGTCCACTTCAATTTGGATGAGGCATTTGAGGAAACCATTCGGTCACGACATCGTGACGCATTCTCCTACGACTCATTCTCTGAGGGTGAGAAACAACGGATTGACTTGTCGTTGTTGTTCACATGGAGACAGATTGCCAAGATGAAGAACTCTGTGGCCACCAACCTACTGGTGTTGGACGAGACCTTCGACTCATCACTTGATGAGGACGGTATCGAGAACCTGATGAAGATTATTGCGACTGTCGCAGAAGACACCAATGTCTTTGTCATCTCTCACAAGTCTGAGTTGGAAGATGCAGCATTCCAACGAAAAATAGAATTTGTCAAAGAAAAAAACTTCTCGAAGTTAAAAGCTGCTTGACATTATACGTCAACTATGTTATAGTATAAACACACTGAAACATGAAAGGTTATTATTATGGAACTAACTGATACTACATTAAACATTTTGAAAAACTATGCAACCATTAATCCGAACATTGTGATTACTGAAGGTAACACACTGAAGACTATTTCGGTTGCGCGTAACGTGTTGTCCTCTGCCGAGACAACCGAATCCTTCCCACAGACATTTGGCATCTACGACTTGAATGAGTTTCTGAATGTCCTGTCTCTGGTTGACGAACCCCGTCTGAAGTTTGAGACTGACTACGTTGTGGTCGGTGACTCTACGGGTCGTTCATCGGTGAAGTATTTCTTCTCTGACCCTGAGATGTTGACATCGCCAGGCCGTAACATTGACATGCCAGAAGCGGAAGTTAAATTCACCCTAGATACTGACACATTGAGTAAAGTAAAACGTGCCGCCGCTGCACTGGGTCATGAGAATATCTCGGTCACCCCTGCAACTGGTGCGGTCTGTCTGACTGTCACTGACACCGAAGACAGAACTTCCAATACCTTCTCTATTGAAGTAGAGGGGACATATCCAGAAGGAGTTGACTTCAACTTCGTTCTGAATGTTGGTAATGTAAAAGTTATTAACGAAGACTATGATGTTGAGGTTTCATCTAAACTAATCTCTAAATTCACGAGTAAACAGTCACCGACTGAATACTTTATTGCACTTGAAAAATCATCAACATATGGAGCATAATGATGGCAAAAGATAAAACACCGCAAGAAGACCATACCGCAATTTACGAACTTGGTAATCGTGTCGCTCGTTCTACTGTCGCCGTGGTTGATACTGTCGTTCAGCGCGGCGGTTTCAAAGGTGAAGAACTTTCGACCATTGGCCAGTTGCGTGACCAAGCGGTGCAAATCGTTCAAATCTGTGAGGAGTATCAATCTTCTCAGAGTTTGGATGAAGACGAAGAATAAGTCTAGGCGTCTCCTTTCCGCCGACTTATGGGGTGGAGTGAGCGTCTCCTTTCCGCTCACTCCACTTTTTTCTTGACAAACACATTATAATGTGTTACTATTGTTTTTTATTATGGAGAAAGTATGAGTAATGAATTCCTCTGGGTCGAGAAGTATCGCCCTAAAACCGTCCAAGAAACTATCCTACCAAGTGAACTGAAAGAGACCTTTCAGAAGATTGTTGACTCTGGTGAGATACCCAACATGTTACTCACGGGGACTGCGGGTCTGGGTAAGACCACGGTTGCTCGTGCAATCTGTAATGAACTGGGTCTGGATTATATTGTAATCAATGGTTCGGAAGAAGGTAACATCGACACCCTGCGTGGTAAGATTAAACAGTTCGCATCGTCTGTCTCTCTGTCAGGTGGATACAAAGTTGTTATCCTTGACGAGGCAGACTACCTCAATCCCCAATCTACACAACCAGCCCTGCGTGGGTTCATCGAAGAGTTCTCACAGAACTGTCGGTTCATTCTGACATGTAACTTCAAGAACCGTGTCATCGAGCCCCTACACTCACGGTGCGGTGTGTATGAGTTCAACGTCAAAACCAACCAAGACCGTGCGACACTAGGACAACAGTTCTTCCAACGGTGTCGTGACATCCTCGTCAAAGAGGATGTTGAGTTCAATGGTAAGGTCGTTGCTAATCTGGTGATGAAACACTTCCCTGACTTTCGTAGGGGACTGAACGAACTACAACGAGGCAGTATCGGTGGTAGTATTACTACTGAGGTTATCGTTGAGGACAACAGTAAATACAGTGACCTGTATAAACATTTGAAGGATAAAGACTTCAAGAAGATGCGTCAGTGGGTCGTAAACAATATCGACCTCGAACCCGCATCAATCTTCCGTGGTGTATATGACAGTGTGGAAGGTCATGTGAAACCAGAGAGTGTTCCGCAACTCATTCTCATTCTTGCTGATTATCAATACAAGAATGCGTTTGTTGCAGACCAT
>Ga0206682_10005302_pt1 | contig 10189 bp, 7 predicted proteins | sample M240m12015metaG_FD_155444 | JGI IMG/M metagenome (GOLD analysis project Ga0206682, IMG submission 155444) | Ammonia-oxidizing marine archaeal communities from Monterey Bay, California, United States - M2 40m 12015 | ecosystem: Environmental > Aquatic > Marine > Intertidal zone | place: USA... | reverse complement strand
ACCCAGGGAGCTGATCAGGTCCGTCCGCGCGTGTAAGACCGCGGCGGAGGAACGCGCGCTCGTCGCCAAGGAATCCGCGTCCATCCGCGCGTCCCTCAAAGACGCGCAATCGCACTACTCGCACCGTAACGTAGCTAAACTGATGTACCTCCACATGCTGGGGTACCCCACGCACTGGGGACAGATGGAGTGCGTCACACTCATCGCACGCGCGTCGTTCCCGGAGAAACGCATCGGCTACCTCGGACTCATGGTCCTACTGGACGAGCGCCAAGAGGTGACCATGATGGTCACCAACACCATCAAGAACGATCTCGCGCATAGGTACGTTTATTTTAATTCTCGTATATATGAGCAATTAGACTGACATCACGTGTGTTTTGTTTACACAGAAACCATTTCATCGCGGGCCTCGCGCTGTGCGCCCTGGGGAACATATGTACCGCGGAGATGGCGCGTGACGTCGCCCCCGAGGTGGCCGCGTTGCTCCACAGCAAGAACAGCTACGTGCGCAAGAAAGCCGCGCTGTGCAGCGTCCGCATCGTCAAGAAAGTTCCAGATTTGGCGGATGAATTCGTCGACGGAGCCGGTGAATTGCTGTCGGACAGGCACCACGGCGTGCTCCTATGCGCGGTCACCCTGGCGCTGGAGCTGTGCGGTGTGGACGAAACGCACGTGGTGCACTTTCGGAAGCACGTGTCGGTGCTGGTGAAGATCTTGATGTCGCTGATCCGAGCCGGGTACTCCGCGGAGCACGACGTGGGCGGTGAGTTTCTTTTAATTCTCGTCGTATGGGCAATTAGAATGACGTCGTGTTTTGTGTACAGGCCACGCGGATCCGTTTCTCCAGGTGAAGCTGCTGCAGCTGCTCGCCAAGCTGGGCGCCGGGGACGCGGACGCGAGCGACGCCATGTCGGACGTCCTCGCCAACGTGGCGTCCAACACCGACGGCGCCAAAAACGCGGGTAACGCCATCCTCTACGAGGCGGTGAACGGTGAGTTTCTTTTAATTAGCGCGTATACGGCAATTAGAGAACTGACGACGTCTTGTCATGTGTACAGCGATCATCGGCGTGGAATCTGTCGGCGGGCTTCGCGTGCTGGCGGTGAACATCCTCGGCCGTTTCCTCGGTAACAAGGACAACAACATTCGATACGTCGCGCTGAACACGCTCGCCAAGGTGGTCGCGGTGGACACGCAGGCTGTGCAGCGGCACAGGCACACCATCGTCGAGTGCGTCAAGGACAGCGACGTCACCATTCGACGATCCGCGCTTCAGCTCGTGTACGCGCTGGTCAACGAGAACAACGTCGAGACTTTGGCCGTGGAGCTGCTGGATTACCTCGGCGTGGCGGATATCGAGTTCAAGGCGGACCTCACGCGGCGGATCTCGCAGCTCATCACCAAATTCGCGCCGAATCGCAGGTGGCACGTGGACACCGCGGTGGAGTTGTTGATGAAGGGCGGGTCGTACGTAGCCGAGGAGGAGGTTCGTTTCTTACTTTTATTTCTCCTTCTTGTGGGCAATTAGACTGACGTCCGTCGTGTTTTGTGTCCAGGCTCGCGATTTCGTGGTTTTAATCACAAACTCTCCGGAGCTTCAGGGGTACGCCGGCCGGGCGCTGTTCCGCGCGGCGTTCGATTTCGATCAGCAGTCCAACCACTTCCAGCTCTCCGCGGTCGCCGCGTGGGTCCTGGGCGAGTACGGCGACGTCGTCGTGGATCAGACCACGCGGCTGCAAGGCGAGGTCAACACCGTGGTTTCCGAGGAAGACGTCGTCAAGCTGCTCGAGTCCATCTTGGGTGATATCCACGCGCCGAGTGCGGTGAAGCAGACGGCGATCACGGCGTTGGCTAAGCTCGGGTGCCGGTTCAAGACGCAGACGAGGGCTGTGCGCGGGGCGATGGACAAAGCGGGGACGAGCGCTAACGTGGAATTGCAACAGCGAGCGTCTGAGTTTTGCAGGATATTCGACGCCGGCCCGGCGCTCGCGGCGCCGTTACTCGAGCGCCTCCCGCCGTTCGTGATGAAGTCGAAGGAGGCGCTGCACGGCGTGGCGGGGCGGGGGGTCCACACGGGGACGGCGCCCGCGGCGGCGGGCGCGGGCGGCGGCGCCGGGGACCTCCTCGGGGATCTCATGGGTATGGACGACCCCGCCCCGGGTGCCCCGTCGACGGGCAACTCGGCCGTAGACTTGCTCGGGGATCTGATGGCCGGGTACGACGCGACACCTTCATCGGCGGCGGCGGGCGGGTCGGTCGATCCGCTCGCGGACCTCATGGGAGGCTTGTCGACGCAGCCGGCGGTCGGTTCATCCGCCTCGGGCGATCCTTTCGCTGCGATGGGCTCATCAATTGGCGGCGCGGCGGCGCCATCGCCGGTGGACCCCCTCGGGGATCTCATGGGTATGGGCGCGCCGGCTCCCACGTCGGCACCCACTCCGGCGGCGTTCGCGGACCCTCTCAGTGACCTGATGGGCATGGGCGCCCCCGCGGCGCCGCCGCCCCCGATGAACGCGGCGGGCTCTTCGCCGGCGGCTACCACCCTAGTCGCGTTCTCCAAGGATGGCGTGGAGGTTTCGTTCGAGTGCACCAAGCCCGACGTCACGGACCATTCGTTGACGACCGTGGTGGCCACCACACGAAACCTGGGCGGGACTCCGATGACTGGGTACGTGTTGCAGTGCGCGGTTCCCAAGACGATGAGTTTGGCGATGAGAACGGCGTCGGGGGGTGAATTGCCCGTAGGGGGCGTCGTGACGCAGAGGCTGGACGTGACGAACTCGCAGCACGGGGAGAAGGCGCTGGCGATGCGGCTGAGGTTGGCGTGGAACGCGGGGGGCGGCGCGGTCGTGGAGCAGGCGACCGTCAACTTCCCGGCGGGGTTATGACGCACGCGAGCGGGGACGTCGATCAGATCAAAATCTTAAATTCATTAAATCGCGTCACTCGTCGAGGACGCTTTCATTGGAAAACGGAAATGCAAAAAGTAAAACAAAGACTGTGACTCGTATCATAGACTCTTATCGCAGTCTCTCACGCCGCGGCGAGGATCATCGCGGCGCCGGTCGCGGCGAGCAGGAACGATGTGGGCATTGAAGCGGCGCCGGACGTTGAGCACGTTGTCGTGAGCGCGGTTTTTTCTTTGGAAGCGGTGTTGCACAGGCTCAGCTCGCACGCATCTTCGTAGTCGTGGATAGCCTTCTCGACGGATGTGGGAAGATCGTCGTGGTCGCAGGTATCGTGCGCCATCAGGATCTTTTGGTACGCGTTTTTGCAGACGGTCTCCGTCTGGCATTTTGTCCCTGTGGCGCAGTTGTTTTCGGCGAGTTTGGTGACTGTGGCGTTGAGCTCGGACGCCTCGTCGCAGTGGGCTTCGGCGCAGTCGTCGATCGTGACGTCGTACTTGCGGTGGATCTTGCACTTGGTGTAAAAAGACTCGAACTCGTGAATCTCCGTTTCCACTTCTTCGGGAACTTCGTCGTGGTCGCAGTGATCGTGATGAGCCCTGATTACGTTGTAATTCTTCTCGCACGTCGCGGAGTGGGCCTTGGTCTTGCAGTCGGCGTTTGCCTCGAGGTAGGTCAGGGCTTTCGCCATGGCGGTCTTGTCGGTGCAGTCGAGGGGCCAGCCCTCGGAGGCGGCGAGGCAGGCGCACTCGGGGGCGGCGGCGTGGTCGTCGTGGTGATCGTGGCCGGCGTGATCTATTGCGGCGAGGAGAGATCTGAGAGATCTGACCCGCGTCCCGGACTCGGAGATGGACGCGCGGTGCGCGGCGGCGGGCTGGGAGGACATGAGGAGGAAGGCGGTGCCGATGGCGGCAACCTTGGAGATCCCGCAGATGCTGCAGCTGCAGGAGGGCATGATGAACGGTTTGTCGGTCGTAGGTGTAGAGGCTTGCGCGTGGGGGGGAATGGGGAGAAGAGGCGGCCAGGCTGTCAACGTCTCAAAAACCTAGACCTTTCAGAAATGCGCGTCACAGATATTTTACATTATCACGCGCGCTGACCCCTAATTCTTGGTCTATTCACGAAGTCATCTCCCAAAAGCGATTTATGACGTCTGTAGGCACTGATCGCGCCGCCAAAAATTGGTCGCCAAAGAAATCATCAGTTTCGCACAGATAATGCAAAAAACGCACTTTTGGGTTTATTTATTCAAGAGAAAAAAAAACAAGGAAAGAAGACGAGGAGAGGTCGAGAGCCCTCCCTCGACTCTCTCAATTCATCGGAACGGCCGGTCATCCGTTCAGTGGCGATGACCGTGGCCGTGGTGGTGGCCGTCGTGGTCGTCATCCTCGTCGCCCCCCCCGAGGTTCATGTCCTCCAGGCTCGGCCACCTCGGAAAAGGATCTTCGGCAGCCGACACGACCCCGCGCAGCCCGAGCTTCCACTCGTCCTGTCGCAGGCGTTCGTTCGGATCCGCCCGTAGCCTCGACGCCTCCACGCGCGTCACCAGACACCGATCCAGTCCGGCGACGATCGCGCCGCGGTTCATGCGAACGCCGATGAACACCAGCTCCTGCCGGCGGTCCATGAGTATCGGGTTGACTGTGAACAAAACACGCCGTTAGTCTCTCTAATTGCCCGTACGGAAATAAAAATAAACGTACCAAAGTCGCGTTCAAGCGCGTCCCGCTCGTCGCTCCCATCCTCCGGCCACATCTCCGCGGGTAACAAGCCCATCCACGGGCCGCCGCAGCCTAGTTGGAGCACCGCACCCGCGTGGCCCCACTCGCCGCACATATCGTCACGCCCCGCGATCCACACGAAGCCCTTGCTGCGGTACACCACGCCGTATAAATCGCGAGCAGTCGCGAGTTTGGCGTTCGTCTCCGCCTTGCGGTGCTCCAGTGGCATCGCCATGGCGTTCCCATGCCGTTCAATGTCGTCAGTATCGTCGTCAGTGTCACCCATGTCATCCATGTCGTCGTCCATGTCGAACACTTCCTCCTCGTCACCATCCTCGTCACCTTCGTCGAGGTCGAGGACGGCGGCGAATTCGTGCAGAAATGCGCGGAGCCGCGCGGGGTGAAACGGGGTCCGTGACTTGTACACAAAGTTGCATATGCCGTACTCTTTGGTCTGCACGACGCGTTGGTGTTTGCTCTGTAAGGTGCGGAGCCACCCCGCGGCGTTGGACGCGGCGTCCGGGTCATGCCTGTTTGTGCATAGGAGTTTGTTCAACGGCGCGTCGGCTCGGGTCGCGAGGATGATCTCGGCTCCCGGGTTGAGCTGCGTCAGCGCGGACTTGAGCGCGAGGACGTCGGCGCGTGACACGAGGTCGCACTTGTTGAGTACGATGAGGTCGGCGAACTCGATCTGCGAGACGAGGAGCTGCGCGACGCTCCGGTCGGCGTCGGAGTCGGCCGCCTCGCCGCCCGATTCCCGCGCGCCGAATCGTTCCAAGAGATCCGCGGGCGACGCGAGGTCGCCGTTGAACGCGGCGGCGTCGACGACGGTGACGCACGTGTCGAGGCGCGCGACTTGCTCTAACGTGGACGCGCCCCGTAGGGATTTGACCGCGGCGGCGAGCTCTCTGGCCTCGCGCGGGTCCAAGCTGGACGGGTCGTCGGACGCGCCTGTAAATAAAAAATAAAAATAAAAATAATAAAACACGTCGCACTAATTGCCCGTACGAAATAAAAATAAACTCACCCGTAACGTCGATGCCGAACGTCTCGGCAACCTGCGCGGGCTCCGAGACCCCGGAGGATTCCACGACGATGGCGTCGAACTTGCGTTGGGACGCGAGGTCCGCGATGGCCTTGACGAGGTCGGCGCGCAGCGTGCAGCACACGCACCCGTTCTGCAGCTCCACCAGCCCCGGTTCGTCGCGATCCAGCGCGCGGGTGTTGCGGACCAGGGCGCTGTCGATGTTGAGCGCCGCGACGTCGTTGACGACGACGGCGACGCGAAAGTGTCCGGCGTTCTCCACGATGCGCTTGAGCAGCGTGGTCTTACCGGCGCCGAGGAATCCGGAGAGGAGGGTCACGGGGATCGGGGTCTGCATGGTCATGTCGTGGCTCAAGGTGGTGGCGCGCAGAGGGTTTTGGGGAATCTACCAAACGCTGTGTCGATCGAGCCATCCGAGGAATCTGCCGAGGAACGTGTCGTTTCATGAAGTGCGCGTTCAGATGGACGGTCGAAAATGACTCAAGAATGTGGGTCTGTTTTACTCCAGCCAAAAAGCCAAATTTGGGGTAACGAAGAAAACTCGGGTCAACCCAAAGTCGAGAGCGTTAAGTTTTCGTGCGGTGAACCTGGGGAGGCCCCGCATTGCGACGAACCCGCAACGAACGCAGCGTCCGGGCCGCCGCCGCCGCGCGCGTTCATCGTCGACCGTACGTCACACATCGCGACCTCGACGAGCGCGCGTCCGTTCGATCGAACCGGACCAGAGGGCGCGTTCGGTTCCGAGAAATCGATTAACTTTTAATTCCCCCGGTCGAGTGACGGGAGGGAGTGGAGAGGCACACGCGTGGGATGGCGACGCGTTACGACCCGTCCATGGCTGGACCGGCCGATCGGGGACGACGCCAGTTCCCCGCCGGACCGTCGCAGATCGCCGGGCTCCCGGGAAACTTCGCCGTGCCGAGTGCGTGCCCATCATCCACCGCCTCGACCCGACCCGCTCCGCCACTTCCCGGATTCTCCCTCGGAAGCGCCGTACGAGAGTCGCGCGATGACTCGCGTGAACACCGCGCTGACGTCGTGTCTCCCGTCCCCTCTCTCACGCGCAGGACCTCCCGATAACATACCGCCGCCCCCCGGAGCCGGAGGCGGCGAACGACGACCGGAGCCGCCGAGCCTGCTCCTGACGGGCGAGGTGCCTCCGCCCCCCAGAAACATCCCCCCGCCCAGGGCGGCAGCGCCACCCATGCCCGGCCCGCCCCCGCCGGGCATGGGCATGGGACCGGGGCCGCAACTCGGTAGGTTCAACCCCGGAGGAGGATTCAAGCCCGACCTGGACGCGATGCGCCTGCCGCGCGTCGGCGCACCCCTTCGCGGGCCGGGAACACCGCCCCAAGGAGACGACGGCTTCGGTGTCGACGATTTTCCCCCATCGCGGCCATCGCAGCCGCCCTCGCGCGGCGGACCCGGACCCGGGCGCGGGCCCCGTCGATTGGGCACGCCGAACGACGTACGCGAGCTCGAGGACAGGCTCGTCGCCGCGGAATCCGCCGCCGCCGCACACGCCAGCAGGCTTCGCAACATGGAACGACGAATGGCAATCGCGGAGGCGGCGCGAAAAGAAGATTCGGGAGGCGCCAGGGGAGTCATCGAGGCGCTCGAGCAACGCGTCTCCAACCTGCAGATGGAGAACGCGCGCGCCGGTGGGCTGGTCATGGAGCTGAAGGGGCGGCTGGACGCGACGGAGAGCGACGTCAAGGAATCGAGGGCGCAGGCGATGCGAGTCGAGGCGGCGGCGCAGGTCGCCACCGTCGCTGCGCGCGACGCGTTTGACCAGATCCAGCAACGAATCGGAATCGAGCAGGGCTCCGACGCGCGAAGGCTCGACTTGCTATCCGCGGAGATTGCACGCATCACGCGCGACATCGCGGACACGCGCGGGGAGGATGCGGCCAAGCGGCAGATTCTGGAGGCTAACATCGCGCGGGTGGAGGGGCAAAAGGCGGTTGACAACACTAGCCAGCAGTTCCTCGACGTCCGCCAGAAGCTCAACCAAACGGAGCTCCAGGTCGTCGCGCTCATCGAGCAAATACAGGACGAGCGGAGGCTGCGCGCGGAGGCGGAGACCCGGCTGGACGTGGCCATCTCCCGAATGGCCGAGCTCAACGACGCGAGGGAGGGCAGCATGGTGCGCAAATTCTCATCCGAGCTCGACAACGCGAGGCTGGAGCTCGCGCGCGCGTTGTCCGACGAGAAGGAGGAGGCGCAGACACGCGACGACCACATCGTCCGCGACAAGGACGAGCAGCTCGCGCAGTGGGAGAAGGTCGCCACCAAAGAACGGGCCCGTAACCTCGAGCATCAGCTCATCCTCGAGAAGGCGGTTCGCGAGGAGCACGACCAGCGCGTGAACCAGATGGATTCACTGAACAAAGGACTGGACAGGGTGAACCACGAGGTGACCCAGGCGCTGCGGGACGAGATGCAGACCCGCGAGTTACGGGAGAACAAGCTCAGGGGGCAAATTTCCCAATCCGTGCTCAAGCTCCACGCCGCTAACAAGGATACCCGGGACAAGCTGACGCAGGAGCGCGACGAGATTCACGCCACGCTCAAGACGGAGATCAAGTCCCGGATGCATCACCTCGCGCTGCTCGAACGGCACATGAGGGACGCGCAGGTTGACACCAAGCAGACGATTCGAAGCGTCGAGGTGTCGTTGGCCAATCGCATCAACGCCACGGACCAAAAGGTTGACATCGAGATGAACATGATCCAAAAGCTCGTCGCTCGGCAGTCCAAGCTCGAAACTGACTTTGTCCGGTTCAGCGAGGATATCGTGTGCGCGTTCGATACGATCCAGGAGGACCTCACCGTCGCGGCGGTGTCCCAGGCGCTCAACACCGAGTGCGACAACGTGCAAGCCGAGTACGTCTCCGACACCGCCGCCGACATCTTGGAAGTGGTCGAGGCTCAGGATAAGCGGGACAAGGCGAACCACGAGAAACTCTCCCGGGCGGTGTTCGGGGACGACCCGGAGAACGGCGGCGTTGGGTTGCTGCCGCGGGCGCAGAAGACGGAGGCTGACGTGGCGCGTTTGCAGCGCCAGGAGTTACGCATCCGCGACGACATCGACGGCGTGAACGAGCGGCACGACGCGCTACGGGCCGAGGTTGAATCCGCGCAGTGTTTACACGCGGTGGACGTGGAGTCCATCCAGGCGGAGCTCGACGCGGGAGCCGCGGACCGCGCCGCCATCTTCGACGACGTCGAGCACAAGGTCAAGGAGCAGATCAAGCACCTGCGCGAGGAGAACGTGTCGAGCATGCGGGTCATCGAGTCGGGCATCGACGACAAGTTTGTCGATTTCCGCACCAAATTCGGCCGCAAGCTCGGCTCGCTCGAGTACACCACCGAGGAGTTCCAGGACTTTGTCGTGCATCAGTCGCTGGAGAACGAAGCGATCCGCATCGACGCCGAGACGTACGCGGAGGCGCGGCTCGGTAAGGAGCAGGACAAGAGGCTCGCCGCGCTCGCCGACCTCAAGCAGCACGTCACCGCCGTCGTCGCCGACGAGGCTAACCAACGACGGCTAGGCGACTCCGACACGCGCCGCGCGTTGCAGGACGACATCGCGGACCTCGAGGACACCGCCGCCGATGCCGTGCGCGAGTTACGCGAGGGCCTGCGCGATGAAATCTCCGAGCGTAAGTTTGAATCCGAGGCGCTTCACAGGGACCTGGGCGAGGCGTTGAACGTCGCGCGGAGCCGGCTGGAGTGCGACGTGAGGGCGCTGGAGGAGCAGGCGTCGGGTAACATCGCGGCGCAGAAGCTGGAGGAGGAGTTGATGCGCGCCGAGCTCGACGACGCGATGCAGTGCCTGCAGGATGGCGTCGAGGAGGTGAAGAGCAAGGTTGGCGAAGGGGTGCGTGAGGCGCTCGGTGAGGAGCTGGAGAAGGTGAACGAGTCGCTGGTCAAGGTGAAGAAGGATACCGAGGAGACGATGAAGGAGCGGTTGAAGGATGTGGTGACCTCGCTGGTGGAGCTGACGGAAGATGTGGAGGCGGTGAAGGCGCGAGCGGCGGCTGGAGGCTCGGCGGCTGGAGGTTCGGCGGCGGCGCCCGCGCCCGCGGCGGCGCCCGCGGCTGCGCCCGCGGCTGCGGCTGCGCCCGCGGCTGCGGCTGCCGAGCCCGAGCCGGAGCCGGAGCAGATTCAACACGACTTCGGGCCCGACCCCGCGGCTGACGAGGAGGCTCCCGCGGCCGAAGAGGCTCCTGCAGCTGAGGAGGCACCCACCGAGGAGGCACCTGCCGAGGAGGCGCCTGCCGAAGAGGCGGCCGCTGAAGAGGAGGCACCTGCCGAGGAGGCACCCGCCGAGGAGGCACCTGCCGAGGAGGCACCCGCTGAGGAGGCACCCGCTGAAGAGGCACCTGCCGAGGAGGCACCTGCTGAGGAGGCACCTGCCGAGGAGGCACCTGCTGAGGAGGCGCCCGCCGCTGAAGAGGCTGCCGCTGAGGAGGCGCCCGCCGAAGAGGCACCAGCTGACGAGGCTGCC
>Ga0206682_10005301_pt1 | contig 10189 bp, 8 predicted proteins | sample M240m12015metaG_FD_155444 | JGI IMG/M metagenome (GOLD analysis project Ga0206682, IMG submission 155444) | Ammonia-oxidizing marine archaeal communities from Monterey Bay, California, United States - M2 40m 12015 | ecosystem: Environmental > Aquatic > Marine > Intertidal zone | place: USA... | reverse complement strand
CTAACGATAGATTTGGAGTTAAACCTTTATATTTCCTAAAAACCAATAATGACTTAGTTTTCACATCTGAAATAAAACAATTTAAATCTTTTTCCAACCTTAGTTTAACCATAAATAATAAAAATAAATCAGTTTATTTAAACCATGGTATTAGCCCATTAGACAACACAACTTATTTTAATGAGATTTCAAGGTTCCCTAAAAGTTCTTTTTCAAAAATAAATTTTGAAAGTGATTTAGACTTTAGTTGTATTACTTATTTCTCTTTAATCAATAATAAAAAAAAGTTTCCAACTAATTTTAGAGATTCTTCAAAGGAATTATCAGAATTAATATATGATTCTATTAAAATTAGAAATAGGGCAGATGTAGATTTAGGTATTTCAATTTCAGGAGGAATAGATTCTACTGTTATACTTCAATACTATAATAATATTTTAAGAGATAATAATATTACAAAGGAAATTCCAACATTTTCTGCAATTTCACCCGGGCTTGACGGTGATGAATCAAAATATATTTATGAGCTTAAAAATCACTTTCCTATTTCAAGTAATTACATTAACACTAATGAAGAGTTTGATTTAAACGATTTTCATAATTTTTTAAACTCTATTGAGTTTCCTCCTAAAACAATGTCATTTTATGCACAATGGTTGGTTTCAAAAAATATGAAATCTAAAGGAGTTACTATTAATCTAGTAGGACAAGGTGCAGATGAGGTTTTCGGAGGTTACCATACCCATTTTTTCCGTTACCTTCGGTTTTTAATTTTGAAAGGTAGAATTTTAAAGTATTTTTCAGAACTAAATGCCTATTCAAAAATTAAGGGTATTAAGATTAGTGTACTGCATAAGATTATACTTAATGATTTAGTTCTTTTATCTGCATATAATCTAGGATTAAAAAAAGTGGACAATAAATTATTAAATGATAGGTATAAAATTTCAGATATAACAGAATTTCTAAAAAATGATCTTTTGGTTTATGAGCTTCCATTTTTCCTACATTCTGATGATAGAAGTTCAATGGCGCATAGTGTAGAAACAAGACATCCATTTTTAGATTTTAGAATTGTTGAGTTTGGTTACTCTGTTTCTGAAGATTTCAACTATAAAAATGGGTGGTCAAAGTATATATTAAGATCTTTATTATCGGATAATTTGGATAATATTAAATGGAGAAAGGATAAGAAGGGCTACACTGTTCCAGATTTAAATCTGAAGAGTAAATTTATTAATAGTTCTGATTACACTCAAAATGAGTTCAGAAAAAAGTGTTTTAATGTTATTTTTGGTTTAAATTAATTTTTAATATTTGACTAAAAAAATACTTATTATATCTTATTCTTTCCCCCCCTCAAATAAAATAGGAGGTAGAAGATGGGTGAAGTTTTCAAAATATTTAACAAAAAATGGTTTTGATGTTCAAGTTATTACATCTAAAAATAAAAATGAAAATGCTTGGTTAGATGATTTAACTTATTTGAAAAATAAAATTGATTCAATATCCTTTAATTACCCAAGTTACCTGGGGATAGTTTCAAAAAATTATTTTCAAAAAATAATGTATCGTTTAAGTTTATTGTGGTCTAAGTTAAATACTGAATTTAATTATTTTGATAAATCTGTTCATGGTAAGAAAAACCTTCTTCGAAAAGTTAGATTTTATCTAAGAAATGGATTTGATAATGTAATAGTTAGCGTTGCGCCTTTTCACATGGCTACATTCATAAGTGAATTAATCCCCCAATACCCCGAAGTTAATTTTATAGTTGATTTCAGAGATCCCTGGTTAGAAAATGAATCTTCGTATGGATATCATACCATTTCAAAAAAAAGACAGATTAAAGAAAATGAGTCAGAGAGAAAAGTTATTAATTCTTTCAATCATGTTGTTTCAGTTTCTAAATTTATTACAGATTCTCTAATAATAAAGTATCCTAACTCAAATGCTAAATTTCACACTATCCCAAATGGCTTTGATAATGACGACATTAGTGAATTAAGTAATGATATTAGTTCAAATAAGATTAAATTAATTTTTGCTGGAACTTTATATGATAACTCAAAAAAATATTTCAAAAAATTATTTGAATTATTAAATGAATTAAAAATCATTGATAAAGAATTATACAATAAAATACAAATTGACTGCTATGGACACTTTAATTTAGAAATTAACCAAATCCCTGAAGTGATTAATATAAAAGAGCATGTTGATAATAAGGTGATTAATAGAAAAATATTATCCGCTGATGCATGTTTATTATTTCTTTCTGATGACATTAATTATTCTTTTAGCACAAAATTTTGTGAGTATCTAGGACGAAAAAAGCCCATAATTGTTTTTTCTAATAATGGTCCAACTAGTAAATATGTAGTTAAAAATAAAATTGGAGAATCAATTTCAGAACAAACTTCTTTATCTACTTTTATAAATATCCTTCAAAGAATTGCTTTAAAACAAAATTACTATCAGTTATTTGAAAATAACCAGTTTGAATTAAAAATGCTTTCGAACAATTATATCAAATTATTAAAATAACAAATTATTTTGAGAAATTATATTAGAATTTCATACGTTACTTTTAATGATCTTTATTCAGGCATTTATATTTCTCAAGTTATTAATGTACTTAATTTGTACAAGAAAAATAATATTGATATTAGATTGATTTCATTTGTTCCGTTGAAATATTTTTTTTCAGAAAAAGTAAAGATTAAAAAGGAGTTTCATAATGTTATTATAATTCCAATGTTTTTAAATCTTAAACGTTGGAAAATCTATAGGTTTTTCTTAGGATTATACCTTAAAAAAAATCAAATTGTAATATGTAGAGGTATTTTTGCAGCTAATATTGCTATGCTAATAAAGAATAGCCATCATAAAATAATTTATGATGGTAGAGGTGCTGTTAACGCAGAACAAGTCGAATACGGAGTATATAATAATACTGGCTTAGAGAACGAAATATTCAATATTGAAAAAAAAGCAGTCCTTAATTCAGATTTACGAATTGCAGTTTCCAATAAACTAATAAAGTATTGGAAACAAGAATTTAACTATAATTCACAAAATCATGTTGTAATTCCATCAAGTAGTAACAATAATATTGTTGATATAAATAAAATCAAAAGAAACGAATTAAATATTTCAGAAAATACGATTTTAATTGTTTTTTCAGGTTCTTTTTCTAAATGGCATTCTTTTCCCAAAATGATTGTTGATTTTAAAATGTTTTTAAATAATGATTCAAATATCAAAATTTTATTTCTTTCAAAACCTAATCCTTATATTAATGAGATTAAAAATATGTTTTCAAAAAGAGTATTGGTGAGATGGGTTAAGTTTGAAGAAGTTATTGATTATCTTAGAATTGCTGATTATGGATATGTTGTTAGAGAAAATACAGTAACTAATCAAGTTGCTTCACCAGTAAAAGTAGCTGAATATTTAAGTTGTGGATTAAAAATTTTGATTTCTAATGACTTAGGAGATTACACTGAAATTGTAGAACAAAATAATTTAGGTTTCATATTAAATAATAGTTTTAATTACAAATTAAGTAAAGTTGATTTAAAGGAATCTGAAAGTATAATTAATTTCTATGAAAAAAATTTAGCTATATGGTCTAATGAGATTTCAAATCGTTATTTAAATTTAATAAAGTGAAAATTGCTCTTATAACTGATGGTATTTCTCCTTTTGTTGTAGGAGGTATGCAGCAACATTCTGCATCGATGGGTGTTGAATTAGTCAAAGCAGGACATTCAGTAGATTTGTTTCATTTTGTATTGAAAGGACAAGAAATCCCAACTACAATTGAAATAAATAATTTTTACTTTAAAAGTAATAAAGGGTTTAATAATGTTTTCTGTTGTTTTTTCCCAATTTCATTTAAATTTCCTGGTCATTATTTGTGGAATTCTTACAAGTACTCTAAATGGGTATATAAGCATATTAGTTTACAGAAAGATGAATATGAATTTATATACTCTAAAGGCTTTACTGCTTGGAAATTATTAATAAATAGGAATAAGATTAGTGAAAATATTAAAATTGGAATTAAGTTTCATGGCTATGAAATGTTTCAATATGCCCCGAATTTTAAAATAAAACTTCAATATTTTATGTTGAGACCATTTGTTAAAATGATTAATAGAAAGGCAGACTTTATTTTTTCATATGGATCTAAGATCACAGACATAATTCTTGATTTAGGCGTAGATAGTTCAAAAATTATTGAGTTACCTTCAGCCATTGATGAAAGTTGGATAAATGAAAATAAATTAAATGTTAATCAATCCATAAAATATTTATTTGTTGGAAGATTTGAAAGAAGAAAAGGAATAGAAGAGATTAATAATACTATACTTAATTTATCCCAAAGCGATGAAAATTTTGAGTTTCACTTTATTGGATCTATACCAAAAGCAAATAGAATTAAAAGTGAAAAAATAAAAATTATTTACCATGGATTAATTAAAGATGAAGAAAAAAAGAAGCTGATATACGATAAATGTGATGTACTTCTTTGTCCAAGTTATTCTGAAGGAATGCCTAATGTAATTTTAGAAGCAATGTCCAGAGGATTGATTATCATTGCCACTGACGTAGGTGCAGTTAGTTTAATGGTTTCAACAGAAAATGGTTTCTTATTAAATAGTTGTAATGAAAATTTAATTGGAAAAACTATCAATAGAATTAATGCAACTGAAAAAAAATTATTACGCCAAATGAAATATTGCTCTGTAAAAAAAGTTAAAAATAATTTTGTTTGGTCTAAAGTTGGTAATTTATTAAATTATAAAATTCGAAATAAGTTGAATTTATTATGAAAAGATTTATTTCTTTCCTAGTATACTTTATTACAATTTTTTCTGTATCTTCTATAATATATGTTCATATATTAAGACCTTATCATCTTGAATGTCAAGTTAAAAGTTCAGATAGATATCAAACTAAACTTAATAAAGTTCAAAATGAGAATTTATTTAATTGTAGATTAATTTTATTAGGAGATAGTAGATTTACAAAAGTAAAATGCGATTTTTTTAATGAGTGTAACCTGTCTATTGGTGGAGAAACGTCAAATACTATGTATGAAAGATGTAGAAACTATAAGTTTAGAGATTCAATCAAAGTTGTACTATGTATTGGATTAAATGATGTTTTGTTTTCTTACAAATATAAAGCTATAATAAAAAATATGAAGCTACTTATTAATCAATTATTAAACAAAACCAACTTTTCTAACTTTTACATCTGTAAAATACTTCCCATAAACTCATCAGGATTTTTTTACAAAAAAAATAAGGTTAATTACACAATTAATAAGATTAATTCGTTTTTAGATTCTATTTCATTTAATCAGTCTAATAATAAAATTGAAATTCTTGAATACAACAAATTTATTAACATAAATGATGAGTTAGATTTGAAATATTCAAATGATGGTATTCACATTAATCAAAATGGTATTGGTGTTTTTAATAAATATTTAAGTCAAAAACTTAAGTATGAGTAAGAATATTTACTTCCCTGGTCTAAATGGTCTCCGGTTTTTTTCTGCTTTAGCTGTTATCATTACACATGTTGAATTGATGAAACATAAATTAGGTTATGAAAATATTTGGGAAAATACCTTAGTTCATAACCTTGGTGTTATTGGGGTGTCTTTTTTCTTTGTCTTAAGTGGGTTTTTAATTACATATTTAATGTTAACAGAACAGAAGCAATTTAAATTCTTTTCTGTTAAGAAATTTTATCTAAGGAGAATACTTAGGATTTGGCCTTTGTATTTTTTAATATTTACATTAGGCTTTTTTATATTACCCTACTTCACTTATGTTCCTTTTTTTTCGGAACAATTAAGCAATAATTTTTTTGGTAATACAGTTTTTTATATTTTGATACTTCCAAATATTGCTCTTTCTATGTTTTTTGCAGTTCCACTGATTGGACAATCTTGGTCAATTGGAGTTGAAGAACAATTTTATTTGATTTGGCCAATATTATTTAGACTATTTAAAAAGTTTAATTTTAAATTATTATTAAGTTTTCTTTTTTTTTGGGTTTTAATAAAACTATTTATTTTAATTACAATTAAATATTATGATTTTCATTGGCTCTTAGTTCTCAAAAATAATTTAGCGATGTTAAAATTCGAGAATATGATAATTGGTGCAATAGGTGCTTTGTTGCTATTCGAAAATAAAGTAAATATTTTAAGTTTAGTTTATAATAAGCTTATTCTATTGTTATCAATAACAGGGATATTTATTTCATTATATATTATTCCAGATTTATTTACTGATGGACTACATTTACTTCATTCTATTTTTTTCTTGGTCATAATATTAAATATTTCCTCCAATCCAAACTCCTTTATTAAACTTGAAAATAATATTTACAATTTTTTGGGAAGAATTTCTTATGGAATATATATGTATCATACTATTGTTATTTATTTTGTCATTCAGGGTATTGATAGTTTGAATTTTGAAAATAAATTTTTTTACAATTGTGTAATTTATCTGTTTTCAGTTCTTATTACATGCTTAACTTCATATTTTTCATTTATGCTTTTTGAAAAACAATTTTTAAAGCTGAAAATCAAATATTCTAAAGTCAACTCTTCAAACTAGATTATGGATAAACAAGGATTAATTTATAAATATTCTTTAAAAGATAACTTGTTTTTTCTTTCCATATTATTTATTTGTCTTTTTTCTTCCTCATATGTTTTCTTTAAATATCCTTTTGAATTTTATTTTTATTATATTTTAGTAATATTAATATTGCCAATTTTTATTTTTAAAAATGGTATTCCTAAATTCGTTTTATACATCTTTAGTTTCCTTTTCTTAGTTGGAACCTTTCATGTTTTTTTGGGTAATAATTTGCCCTTTACATTTATTAAAATTTACGGTGGTCTCTTTGTAATGATATTATTCTATTTCTATATTATCAACATTGTTAATTTTAATATTGAATATCTATTCTACTGGTATTGTAGATTTTCTCTGCTATTAAGTTTAATTGGTCTAGTTCAGTTATTTTCATATCTTCTAAACTTCAAACTTGGATATGATTTTTCCTGGGTTTTGAATAAATGGGGAGTTGTAAATGGTGGAATAATTGGAATAAGGATTAATTCTATTATTTCTGAACCAACTTATTTAGCTACTGTTATTTCACCTGCAGTGTATATATCTTTAAAAAATTTAATCTCTAAGTCTAACCTTATTTTTAGTAAAATACAATCTGTCATAATAATTGTCATTTTAATTTTCACTACTTCATCAATTGGTTATTTAGGTATGTTAATTTCTATTTTGTTAATTACTGACACTGTCAGACTTAGATATTTTATTTTTGGTGTTATTATTTCTTTATTTATGTTTAGAATTTCTTATAACTATGTAAATGAATTTAGAACTAGAGTTGATTCTGCCAAAGGCTTATGGGTTAATAAGGATTTTTCAATAGACAATACAAATAATTCAAGTTTTGTTCTTTACAATAATTTACAAATTGCTAAAAAGAATCTTTTAAAGCATCCACTTTTTGGAACTGGATTAGGTTCTCATGAAATTGCCTTTAAAAATTATAGTTTAACTAATTCTATAATTAATTATAAATTTGAATTTAATATTAAAGATGGCAATTCTTTATTTGTTAGGTTATGTACCGAAACTGGTTTAATTGGTTTAGGATTTATTTTATTACTGTTGGTTAAAGGCTTTATTTATAAAGTAAATGATGATAATAAAGATTTATTTTATCATCATCTTATTAGTCAATCAATTTTTGTTCTATTGATTCTTGTATTAATTAGACAAGGCAATTATATGCTAAATGGTCTTCCATTATTATTTTTAATGTATTTTTATAACTACACTCAATATAATGATAAATTAAATAAAATTGGAGCAGAAAATTAGGTGTAAAAAAATTATATTCTTATATACCGAACTATCAGGCTACATAATAAATTCCTTTGAAAATGCATCATTGAGTGGGTTTGAAGTGCATGTAGTAAATTACCCAATTAATAATGAAGCACCGTTTGAATTTATTAAAAATAAAAATATCTTTTTTTATGAAAGAAGTGATTTTAAGTCATATCATGATATTTATACACTTATCAATAATATCAAACCAGGTGCAATCTTTTTAAGTGGTTGGGTAGATAAAGATTATTTAAATGTTGTCAAGAATTTGTCTATAAAATCAAAAAAAATTTTAATGCTTGATAATCCATGGAGAGGTACTTTATTTCAAAAAATATGGGCCCTTTATTTTATTTTTTTTTATAAATCAAAATTTGATTGTATTTGGGTTCCAGGAGAACCACAAATCAAATATGCAAAAAAATTAGGATTCAAAAATGATTATATTTTTGAGGGTTTGTATAGTTGTAACAATAAAATTTTTAATAATAATACACTTTCAAAATTTAAAAAATCTAAAGTAATACTTTTTGTAGGTAGGTATTCTGAGGAAAAAGGTCTTCAAGAATTATGGCAAAACTTTGTTAGTATTAATTTCACCTTGGATTCTAAATGGCAATTGTGGTGTGTTGGAACTGGAAATTTATGGCCCGATAGGATTAAAGACTCAAATATTAAGCACTTTGGTTTTGTCCAGCAAGAAAAGCTCGTTGAGATAATTACGGGTTCCGATATTTATGTGCTTCCTAGCAAATATGAACCTTGGGGAGTTAGTCTACATGAAATGGTATCTATGGGAAAACCTGTTTTAGTTTCTGACAAGGTAGGATCTAGTTATCGCTTTGTTAAAAATGATGTTAACGGCTTCATTTTTTCTCACAAAAAGAAAAATGATTTTAAAAGTAAAATGAAAAAATTAATGAAATTATCTAAAAAAGATCTTGAAAAAATGGGTAAAGAAAGCTTAAATTTGTCTAAAAGTATTTCAACAAATACTTGGGTTAAAACATTAAATAAAATTTATGACTAAAATACTTATTACCGGAGGAGCTGGGAATGTTGGTGGTGCGCTTGCAATAAAATTAGTGGAAAATCCAAATTATTTCGTTGTTATTGTAGACGATCTGTCTACTGGATCCACTACCAAATTACCTTCTAAAGAACTTTCCAATTGGAGGTTTGTTAACTGTGACGTTAATAATTATACAAGTATTTCAGAAATAATATTAACCAATCATTTTGATTATGTTTTTCACTATGCTGCTGTAGTAGGAGTTAAACGTACTCAAGAAAATCCAATTATGGTTTTAAATGATATTGAAGGAATTAAAAATGTTTTGCAGCTTTCTAAAAACAGTTCTGTTAAAAAAGTATTTTTCTCTTCTTCTTCTGAAGTTTATGGAGAACCTGTTGAATTACCCCAAAATGAGGAAACAACTCCGTTAAATTCAAGAGTTCCCTATGCTATAGTTAAAAATGTTGGTGAATCATTTTTCAGATCTTATTTCAAATCCTATGGATTGCCATATACTATATTTAGATTCTTTAATACTTATGGACCCAATCAAAGTGAAGATTTTGTTATTGCTAAATTTTTAAAATCAGCATTAAAAAATGAAGATATTACGATTTATGGAGATGGGTCTCAGACTAGAACATTTTGCTATGTAGACGATAATATAAATACTTGTATTAAAATATTTGAAGACAATTTAATGATGAATGATGTAATCAATATTGGTGGAGCTAAGGAATACAAGATTTTAGACGTTGCAAAATTGATAATCGAAAAGTTAAATTCTAAGTCAAAAATTATTCATTTGCCTGCTTTAAAAGAAGGAGATATGACTCGTAGAATGCCTGATAACTCTAAAATGTTAAATATTATTCAAAATGATTTAATTTCTTTAGAAAAAGGATTGGATTTAATGCTTGAACATCCTGATTATAGATCCTAATGTGCGGAATAAATGGTGTTTATAATCATCAATCTATAGAAGATGTAGAAAATAAAGTCAAACAAATGAATAGTTTGACTAAGCATAGAGGTCCAGACTTTAGCGACGTTTATTTAGATTCAACAGTATGTTTAGGCCACAATAGACTCGCTATTATTGATTTAGACAGTAAATCCAATCAACCATTCACTTCAAATGATAAAAATTTAATTTTAGTTTATAACGGGGAGATTTATAATTTTCCAGAGTTAAAAAAACAGTTGTCAGGTTCTT
>Ga0206682_10005300_pt1 | contig 10193 bp, 10 predicted proteins | sample M240m12015metaG_FD_155444 | JGI IMG/M metagenome (GOLD analysis project Ga0206682, IMG submission 155444) | Ammonia-oxidizing marine archaeal communities from Monterey Bay, California, United States - M2 40m 12015 | ecosystem: Environmental > Aquatic > Marine > Intertidal zone | place: USA... | reverse complement strand
TAGTTGAGGCACGCCTACACCAGTCATTAATCTTGTAGTACATACTGATCCAGGTCCAATACCGCACTTTACAATGTCTGCTCCACGTATAATAAGTTCTTCTGTCATTTCGCCTGTGATTACATTGCCGGCAATAATAGTTTTTTCAGGGTACTCATCACGTAATCGTGCAATAAAGTGTCCAAAGTTTTCATGATAAGCATTAGCAACATCTACAGTTATAAAAGGAATGTCAGGATACATTGCAAGTACTGCTCGCATTGTTTGATAGTCAACTGCATCATCGTTCCATATGGCCGCAGTGCCAGTACAAACACTTACGTATTGCATTTTTACACCTTTGGCACGTTGCCAATCTTCAAGTGTATAATGTTTACGTATTACAGTTAGCATCTTGTGTTTTTGTAAAACTTTAGCCATAGCAAAAGTTCCAACGCCATCCATGTTTGATGCCAGTATTGGAACACCTACCCACTGTTGTCCACTGTTGTGAAAGTTAAAGGTTCTTTCTAGACGTACTTCACGTCGACTTTCAAGGGTACTGCGTTTTGGTTTAAACAGTACATCTTTATAATCTAGTTTTATATCTTGTTCAATTCTCATCTAGAAGTCGACCTCTCTGCCTTTGCTTTCCCAAGTACCATAACGTGTAGGTTCAGGACGATTAAGTTTTTCTTCACCCTTTATCAAGGTCTTTTCTTCTGCACTTTCTTTGCCACATACAGAGCACTCGCCTGATACACCACCGCAACTGCCTTTCACACGTCGGCCTTTTAGGAGGCCTATAGCCATTATCGCCATAATAACCAGAAATAATACCAAGCATATTATAAATGTCTCCAACTGTTAACCTTTAAAAGCATAATGAATTTCGCAACCATTCTCACCATCTTCGCTAACTTCAATGGTTACGTCTCTACCTGGATATTTATTGGCTATTTGCAAATATAAATCATCGCTGATCATTTCACAGGATTTATAGTCCAACTCAAGCACTCCAGTGTCACTGTGTCCTTTGTCTCCGTCCGGTGCCATATCATACAGTCGTTGTAACCAACGTTTGAATTGGATAAATTCAATGTCTCTGTCGTCGTGGAAGACCTCGATACACACCCTGAAATGGAAAATATGCCTATGAGGATAACCAAGAAACGATACATCATCCCAACCTCCTGTTGCTAGTTTTGGATCTGTTAATGCGGCAGGATACTTATGTATACCTTCCTTTTGGAATGTTACCCATATCTTCCTACTTGCATTTGACTTGTTTGTTTCAATAATATCACGTTCTGCTTTTATCATAGTGGCTCCTGTTTCTAGCTCATTTATAGGTGAGTGCTTCATCTTTTGTGTAGTCTTTCCATGGTGTAAACTTTTGTTCGGTCATATCATTTACATCCATACACCATACACCGCCGTTGTTGCCATTAAACACGTCATCAGCAATTTTAACAGTAAGGTTTGGGTTACTGGTTTTTACATCTGGCACATGTACACTTAGCATTGGAATAAACTTTTTGTGTTTCCAAATGCTAACATCAAGTGCAGATAACATAACATCATGTGTATGAGCTTCATAGTCGAATGTTACCCAAAGGCCCTGTTTCAATAGTGTTTTAATTGTGTTATTATAATACTGTAATTCTTGCCAATTGTCAACATCTATTTTACAATGATTTGCACCCATGTATACATGTACAGTTGCATGTTTAAGTATTTCTTCTACAGGTGTTTTGCCGTTTACAAACAATGTTTGCATACCAAACGCAGGTGTATGTTCTACTTCTTTGCCAGTAAACAATTCAATATTGTCGTAGTCTAAACTAGGCACTTAATAATTTCCTCAGGGTTGTTTTCAACTAGATTAACTGGATTGCTCAGATCATATGTTTTGTTATCAAATTCTGCTAAAATAGTTTCAAAATTATCTTCTAATGTTGTATTGTTTGCATCTAAGTTGTGTACAAATCCTAAGCCTGTTGGAAATGTTGGAATAGTTCTCACAGTTAAATCAGGACGATATGTTTTCAGCACATGCATAAACTTCCATGTATCACCTGCCCAGTAAAATGTATTCCATTCACGGGTTGCAGTTTCTGGTACAACTGGATAGATATCATGTAATAAAACTATTGTGTCTTTGTTTGAATGCTTCTCAACATTTATAAAGTCTTTAAGCACTTGATCATAATGATGTAAGCCATCAATAAATGCTAGTTCAATTTTATCTCCAAGCAATTGTTCAACATTTTCATTTGCAAAAAAATTATCACTATCCATTTTGTAAACTTTTGTTAAGTCAGATAGTTCGTATTCAAGTACAGGATTTGGATCAATACCAATACATGGTGTATGCGATAAGGCGTACTGTAAACTTCTGCCTGTGTTTACACCAATTTCCAAATAGTTACGTGGGTTGCAATTACGATGGAACCATTGTAACCATGCTCCATATTGCATTCCTGGCAATAAGCGTTCTTGTGTTTTGGCATGTACTTTTGCTTCTTCCATGTCCTTATTAGACTGTTGCGGTTCATCAATCTTCATACCTATTCCTCATTGTTAAGTGTATATTATACAACAGTATTGTGCTAATGTCAATCAAATAATGCATTAAATTGTGTTTTACTGTTTACTATTTTCTTGCCAGTAGTGCCTCTTGATCCACCAATTACACTATCTAAGAACTTGCTATGTGTTTCTAACAATGCCATGCTTTTGTTGTAATCTTTCTGTGCAAAAACTTCATCAATAATATCACGTATGGTAATTCTGTTGAACGTTTCATTTACCAACATTGCCGGCATTGCTCCTTGATCATACAGTCTGTTTGATTCTTGTACTGCGTATATATGTTGCCATACATTGTGTCCCATAAGCAATGCATAACTGAAACTATCCCAACTGGTTTTACCTTCTTTGCCAATCTTGTTTAGGTCGCCTGGACCATACTTGCAAATATCTCCAATAGTACAACCAGCACTGATCGGACTATCATCAAACTGCTTATGTATACCATCACGCATTACAACATCACTAAACTTGTCTGTATTGTATGCATACTTCTTATTATCAGCAGTGGCTTCCATCAAGTAACTCCACTTTTTGCCTCTGTCATCTGCACGTAGTCTTGTGTAAACTTGTCCATTTGCAGTTGCTAAAAAAGGACTTGCACAGTCAAAACTTACTGTAAAGTTTGAATTAGCATGACGTCTAACACTGCGTTGTATATCTGTGAGCAACAATGCCCATTCTAATTTGCTAGTGCCTAAAAAGTGCATCCAGTCATGCTGGCCTTTTTCTAACAATCCCTCATGTATCAATGTAACCAAACGTCTTAGTATAAGATGTAAATCACACATGTTTTGTCCGCCCATGCCCCAACCGTCAAATGGTCTGTCATATTTGTCTGAACAAAACTTTTTCATGGTATCGTACCAACTATCTGCTTCAGTATGATTTGATCCTTGTAGCACATTTAGTATTTTTAAGTCTTTACCTCTGGCTTCCATAAAGAATTCATTGTTATACAATGTTGCATCAACAGCATCTTTGTAACTTTTAATACCACATGCTTCTGAGGCTTTTGGATCTAAATATGTCCATGTTGGAATATCCAATGTCATGCCATAGTTTGCAATGCCACTTTGCCATTTTATTACTGCTTCACGTTTCTTTTGAGCGGCTTTGTCTGTTGTATCAGCCCATGCTCCTGGCCATACACCTTTTGCTATCTGGAATCCTCCTGAATCAGCAACCATAACAGTATCTGCTGATCTGTTGCGAATCATGTCTTCTTTTGGAACATGCACTGATAAATCCATGTTGGCATGTCCTGCACTGTACAAACTCCAACGATAAGGAAACAATGCTTCTTGCTTATTAAGCCAATTCATTGCTTCCATGTTGGGTATGCCTTTGGGTAACCTATCACCAATAATGCTTTTCACCTTGTCAGGATAACGTTCTGCTCCAATAAATGTAGCATAGAAACTGCTTATTGCAGGCAAGAATATTGCATAGTCATTTTGTTTATCAGTTAGGTTGTCTTGTTCTAGCATTATTTGCTTTGCGCCGGAAGTATGTAGTCATATACTGCAATGCCTGAATCAACTGTAATCTTAGTTGCACCACTGTCGCTTATTCTCACAGTTTTATCTCCAGTTAAGTTCATAATTGCTATGAACTGTTGCACAGGCCAACTCCATGCTTTAGTAAGTTTGCCACCAACGTCATGTTGGAACACAAAGTCACCTGCGTGTGTACTATGATCACCAAACAAGAACTTCAAGTGTCCATCTTCTGTTTTGGTTTGAAATGTTGTTTCTTCAGCATTTGCCTGTGCCTGCATTTTTAATCGCATGATACTTGCAGTAGTTGGCTCAAACTCTATATCCCAAGGCACATCTTTCATCTTTACGCCTTTTAGTTTTTCGTTAACAATTTCGCTAACCATGAACCTATAGTCGTTCTTAAAGTCACCAGCGGCGTTTTTAAAATGTAGCCCAACTGGTGCTTGTTCACCGTTGCGATCTTGTCTCTTTACACTTATGTCTGCGTTTTCTTTGTATTCTGCAATGTTCAACAATATCTTTAGTTTTGCCAAGTTGGGCATACCAAATGTACCAATATAGTCAGCAACAGGTTTATGAAACTTTGCTTGTAACACAACACTCTTGTCTTCAGCAAGACCATCTACTGATGTAGCAGTGTCTGTTCCTGTAATTTTAATTAGGTCAATGCAACCTAAGTCATAGCTGTGTTCAACTAAGTCTAATAGATAATCTCTCATTTGTTCTTCTCCAGTTTATAAATTTTCAATAGTAGCCAGTCCTTGTGCCGCCCTTATTGAACTAAGTTCGCCAGGCTTTTTAACTTCGAGCCAACTTATTCCATTATCTAGCTCGTCATAACCTCTTACAACAGATCTAATTATTTCAAAACCAACTTCTTTGCACACACTAGTCATTTCATCTTCAGTAGTATAACAATAATACATTTCGTCTACTTTGTCAATACCTTTTGGATAATCACAGTTGTTATAGGTAAAAATTGCAACACCACCACTTCGTAGAACATTATAAATTGAATGTAAGAATGTTTTTATTGTTGGTACAGTTTTAAAATTAAAATAATCAACTACAACAACACATCCTATCTGTCCTTGTGGCAATTTGTTCAAAGGATCTGAATCTTGTTCATTCATACTGTACCAGTTAATGCGTCTTGTCATTGTTGAATTAAAGAAGTCAGTATTTACAATACTAGGAAAATCCTCAGTTTCAACAATATACATTGGAGTGCCTGCAACTAGATCATTTGTGATTTCACCATAACCTGGTTGTATCTGACACACTGAATACCTTGCATGAATATATGATGTAATTGCGTTTACCAATAGTTGTTTGCTTTCTTCATTGTACAATAAGTCACTTGTTTTAAGCCTGGAAAGTTTTTCCAAGCGAGGCAATTCTACACCATGTTTTTCTATGTGCTCGCTTTTTGTATAATATGGTATGGCAAGCTCGGTCACTGTTTGTTTTAGTCCTTGTTTGAATCTATTTAGATCGCTATCAATGTCCTCTAAAATTTTTAGTATCTCAAGATGTTTGCCTGAAATGCTAGATTTTAGATCCTCAGTATCAAAGTCGTTTGTTGCTAGATCCGTTTGCACAGAACTTAGTTGTTCATTTATACTGCGACGTATTGGATTAAGATCCATGTTTTGAACAAGGTCGTTATATCTCACGTACTTGCGTAGTTCTTTAAGTATATCCATTATTCAAACTCAAATAAAGAATTAAAAGTATTTGCAGTATTTGTTTCGCTTGCCAAGTCCCATTCAAGAACATGTAACAAGTTGTCTATCTTTTGATCTACCACAGTTGCTTCCATCAGTGCATCATCAAACGGCAGTTCTTTGAACCACTGTGGCAAATGCATCTCATCTGTAGGATAGCCGATGCTGGTCCAGTTAAGTGGATTGGGCTTTAGTTTGCAAACAATAGTTTTCATACCATCAATTATCTGCTGACTGTAGTTGTCCGAGTTCATCTTCTTCATGGTATTCCAGTTCATGCCAGCTCTAACATGTCCAGGCATGTTTGCACGGCCTTCACGTTCTTCCTTCTTGCTATACATGGTCAGGTTGTTAACACGTTTGGGCGAACCTTTTTCCCAAGCAGGGCGTTCTTTGAAATCAAATTTAAATGCTTTGATCATCTCAATAATCTTTTCTCTGCCAGCACCTGCAAGTACTTCAACAAGCAAGGTCATCAAAAAATCTTGTATAACCTTTGGCGTATCACTACGTTTCAAGTCCAAGCCCATTGCTTTGATCTTGCCTTGCTTGCCTTCTATGTCTAGTCGCTTGCCTTCCAAGTCAAATATGTTTACTGCATAACGTTTCTTTGTTATGAACAATCCTCGGTCTGCAATAAGTTCTCTACCACCTTTGATAATAAGTCCATTGTCTCTTGGCACATGGAATGCTTGTTCCATAAACCTTGGCCAACTGTCGTTCAGTTGATCACTAATAGCATCATACAGTTGTATACAAATTTCTTTGTTCCATTGCATAGTGCCAGCATCTATATCTTTCTTCAGTATCGGATATGCACTGAAGTATACCGAATCTGTATCACCATAAATTACTGCGTCGCCAACATGATCATACTTGCCAGTTATTGTTTCGTTGACAAAAGCATCCATGTGATGTGCTATTGCTCTGCCAGTAAGTGTTGTGCTTTGTCCAATACGTTTATCAAAGAATCTACAACCTGGATTGAGAATAGCACCATACAAACTGTTCAAGTTAATCTTCTTAACCAACTGTCGCTTGTCTAAAAACTCTCGCTCATCAGGATCAGTTGCGGCTCTCAGTTTCTTTTGTATTTCTTGACGTTCTCTGTACCAACGTGCGAGTAAGCCAGGAACAACGCCTTCTTTTTCATAAGTGAATATAGTACCATTGGCACTTAGTATCCACGGCTGGTTGCTATCAAATATCAGTTTCCATAGCTCTGCGGCACTGTGTACACTTTCTTCACCATTCTCCCAGTCCACTGTAATCTCTGTGCCACGTTCTTGTTTCATAACCGCAGTATATTCTAGTGAACCAAACAAACCCTCCCAAGCCATTGCAAAACTTGCTTTGTTGTTCATTTTATTTTTGATATAGTTATTGGTCATTGTTTGACGCAGTTGTCCAACAATAGTTTCCTGACCCATATTCAATGCTCGAATAGCTGACGGATACAAACTGTTGATGTCAATAGCACCAACATACTCATGTATACCTTTTTTAGGATATGCAACATAAGCACCTGCCGCCGCAGTATCATCATCTGTTAGTCGTTGTGCTCTATTAGGCACAACCATGCCTTGTTCATGTGCTTCGTTTATAATTGCTTGTTCTATAACTGCAACCGCACCCATTGTTGTTTGTAGCAACACAGTATTTGCATGTGCTAGTTCACTTGCTAGTGCAATAAAACGGAGCTTCTTATCCATCTTGTCAAGCAGTGCAGTATCCTGTCTTGAATACTCAATAAATGTTTTAAAGTTTTTGTTGTACAGTTGATCTAGTGTGCCTTCATATGCAGTCTTCTTCTCATCAAGTTCATATTCACCAATAGCATCTAAACTATAACTGTGTCGCTCTTCGTATGTGTACTTTCTATACAGTTGCATGTAATCCATATGCACTCTGCCAATGGTATCGAATGTTACGTTCTCTGATCCAAAGCGTTCAAATGTACGTTTCTTGGGCAGTTGACTCCACAAACAAAAACGTCTAGTATCATCCTTGCTTAATATTCGTGCAGTTCTGTTTACAAGATAGGGTATATCATAGCCCTCACTGTTCCAACCACTGATTATGTCTGCATCTTCAATCAGGTCCAAGAACGTTCCTAACAGTTCTTCTTCTCTTTCAAATAGCATTGTGTTAGGAAATTCATTGCATATTTCTTGTGCAGTCTCCCAGCTCATTGATTTGGGAGGTATGACCAATGTGACCAACTGCTCCATCCACTGCAAGTATATACTAATTGCAGTTACAGGATTAAAAGGATCGGCTGGCGAACTGTAACCCTTAACAGGATCAAAGTCAACTTCAATATCGAAAAACGCAGTTTGCAACTTAGGTGCATCAATGCCTTTGTAGTTTTCTTCAAAGCATCTAAACACAGGATTTATATCAGATTCAAAGATATCTTTGCCGTTTTGAATACGTAATTCTTTACGGAATTCTTTGTTGTTGCGTGTTGCAAATCTACTGACAGGTTGTCCATAGATGCTTGTATGCTTACCTCGTGGGTCAGCATAGTAAAAACAATAACTAGCAGGAAATTCTCTGTACTCTCTCCTGCCATCTACACGTTCTACAACGTGTATTCTATCTTTCTCTCTATCAAACAGTGCGTCAACATAACTCACAGATTATAAGGTCCTTCCAGCAGTTGTAAGTATCTCATCTAATAGTTCTTGGTCTTCTTTTTCAGCAGTGTAACTTGCTTTGTGTGCAATACGTATTGCTTTTTTAAGCACACTTGGTTTGATTTGTAGTTCTTCAGCAATGCTTTTTACTGTATCACTGAGTCCTTCATTAAGTGCTTCTACTTCGCTCATTACACCCATACCTTCGTTGATAATTTGTGTAAGTTTTGCTTTCTGTTCTGAGTCAAATTGGGTTGTCATGTAAATACTCCTTTGTATAATGCATTATAAACGTATTAATCTTAAATGTCAATAACTATTTTGGTTAAGTTTGGCACTTTTAAAATCGGGGTAGCGATATCTCGATTCTAGGGCAGTACCCTCCCTAGCCTTATGGATCGGTCCCAAGGCTATTCTTTTCTAAGTTACGTGTGAGACTCATTTCTTTCATTGCATTGATATTATTATAGTCCTTGTGTATTCTCACGATGCTTGGTGAGATATGATGTATATCAATTTTATCTGTTGTATATAACATATGATCAGCAGGACGTAAGCCAAATACTTTTGCTTGTGTAATTATTTCCAAGGCCGCATGCGGTTTAATAATATATCCATATCCACCTATACTATACAATCCTCTGTAGTGTTTGAATTTGCCATGCTCTTTTCTTTCATGTAAACTCCATATGCGTATATCTTCTGACTGTGCGTTAAGTTCATCATTGTATGTACCTCTGTACGGATCAAGACTGTCAAGTTTAAGCACATCAGGAAAACGTTTTAAAACTTTTTTTGGCAATGGACGAAGCATATAAGCATCATGCTCAAGTATCATCATTGGTTCTTGGGATTTGTAACATTCGTTCCATAAAAAATAATGGCTTAGGAAACAACCAAGCACCCCCAGTCTACCGCCTTTCATTTTTGCTTTATACTGACGTAGGTTTAAACTTGCTAATATTTCGTGTGCATCTCTACCGTCAATTCCATGAAATATTTCTGCATCAATGCCAAATTCCTTTGCACGTGCAATGCACTTGGCACCCATTGTGCGTGATATATGGCTACTTTGCAGTACTATTATTTTAGTTCTCATATACTGTCTCCCAACGTGCAATCCATTCTTCTTTCATTGCTGATACTTCTGGAGTTTTATATGCACGTTTAGTAAACTTTTTTGTTTTACTAGTTTCTTGATACACTTCATCGTTGTTGTTACCAGTGGTTTTATAATGATCGTGGTAAATTTTACTTTGTAATCTTTTGTACGCATTCATTGGATATGTTATATCTTGTATCCATTGATCAACAGGATTTATACCAATCATGCCAAATGTATCGACCCATAATCTGCTTACACAAGGAAACAGTGTGCTGTCAGGACGCTTGCCATTTGACTCCATGCTTAATAAACCTTTATAGTCTCGGTGAGCGAGTATTTCTTGATCCCAACCTTGAGTACGCATATAAGCATCATCATTCCAAATAAAGTACCAATCGCTAGTAATCTTCTGTGATAGATAATTGTAGTATTCGTGCAAACCTTGCCACCCAATACGTTCTATACAGTGTGTTTCTTGTGTTGCGCCTGTGTTCTCTACTAACATTTGCCACTGATTGCTTGTAAAATACTTGTGGCTTTCTACATCATCTTCGTCATATGCTACTGCTATATGAAGCAAAGAAGGATCAGTAGCCATTTCTAGAACTGTAGTCACACTTTTCTTGACCATTGCAGTACGTGTCCGTGT
>Ga0206682_10005299_pt1 | contig 10193 bp, 19 predicted proteins | sample M240m12015metaG_FD_155444 | JGI IMG/M metagenome (GOLD analysis project Ga0206682, IMG submission 155444) | Ammonia-oxidizing marine archaeal communities from Monterey Bay, California, United States - M2 40m 12015 | ecosystem: Environmental > Aquatic > Marine > Intertidal zone | place: USA... | reverse complement strand
CATTAGATAGTCTATTGACTACCTTTACATCTAACCATTGTGTCATCTCTAGTCTCATATCATTAACTAGCATCTGTATATAACTCATAACCTTTATTTTACTTAATTAATATACCTTAATATAAGAACTTTCTAACGACCTCACAACTATTCCTATGGTTATTTTTTGGGTATATAGAGAAAAACAGAAGAGGGGGTGGGCCGGACCTGTAGTCTACCTATCATTTCCTCTTCATTTATATGGCTTCTTTCTACACAATATATAGTAATATAAGTATATAGATATATGAATATATAACACTAGTCTAGATTGATATGCTTCATTAGAGTGTAACACCGAGAGGTTATATCTAAGTAATGTATGCTTATCTCTCTTTAAGTCAATAGGTTAAAGGTATATCTATAAGTGGGTCCCATCTTAAGTTACCTCAGAGACAAGCTTTAGCTTGGTATGATACGCTTGATCAACCCATGTGCCAATAGGATGGATGGTAAAATATGCGCGTGACCCCTTCGGGTGAAGAAAAAACGCACCCCCCTCCTCGTTTATATCACCGGTCTATTATTAGGATCATTCAACCAATTGGCTCTATCTAGGAAAGGCTCTATATATACATCTTTATTATCAACCTTTATAAATCTATCTGCTATTATCTTATGCTGATGCTTGGAAGGATGCAATATATCTCTAGCCAATAGATCATCTTCTGGAATATCTCTATATCTTTTATATGTGTAATTACCTCCTATCACTATATCTCCTTCTACTCTATTATAAAGATCATATGGTTGTGTGTTGAAGTAATAGTAGTTTATATCTCTTTGACTGCACATACCTGCTATTGCATCTATCGCTCTCTTATGCTCAAACAATAATAAGTAACCTTCCTCCATCATTACATCTTTAAAATAATCCTCTTTGTAGATGTATTGAGCTTGATCACCGTAACCTTGATTGTATGCCATACATAAGAACTTATGACTACCATCCTTATATGCCAAGTATAGATGTCTTCCAAATATCTGATGAAAGTGATATACCTTTCTAACTCTATATCTATCTATCACTCTATTTAACGCAACATAGCTATGATCTGGACCTAAGCCTGCTATACCTAAGTTAATAATAGGAACGCTAGTGTGGTTAGATACTAATGTCGGCCATATAAGATCATTATACATACCTGCACCAAATGTATTACTACAACCTAATGCTATATCAACCTCACCATCATACTTTTCGTCAAACTCAAATGATGTTCTAAAGTTCTGTTTATTGACATAGTACCTAATAGGGTTGTCTTTGTAGTGTTTGACTAACTCCTTATACTCACCTAACTCATCTACTCTATCAAACTGATGACTATTATCTGTACCTGACCACTTATAGTACCTTCTATCACCTTCCTCTACTAAGTCTTCGGCATAAAAGTAAAAAGGATGATCTATAAACTTCTTCCAATCTGGATTGTTAAGATAGTCTGTCTTCATAAAGTATCTAATAGTTTATTAATGCTATACTTTAAACTGTTGATTGATATAGTAGCTCCTGATATAGCATCTACAAAGTTAACTCTTTGTTTAATACCTATCCATTGCCTCAACCATCTTCTTGATCCTATCTCACCTCCGTAGTCTTCTCTGTATACTAATATACGTACAAGCTTGATAGTATTATCTTTATCAAGTAAGACCATGTAATCAAATGTATCAAACTTACTCCTTGCATGACCTATAAACACTTTATCATCTACATTACTAATATAGAAGAGAGTTCCATCTAAGTCTCTTCTAAATGTATCAATAAGTATCACATCTCTATCATAATGCTTTGACAACACCTTAGTTGCTTTCTTCTCTAAGTTAGTACCTCCTAATAGTAAACTTATAAGAATTATGCGCGTGGCAGAAAGAAAAAACCCACCCCCCATCATCTTAAATGGTTATCTTGCCATAATGAGTAATCGGCTTCATTAACTTCATAACCCCAATGCAATAATGATTGCTGTATAATAGGAGAGATGTTCCAATCTTTAGTCTCATGTATACGTTTATAAATAGCCTTCCTCCATCTTCCTCTATTACCACAAAAGTTATGCCATCTCATAATCTGTCTGTGATCATCATCATGTCTTCTTCCTAGATAGAACTTACAATACCATTCAAACCAACCGTAAGGATCATCAGCATGCATCCAATCCATATCTCTCCAATACTCATAAGGCATACCAGACTTAACTTTAAAACGATTTAACTTACGATCATACTTCTCACCTAAGTACAAACTCTTATCTATCTCTGGAAAGCATAATTCAAATAGCTTACTATAGTTAAAGTCAGCAGGCTCTACAGCAGTAAGTCCAAAGTACGTTCCTCCAAACGCTCCTCTTTCTATAATCTCTGTAGGAGATAGTAAAGGTAAAAATGTTGCTTGACTCATGCTTTAGTCTTCCAGAATGCTTGAACTGCTAAGATAACAAAGCATAATGCTATCTGGACTGCTATCTTTGTAGTAAATTTCTCATCAAAGAAGAGTTGTATCAATGCAGCATAGACTATTATACCTATTGCAAAGCCAGCAAACCTTCCAGCCCATACACTCTCTCCATATCCTTTATAATGATACTTTGTAGACAATACAAAGACATAGGTAAGCGGAACAGATAGAGCGTACCATCCCCACCACGTTTCATCGTATTTAGGAAACTTGAATTGAAGGTTATGTTGAAACCAAGCTCCTATTTGTGCTAGTACAGCTAATGCTGCTCCTGCTCCTATGTAAAACCAATTTATATCTTTCATAAATTCTTACTCTTCGTATGTAACTTTCTAAGTAGTCTTTCATATGCTGATGCATATACACTATCTACAGAGAATAACTGAGTGCCGTAACTAACTTCTGCCATTGTAGCATGTACCTTAAAGAAATTATTACAGTACTTCTTTGCAGCTTTAAGATGGTATTCATTTTCACATGAATCTATTACCTTTAATGCCTTCTTAAATGATGTATGTATACTAACCACGGTTTCTCTTTTTATCTAACATTATCTGTCTCTGTTTAAACTCTTCTAACTCTTTAGCTAGTTTATCTTTACCCTCCTTTGATAGCTTCTTAGGAGATCTACCAGCGTATTGATTGCTGGCTTTACTATATCCTGGATGCTTCATTATACTAATTGACTGTTACGTTGTGCATTTCTTACTAAGCTCTCTACTTTATCCATTCTAACTTTTTCATAAGTATCAGTAACATCAGTATTAACATAACACTCAGTATCATTATCCCATCTATTACTCTCCTGAGTAATCTGTAAATCAGCAGACTTACCAGAAGCAGTAGTCCTTACAATCTTAAGAGCTTTTATTCTACTTACATTCCAATCCCATCTCACTTCTAGCTGAGGTAATCTACCTTGAGCACTTTGAACAAACTTAACTCCTTTACCAGATAGCTTTTCAGTTAAAGCTTCTTTCTTAAGTTTAGTAATATCTGTATTTTGAGCACTAATAGCATCACTTAACTCTCTAGAACTCTCATAAAATGAAGCAATAAGCTTATCATATTTTTTCTCAATAACATTCCAAGCAGCAATGATATCGTCACTATGATCAACAGCACATTGCATAAATTCAAATCTAGCTTGTGACTGATCTAGCATATTTTCATCCATAGTATCATAAGTTGAACCATTATGATATATCTTAGATTTAGTAACTCTTTCACCATTCTCATCTCTCTCCCATCTGTAATCTAATTGATAAGAAACTATATCACCATAGGTATCACCAGCATACTTTAACCTAACTGATGAATCATTAGATACTACACATGCAAACTTCTCGTCTGATACATGAAAGTAAGAACCAAGCATAAGTTTCTGCTCGTTCGATTTACGCATTCTTAATCTATGCTGTCTATTTTCTAGACCATCTCTTTCAGTTTGAAGTTGATCTAATCTAATTTCTAAAACTTTAACTCTTGTATTTGACATAACCTTTATTTTTATTAATTATTATACTTAAATATAGGTACTTTCCCTCAGGGTACCAACTATTTTACTAGTTATTTCTAACAAATTTACCGTTAATATTCTGCCAAAATAAGTTAGAAGAGTAGTCAAAAGGACCCCAATTGGCTATACCATCAGGTACTATATCAAATGTACCATCTCTATCTTTGTCGATAGTTCTAATAAAATAGAAGTTAGGAAAGTTTTGAGATTGATCATAACTACCTACTATGTCTATATCAGTTACCTCAGTAAAGGTGCCATTATCATTATTAAATAAAAGAAGATAATAGTTGTCGTAGAATGTACCGTCTTCAAAAGACCCTCCTGGTTCTTCTCTAGTTGTACTGACAATTATATCTACATCACCATCTAAATCGTAATCAGAATAACCAAAGCCTAATATAGAAGCTGATATATCTCGACTAGTTAAGTACGTTTCGAATAATTCAACAGAATTAGATTCATTAAAGTTACCTGTGCCATCTCCATATAAAATTACTGGACCTGATAAAGAATTACTGTGATTAGGATAAAGAAGGTTCCATTTAGTAGTACCTGCTCTCCATCCAACTATCAAATCTAAGAAACTATCACCATTAACGTCAAATAGATCTATTGCTGTTGCATACCATTGGCTACTCTGTAAGGTTATATCTATAGAGGTAAAATTAAAATTACCATTGTTAATAGCTACACTAGGAGTAAAGTCAAAATCTACATTATCATACTTAGAAGGAACATGCCACATAACAAAGTCTATATCACCATCATTATCTATATCTCCTGATGCACCTGTATGTAACTCACCTGGTAAACCAACAGCTTTAGTTTTAAGAAGGCCATTTTCTAAATATAGTAAAGTAGGAGCTAGTGGAGGATTGTTTGTACCTCCTCCTATGTTCTCTTCCGGATTAAACATATTAAATTTAGCCTCAGTAGAATAGAATAGTATCTCTGATCGACCATCACCATCAAAATCATTTACATTAAATTGACCTCCTCCAAATCTATGATCAGCATCTACTATAATCTTCGTATTACTAACTCTGTAATTAGATATAAAGACATACTTGCCAAATTTAGCACCATAGTCTTGCTCTCCTTCACATATTGAAGTAAAAAATGCTACTAGATCTTTTTTACCATCTCCATCAAAGTCTAAGATAGCAGTATTCTTGTGAAAAGGAAAGTAATTACAAAAACCTTCACTAATCATAAGAGAGTTTAGATAGTCTTTAGTAAGATACTCTTCAAAGTACTCCTGTGCTTTAAAGTAACCAGTAGTTTCGTTTATATCAGTGTAACGTTCAGATAAAGTATACGATTGTGGAGTAGTAGGAGTAGTAGGAGTAGTAGGAGTAGTACCTGTTATAAGTTCTTCCATTACATCATCTTTAGAACAAGAAGCAATTAAAAGTAGAATTAAAAAAAGGTATCTTTTCATATTATAGTTTATTCATTTTAACTTCACCGTAGTTTTCAAATCCAGTATAGCCTTCTGGGTGAAAGTTCTTTAGTTTCTTAAAAGTGTTTGCTATCTGAATATTCATTTTAGATGTACCATGTGCAATATCTCTAGCAACTAAGTTGTTACCAAAATCAAATGATTCTATCTCTTGCTTTTTTCCTTGAGTAAATGGACCATCTTTAAATATAAGTTTATCTTCATCTCTATGCATAACACCGACAAGGTGATAGTAATTAGGAAAGCCATCTTTAGCAGTAATTGTAGAAGCACATAGTCCTTTTATAGCATTGACGAAAGTAAAGTGGTTGTACCAAGCATACTCTTGATCTGTAAGGTTATACATTCCAACATCGTTCCAAGGTATAGAATCTTTAAAATTCTTCATATATAGAGGATCGTCTAATGCTGATGGTATAAGAGTATCGACTGCTTTATAATTTTTACCATCTACATCAGTCTCATAAGGAAAACTATACCTATATGCAATAGGTTGATAGTGAAACACATTTCTAACTATATAATGATTAATAACTGTGGATAACAAATGAAAAGATGCTTCAATACCTCCACCAGGTATGCCTAAATTAATAATATCTCTGCCTTGCCATTTTCCTACCCATCTAGGCCAAATATTTTCTTCGTAATGGCCTACACCAAAAGTAAAAGAGTCACCTAAGTATATGTCAACCTCTCTACCTATATCTGGAGTAAATGGCTTATCTGATCTACAACCATGAGAATTTACCCTATACTCAACTGGTCTATCTATGTAAGTAGTTAGTAATTCTGGGTAAAGCTTAAGATTCTCAATAAAGTGATGTTCATTATCTCCATAACCAAAACTAGATGTTAAATATTTTGGATTTGACCTATCATTTTTAGTAGAAGCGTAATTAGGACGTCTTCCTAAATAATCACGAAGAGGTTGAAGAAATTCATTGTTTTTAAGTTCACCATCTTCGCTTACTCTTGCCTTTATTGAATTCCCTTGTTCCATACTGGTACTTTACCTGTTAGTTCTCTAAACTGTCTTAAAAGTTGTTTTTCTACTGTTTTATAACTAATGCCTGAATCAACTAACACACCTGCAAACCCAACGGTATAGTGAGGACATTCTATAAAATAAATATCGTAAAACTTATGCTCAACCATACTCTCTCTAATAGAAGTGTTAGTAGAACCTGAATGACTTTCGTAACATTGGAACCTATGTTGTAAGTTTTCTGATTCACCTATCTTCATAACGGTATCACCGTAAGCTATAATGTAAACTCCTTTCTTACCTTTAGGTTCATAGTCAATATAGTCTACATATACATTATGCTTTTTCTTACCAAGAGATACATTTTTGGTCATAGTACCTACTTTAACAAATCCTACTTCTTTGTAATTATCAATTGTCATATTTTTGTTTATAAATGTTAAAAAATCTACTTCCTACTCCTACTTCTAATACTTCACAATCTTTTGGTAAGAGTTTTGTTCTAGTATTAAGCAACTTATCAGGGCATCTTTGATCAGTCCACTCTTGTACGTAAACTTTCTTACCGTACTTACCTTTTTTATATGCTACTGCAATTGGTGTATATGTCCTCTTGTTCATAGTATTCTTTATGTGGTATACCTACATGTTGTTTATAAAACTTATTATCTTTATCATGCCAAACATAAGGGTCAGCAGGATTTTCTGTCCATCCATGGTTACTATAATACTCGTAATCTTTTCTAAGTAAGTTAGCTCTATGTGATGCATGATGAGGTTCATAACCCATCCACCAAGGCATTTTTATTCTAAAGCAATCAAACTCTTCATGCTGCATAGTATTGTTCATACCTCTCTCTACCCATACGTTTATACTTTCGTTAAGATATAATTTAAGAGCATCTTCATAACCTCTCCACATTACACAACATGGATGATTAGTCCAACCTTTATAAGGCGTACCATCCTTCTTAGGTCTACCTAGAAGGTTATTTAAGATTTGAAAAGTCTCAACTCTCTGCTTACCTAATCTTTTATTATCAAGCGATTGAAGAGACCTTCTAAAATCTCGATATGGGAGAAATACTTGCATTACTTAATTGTCATTTCATAAACAGAAGTAAAAGCATTCTGTTGTTTATCTTTCCATACAATAGTACCTGCTGGAAGTTTCTTAGATAACTTCTTCTGTATTACTAATTGGTTAAGTAATGATCCTCCCCATGCTCTTGCATAAGGTCCTGCTTCTGATGATATCTCAGCACAAGGCTCAATACCAGTTAATTTTCCTTCTACATAATTTCCAGATCTAGATAGCACCTTGGCTATCATATCTGTAGAGTATGCACCTCTATCCTCGAAATAACTAATTTTGTTTAACATATTATTAATATAAGAACTTTATTTTAATTCACCAACTAAACCCTCAACTTCTTTTATATGCCTACACCTACCATGACCTATATATCCCATACAGTCACAACTAAGCTTTCCGGAAGCATTATACCTTACAGTGTAAGTTTTATTTGAGCTACTTGATTCAAACTTCCAAGTTTGTTTATTTTCCTTTTCAACAAATAACTCTTCGAAAGGTTTCTTTTCTACAACTATATCATCTGATGTTGTCTGAGGATGAACTTCAGTCCAAGACGGAGTATGAAACCTCTTACCATCTCTATCAATAAAGCCTCCTTTACCTACATTAGTATAAGGAACTTTATAAGTATGTCTTCTAACGAAGATACCATTCATTCTATCTGGACTCATACTTAATGAACCATCTGAATATATTATCTCACCATCTACTTCCCAAAGAGCCATTATCTATTGTTAAATTTCTTTTTTAGTCTATCGTAAGTATTCATTTCCCAGATCGCATATTGATCTTTTGTAAAGTAATAAAGTCCTATAATAGTAGCTAGAACTCCTATAACTGCAAATATATTTATAATTGTTTCCATAACTTATTTTTAAAATGGTAATTCTTCTTCTTCTTTACTACTCATAGGTCTAGATTTATCATCTAGTTTCCTATAGGCCATAGAAGCAAATGGTTGCTCACCTATCTCAGTTACATTAGTTCTAGCATTAACATGCTTAGCATCAATTTCTTCTGCTAACTCATGAGACTTTTTACGAGCCATATAATCATTCTTAGCATAGACATATACATCTAATGTAACAGCATAACGTTTTCTTTTTTCTTCCATAACCTTTATTTTATCCTTTATATAAATTACTACCCCAACCTAAACGTTGGTCCATCTTTCTAATCGTATCAGCAGCATCAACGTCTTTTATAATCTCAGTCTCTGCATACTCAGTCTTACCTGATATAATATTTCTAACATACCAAGCTTTAGTAGTAGAACACTTAACACATACCTTCGTATCTGGTAAAGCTTTTACCCTCAAAGGATTTATCTCTTCGCAACATTTTATACAATTACGCATGAGAGATATTTTGATCTAAGTTCCAAGTAATAATACCTTCAAGATCAGTATAAGGATCACCAATCTCGTTCCAATCAAATAAAATAGAATCTACTATTGCTTCGATTCTATCTGCCGTAAGAGTAACTGCATTAGCTTTAGCTAAAGACTCTACCTCGGACTTAATATAACTTTTAAAATTCCACATAACCTTTATTTTTAATCTATATCTAAATATAAGAACTTTCCCTCAGATTACCAACTGACTCACTAAGTATTTTTAAGCTATTACTCACCTAAAGCAACAGTTCCTAACCAACCTACTCTGTTTCTATTCTGTAAGCTAAACATTCTAACTGACATATCTCCACCTCTTCTATTCTTGCTAAAGAAGAAAGTTCTATCACCTTCTTTAGTCCATTCCATATGAGCCATACCAGTCATCATATGCTTAAATCTATTTGATCCAGCAAACTCTCCACCTTTAGTAACTTGTTGAATGACTAAGAAAGCAGTATTAACTTCAGAATCGTTCTGACCTAAGTTATGTCGTTCGAAAAGGTTTAACAATTCAGTTTCTGCTTTCTTAGAAGACATCCAACCTTTATGAGTATCTACAACAGCATTTTGAACCTCTGCCATAGAGTCTATAAGTACAACATCCCATCCTTCTGATAAGATATTTTCAATAACTTCTAAATTATTTTCTTCTGCATAATCACCCATAAAAAGAATTGGCACATCACCAAACTTTGGGTATCTTTTAACATATCCAAACATATCTATCTGATTCATCTCTCCAGAGATAAAAAGAACTTTTTTACCTTTTCTCTGTAAGTCAGCTAGCATATCTAACATAACGGTAGTTTTACCGATACCTGGATCACCTACTATAGCGTAGTTAGTACCTTTCATTAAACCTTTTTGAGATGAAAAGTGAGCGTCTATAACACGACCTGATTTCATAGGACGGAATAGAGAAGGATCGAAATTAATATCCTTCATTTTTATTGTAGAAATTTTTATTTGTTTTGACATAACCTTTATTTAAATATTATACCTTAATATAGGTACTTTCCCTCAGACTACCAACGGACTCACTAAGTATTTTCAGTTATTTTGCTCTATTTCTATAGAGATTCGTAGATAAGTAAGGAGAGTCTTTTCTTTGCCCACACATAGTACTACAGGTTGTGCTTCTACCTTCAGCATGAGAGCATCCCCATTTAGAAGCTACTTTATCATCAATAATACCTAGAATATTTTCTATACTATTGTGATTTAAGTTAAGTTT
>Ga0206682_10005296_pt1 | contig 10195 bp, 9 predicted proteins | sample M240m12015metaG_FD_155444 | JGI IMG/M metagenome (GOLD analysis project Ga0206682, IMG submission 155444) | Ammonia-oxidizing marine archaeal communities from Monterey Bay, California, United States - M2 40m 12015 | ecosystem: Environmental > Aquatic > Marine > Intertidal zone | place: USA... | reverse complement strand
CAACAATAATTATGCGGCAGGAGCAACGAGCTTAGTTGATAGTAGTGTTATCAGGTTCACAACTGACGCACCAGATTCATACATATCCCCATTAGGTGTAGATGAAAAGATTTTAATTCCTGAAAATTTTACAATCAGTAATCTATATCCGAATCCATTCAATCCTAGAGTAAATATTGAATTAAAAGTAGTGGAAAACAGCAAAGTTACTATCTCTGTTTTTGACATGAGGGGAAGAGTTGTTGATGAGATTCATTCAGGGATGTTAGCCTCTGGGAATCATCATTTTTCATGGGATGGAAAAACATATAACAATCAACTGGCTAGTTCAGGAGCCTATTTTTTGGTTGTCTCAAATGGAATAAATAAGCAAATCAAAAAAATGTTGCTTCTAAAATAGGAAATTAATCATGATAAATAATAACTCTGCAATTATAGTATATTCAACTTCTTGGTGTGGTCCTTGCGCAAGTGCGAAAAGACTACTTAAAGAAAAGGGGTTTTCCTTTGATGAAGTAGATATTGAAGAAAATGGGATGACGCGTGAAGATCTCTATGAAAAAACAGGCGGGCGTACAGTTCCTCAAATTGTTGTTGATGGAAAAACAATTGGTGGTTACAATAATTTATTAGAGTTAGAGTCAGATGGAATGTTAATAGTTTGATAGCTAATTGTTTAAATAGGCTAAGGGTTTCAATTGTATTTGGAACCCTTTTTTTATGTCTAAGTTGTGTTAGTCAAGCTCCAGCCTCATGGATTTTGAGAGATATACAATCACTTGATGCCAACATAATGAACACAGTTCAGTGGTTAAAGATTGAAAAAAGTAATTTAAAATTTTTGAATAAATCAATTAAGAAGAAGTTAAATTTTTTTAGAAAAACTAATTTTTTAGTATTTCAAAAAATTGAAATAGAAATCAATAGTATTGAAAAAAATATAAAAAATATTGAAGCAAGTCTCACAAAACAAAAAAAGTTGGCTAGAAAAGTAAAAAAAAGACCAAAACTAAAAATATTTGATACTTATGATAACACAAATACTAAAAGGCTTCCATTACTTGGGGGAAAAAAAGAGATTGGGTTAAAGAATAGTAAATCAAAAACAGTTTTAAAAATTTTAGAATCTTTGGAAAAAAATAGTTCTTTAATTATTGTAAATCAAAAGTCTTATAATAGCTCCTTAAATAATTTAATTAAGTTATTTAAAAAAGAAAAATATGATCTTGTTTTCATAAGACAAGAAGTAGAAGAATATAAATACATTATCAAAGAGTTAATCATTCAGCGAAAGCAACAAAATATTCATTTGGAGAAATTAATTTTAAAATTAAACGATGCTCTTCTTGTAAGTAAAAAATCTTCTTATACTTTAAATCTTTTAGATATAAGTCAAAATATCGAAAACTATAATAGTATTATGGACAAGTTTGAAAATTTTGTTAATAACTTAGTTGATATTGGTGGTAAAGAATGCCGCGGGTTAGTTTATTTAAAAAAAATCGGCCATAAAAAAGATTATCAAAAAAAATATGAAATGGGAATCGCAGATTATAAAACTACCTTGAGTGAAATACCAAAGTTGATTTCATCAATTTAGTTAGTTAAGCAAAGTCACCTTTTTCACTTGTCTTTTATTTTCACCTTTAATTTCTATGAAATAAATACCACTTGATACTTTTTTGCTGTGCCTATTTTTTAAATTCCATGCAAATGTTTTTTCTTCAGACTCTAATAGTAATAGATTCTTATTGAGGATTGTTTGCCCGAGAATATTATAAATATTGATTTTGATATTTTGTGTGGCTGCTGAGATAAGTTTCATTTCAAATTTATTATTTTGGCTTATGAGAGGATTAGGGTAAGCATTATAAACATTAAAATCTTCAGTTTTTCCTGGACTAATAGATACGCTATAAGACCAACTGTTCTGGTCTTGGCTTTGAGTATTTATTAATAGACTAGCCCATTCGATCTTTGTTCCAGGATCAATATTTAAATCATTTCCCGTTTTAATAGTCCAGTTTTCTCCATTTTGGTATTTCAAGATAACAGTGCTGAAAATATCTTCTTCTAATCCGTTATCTACGTCAATCTTGATTTTTGCAGGTGCAATTAAATCAATTTTTAAATAGTTAGCAGCGTTTTTATAGATCGCGTTTTGTGTATAATTGACAGTGTTATTTGCAAAGCTAAGCTGAGCAATTTCTAGTGGTCCACTTACGGGGTATGTATTAGCTTCTTCATATGTAAATGGGTAAGCGTTTGGATGGCTCGACATTATTCGATTTGCTATCCTCATATTATTTATAGCGCTATTAAAACTTGAACCAACTTCTTTAAGAGCTGAATTTATTGATACAAAACTAATATCATTAACTGAGTTAGCAGCGTAGCGAGAATTCTCCCATATGCTTTTTATTAAATCAGGTCCTCCTAGATGCTCCTCTAAATATTGAAAAAAAATAAAAGAGCCATACATATGAGTGGATTCATCATCGATTGTTTTACTCGAGTTTTGAAACCAAGAAGGCATATATCTATAATGGTCATTAATATTATCGTATATTTTGTCTTCTGACCAAACGGCTGTTGCTTCCATTAGCCAAAACCGCTCGTAGCAGTTATATGAAAATTGAATGGCATGGAAAAATTCATGAGCAGCAGTTACTTTTATATTGTCTACCTCACTTAAGTTTTGAAAGCTTGAGCCATTATAGTTATTTCGCATTTTTATATAGCTCCCACAACTAGTGTTAGATTCATTTATAAAAGAGGTCGTGTATGTTAGTGCAAAATAATTTGAGGGTAAGTTATTAATGAAAATATTATATTTTTCAATATTTGAGTTTTGGTTATTGTGAAATATTAAATCATAGTTTAGAGAATCTTTAAAATATGAATGAACATATTCGAAAATCATACCCATATTTTCTGCGTAATCTGGAATACCATTATTATTTAAATCTTCTTCATCAATAGCATTGTTACTCGATGCACTTAAATCATAATGGATGTTAAAATGTTCGGTCTCATAAATAGACTCCATCACACTTGGTATTAATACTTTTAATTCATTATTGATGACTTTTATATTTAAATCTTTTAATAAGTTTTCTTCTTCATCTGATATTGGCAGAGCGTTATTTCTTAATATGTTATTAATGTGGTGTGAAGCATGTATGTATTCTTTATCCTTACTAATTAAAACTTCCCAAGAATCCTTTATAGTCTTTTGCCTACAAAAACAGATATTAAGGGTTAAGATAATCCAGAATAATTTTAGTTTAGAGCTTTTCATCTTCCTGAAAAATATCTTTATTTTTTATTCGTATGAAAAGACCCATCAGAATAATTACTATTGCCCAAATTAAAGAAAAATAGATTAAATAAGATTTCAATTATTCGTCCAAGATTTATTTATTAAATAAGATAATATAAGAGTGATAATTCCTGCCTCGACATTAATTTTCGTATCTTTGTCATTAATCAATGATGCTATTGAATACCCACTAGCTAAAATAAATAACCAAGATTTAGATCGTGCAAATAGACTGTCAAACTCTCTTACTTTTTTCGTTTTAGTATTTGAAAGAATAGTTGAGTCGAAATTGTCAAGGGAGTAATGGAGGTGAGCATTTAACAAGTTTTTTTGATTTTGGTTATAAAATTCGAATGAATCTACTCGTTTTTTTAATCTTAATCCGATTTGGGTATTATCGCTACTTATAATTGGTTGAAAATCAAGTATCGGTAAGTTGAAAGTTGTTTCTTGATCAAGTTTGAATGTGTCGGATAAAATGTTATGTAGAGTAAAATAGAACCATTGATTATCTGATTGCCAAGCGTAGACTGAATCAGATGATATAGGTTCGATAAATTCAAACTCTACAATTATGCCATTTTCTTTTTCTTCAAATTCTATATTAGTTAGGACATTACTACAAAAACCACTGTTATATGCTAATATCAAGATCATCAAGCATAATTGAACTGTTTTAAGATATTTTTGAATCAACCTCTTCATCCGGTCTGGTTTTATTTGTATTAAATGAATGAAAAATAAAATAAGACCCAAGCCATAAGGGAACAATACCGAGTAGTATTAATGATTTTTTTAGATCCGTGAAAAAAGGAATAAGAATTAATATTATTCCAGCAAGAATTGCAAAAAGGGGAGGAAGTAATTCTTTTTTGTTCATGATCATGCTTAAATATTTACAAATTATTTATGATAATACTAGTTCTAATTACAGGTTGTTCCTTCAAAAACAATGAGGTTAATTTATATTACAATTTATTAGAGTCAATTGACAAAAATATTCCACATATCTTTTTTGTTTGTATTTGTTTCTTTTCTGCAGTCACAAAGTTACAGTTCAACCAGTGTCCAAGGGGCATTTGGTGCGGTTACGATTGATGGAAAAATATGGAATCAGATTGCTCTAAGGCCAATAGTTCCTATTGGTAAGGTAACACTAGCTCTGGATATAGTATTTTATATTGATCAGGATGGCAATATACATGATGATGAGTGGGATTTTTCAAATGGAAAGAATTCAAAAAATTCAATCATAGACAAAATATATTATGTTCGTTATGGTAAAAAATGGGAACCCTTTTATTTCCAAGTTGGAGCTTTAGAAAATGTGACAATAGGTCAAGGTATTCTTGTTAATAGATATTCGAATACTATCTTATATCCGCAATTAAGAAAAGTCGGGATGGAGCTAAAGTTCAAAGCATATGGTTTGGATTTCTATGGCTTTACAAACGATTTTAAGGAAAACTTGGGTTTAGCGGGTTTTCGAGTATCTAAAAAACTTATGAACAGTATAAATATTGGAGGGTCCTATGTGACTGATCGAAATCAATATTTAGGATTGAGAGATAGAGATGATGACGGACGCCCTGACCTGGTTGATGATTTTCCTAACGATCCAGGCTTTTGGCTAGATACAGATGGGGATGGACTTGCGGATGGTATACCTGAAGAATTAGACATTGATGGAGATGGAGTAACTGATACTCTTGATAGTGATGTTCCTGGTTGGAATTTGGATACCTCTTTTGTCCTAGACACTGAAATAATTAGAAAACCAGAGCCTCTTAATGTGAAAGAAAAAGAAAGGTCGATTTTTGCTGTTTCCTTAGATGTCTCTAAAACTATTTTAGTCGAAAAAAATATGAATGTTACGGTTTATGCTCAATATGCTACATTAATTGGTGAGACTATTAATCCAGTAACGAAAGCTAGCACTAAATTAGGAAATGGTTTAATACCATTAGGGTTGTCCATGAAGCTTGGTCCTGCAAGATTTAATTTTGAATATAGAATGATGCCTTCAGGAAAATTTGAATTTGGATATTGGGATAGATCATACGAAATAGAAAGGGCAACTTTTTCTGCTTCAAATGCTTCGATGATGCCTGGATTAAAAACAGGTGAAATTATTACAAAAGATAGTAAATTGGGAAAATTTGGAAAACAAAAAGGTTATTTTTCTACGCTGAGCCTTGATCTAGGCGAACTAATTGGCTCTTCATTATCCTATCAAAACCTTTTTGGAGAACAATGGAGTAACTACGATAACAATTTTATTAAAGATCGAAATCAAAGTTTTATCGCTAGCATAGGATTGAAAAAACCAATTAGTAAAATCACTAACGCGAGATGGTATTATCAACAACGAAATGTTCCAAATCCATTTAATTTCAAATATACAGAAAGTACTATTTCAGGTTATCGAGTTGGAATAAAACTCGGAAATGGTATGATACTAAATTACATTTTTAGGCAGTCTTTTCGAGATATAGATGGTGATGGTGATGTAAATGGAAAAGAAGAGACAATTAACATGACAAGCATTGAAACTAGTTTCTCATTTTAAATATGAAATCATCAGATATAAGAAAATCATTTATAGAGTTCTTTCAGCAAAAAGATCATAAGTTTATAAGAAGCGCTCCAGTTGTTCCAATTGGCGACCCAACTCTTTTATTCACAAATGCTGGGATGAATCAATTCAAACCTATTTTCCTTGATGAATCTAAGCCTGACCATCCACGAGCAGTTAACAGTCAAAAGTGTATTAGAGTTAGTGGTAAACACAACGATCTTGAAGAGGTTGGTATTGACACTTTTCATCATACCTTTTTTGAAATGCTAGGTAATTGGTCTTTTGGAGATTATTACAAAAGTGAGGCTATAAAATGGGCCTGGGAATTATTAACTGAAGTTTGGGGCTTAGATAAAAATAGGCTTTGGGTAACTGTATACAAGGACGATAAAGAAGCTTACGATCTTTGGATAAATAACACTGATATTAAAAAAGATCGCGTACTCTGGTTCGGTAAGAAAGAAAATTTTTGGGAGATGGGTGAGACTGGTCCATGTGGACCGTGTTCAGAGATTCATTACTACATAGGCGATGATTTATCTAATCAGTCAAAAGAAGGTGTCAATAAAGCAGATGAATATTGGGAATTATGGAATTTAGTATTTATTCAGAATGAGCGTTTGGCTGATGGCTCACTTATAAACTTATCTCAAAGTCATGTTGATACTGGAGCTGGTTTAGAACGAATCACAAGCGTTATTCAAGGAAAAACTAGTAATTATGAAACGGATCTTTTTCAGCCGATTATTAAAGAATTGGAATCAAGTTCTGAATGTAAATATGCGGATAATCCAGTGCCTTTTCAGGTTATAGCGGATCACATACGAATGCTTTGTTTCTCAATTGCTGATGGTGCTTTACCCTCGAATGAAGGTAGAGGGTATGTCCTTAGACGAATTTTAAGACGTGCCTCAAGGTTTGGGCGAGTACTTAAGCTTGAAAAACCTTTTTTGCATAAAATTGTTCCTTCTGTTTGCAACCTAATGGGAGATGCCTATCCAGAATTAAAAGAGAAAAGTACTCATATAAAGCTTGTTATAGGAACGGAAGAAACTCTTTTTAATCAAACTCTTGATAGAGGTATAACTCATTTAGAAAAACTAATGAGTAGTCTCAAAAGTAGTAAAACTATTTTAGGTAGCGATGCTTTCAGACTTTATGACACTTATGGCTTTCCTCTGGACTTAACAGAGCTAATAGCAAGGGAAAAAAATATTGATGTTGACGTAGAGGGCTTTCATCTTGAAATGGCAAAGCAAAAAGATAAAGCTAGGCAAGCTGGAAACTTTAAATTGAAAGAAAAAAGTATTGATTGGATAGAGCTTTTAAAAGAAAAAGGCTCTGAATTTGTTGGATATGAATATCTAGAAACTAATTCTAGAGTTTTAAAGTATTCAGAAATTGAAGATGGTTTTATACTTGTACTTGATAAAACACCCTTCTATCCAGAGTCTGGTGGTCAAGTTGGCGATCGAGGTAAAATCTCATTTGAAGGTATAGACCTAAATGTAATTGATGTTCAGAATCATAATGACATGATAATACATTTATGTAAAGGTGAAGTTTTAGATTGGAGTAAGGTCGAAAGTGTTCAATGTGTCGTAGATGATTTTCATAGATCAAGTGTAAAAAGAAATCATACTGCTACGCATTTATTACATGCTGCTTTAAAAAAAGAATTAGGGGACCAAGTTCAGCAAGCAGGTTCATTGGTCCATCCCAATTATTTAAGATTTGACTTAACATATTTTGAAAAAATTGCAGGTAATCAAATAAGAAATATTGAAAATATTGTTAATAGGCAAATCTTATTAAATAGTGCTTTAAATACTTCAATTAAAGCATATGATGAAGCTATTAGTAGTGGTGTAGTTGCCCTTTTTGGTGAAAAATATGGTGACAATGTTAGAGTTGTATCAACAGGTAAATTTTCCAATGAACTTTGTGGCGGAACTCATGTTAAAAGCACTGGTGATATAGGATTATTTAAAATAACAGAAGAATCATCATTAGCATCTGGTGTGAGACGGATTGTTGCTGTTACCGGTACCGCTGCAATTGAATTATTTCAAAATCAAGCTGATTTAATATTTAATATGCAAAGAATGTTAAATTGTAAGGAGGAAGAGTTACCCAATAGAATTAGTCAATTATATCAAGATAAAAAATCGTTAGAGAAAAAAATAAAAGAGTTAAAACAATCAGATGACTCAGATATTATTGCCTGGGTAAATAAAGCAAGTAAAGTTGGTGATTATATTTTTGTAATTGAATTATTGAGTATTGAAGGTGCTGATGAATTAAAACGTGTAGGGGATCGACTTATTTCTGAAATTAAAAGCGGTATTGGTGTTCTATTTAACAATGCTAATGATAAACCCTCAGCTGTTGTTGTAGTCAGTGAAGATTTAGTTCGCAAAAAAATAAATGCTGGAATTTTAGCTAAGGAAATAGGCTCTTTTATGGGCGGCGGAGGTGGTGGAAAGCCTCAACTTGCAACTGCAGGAGGTCGTCAATTTGGTGCTGTTGAAAAAGCTATTATCAATACAGAAAAATTAATTGTAAAAGTTTTAAACAAGGAGCTGTAAACCATATTATGTCTAATCAAAAAATAAATGAAAGAAAACCTATTCGTGAACTCATTCAAACTGACAATGCACCCAATGCTGTTGGAACATACAGTCAAGCAGTTTCTGCGGGTGGTTTTTTGTATACTTCTGGTCAAGTTGGAATTAATCCGTTGACTGGTGAAATGGTATCTGGTAATACAAAAGAGCAATGTCTTCAAGTTCTAAAAAATATTTTAGCTATTCTTGAGGCGAGAAATCTTTCTTTGGTAAATATTGTTAAACTCAACGTGTTTTTAAAAGATTTGAATGACTTTGGTGACTTAAATGATACTTTTGTTGATTTTTTTGGCAATACAAATTTCCCTGCAAGGTCAACTATTGAAGTAGCTGGTTTACCGCTTGGAGCCAGAGTAGAGATTGATTGTATTGCAGTAGAGGGTTAATGAGTTTTAAATGCTTATTCTTTTCATTATTGTTATCTTATAATCTTAGTGCCCAAATTAACGAAGTAGATTCAACATTGATTAAAAATCCTCGGCAAGCCTTTCTCTTTTCACTTGTTCCAGGTGGTGGTCAATTTTATAACCAGAAATACATTAAAGGTTCTTTAGTCATGGGCTTAGAAACTTTGGCGCTCTATTCATGGTTAGAAAATTCAAAAATTTATAAAAATTATGACTCAGAAGAATATTCTCTTAGGAAAAACAGATATCTTGAAAAACGAAATAAATATGCTTGGTGGGTAATATTCCTTTATTTTTACAGCATGATTGATGCGATGGTTGATGCGCATTTAAGTCCATTTGATGACATAATGAGTACATCTATTGAGGATGAAGGAGGAGAAGAAAATGAAAAATAATAGAGAACAATGGGGGTCTAGACTTGGCTTTATTTTAGCCGCTTTCTGTTCTGCAGTTGGACTTGGTAATATTTGGAAATTTCCTCATATGGCTGGACAAAATGGTGGCGCTGCTTTTACGATAGTCTATTTAATTTGCATACTGATAGTTGGATTGCCAATATTGCTAGGCGAATTATCTATTGGACGTAGGACTCAATTGAGTCCAGTTGGGGCGTTTAATAGGTTGTCAGGCTCTTCAAATTGGAAATGGGTAGGTTATCTTGGAGTTGGTTCAGCTTTCGTTATCTTATCTTTTTATGGTGTCGTTGGGGGTTGGACGTTAAAGTACACTATTTTTTCTTTGACTGGAGGTTTTGATTCTTTATCTGGTTCGCCAGAATTATCTGGACAAGTCTTTAGTTCTTTTATTGAAAGTAGTTTTCAACCAATAATTTGGCAGATTGTATTTATGGCGTTTTGTATTGGAATTATTATAAAAGGAGTTAAGTCAGGTATTGAAGAAGGTGCAAAAATAATGATGCCACTTATTTTAATAATTCTAGGTTTCTTAGTTGTTAAAGGCCTTAGTCTCGAAGGGGGTAGAAAAGGATTAGAGTTCCTTTTTAAACCGAAATTTTCAGATTTAAATCCATCAAGTATCGTTTTGGCTCTTGGCCATGCCTTCTTCACTTTAAGCCTTGGGATGGGAACCATGATAACATATGGGAGCTATTTAAATAAAAAACAAAATTTAATGAATTCTGCTATTTGGATAATTTTACTGGATACTTTTATTGCTATGTTAGCTGGTACAGCTATTTTTACTATCGTTTTTGCAATGGGAGCTGATCCAAGTTCGGGAGCAGGGCTGATATTCGTGG
>Ga0206682_10005292_pt1 | contig 10199 bp, 14 predicted proteins | sample M240m12015metaG_FD_155444 | JGI IMG/M metagenome (GOLD analysis project Ga0206682, IMG submission 155444) | Ammonia-oxidizing marine archaeal communities from Monterey Bay, California, United States - M2 40m 12015 | ecosystem: Environmental > Aquatic > Marine > Intertidal zone | place: USA... | reverse complement strand
TTAATGCCTTTAATTTCAACAATTTTGAAGGATGGCGCTGCAATGCCGGTTACAGCGGAATAATAATACGGGAGCCTGACGGTAGTGTCAAAAGGAGTTATTCGTGTCACGATGCACCACTGGGTAACATTGAGACAGGTTTTACCTTGTTTAAAGAGCCACAAACTTGTATTACTACAAGTTGTGTAAGCAGTGCTGATTCTAAGATTCCTAAGACAAAAAATGCCGTATTGTAAAGCTCTTCATAACCACTTATTTGTAGATGTGCAAGGTTACTATGCACCCTGTTGTTTTTATATAGATATATACACAGACGATTACAACGTGCAATTTACAAAAGACTATACTTATAATTTAGAATTGCATAATAAATTAAAACAAATAATATCTAAACAAGACAAATTGTTTCATACACAAATAAAAGATTACATACCGGAAATAGCCAAATGGATTTAAAAAACCAAAAAAAATATGTTGCAACCATTCAAAAGTGTCAACGTAATTGGGATGATTTTGAAATACCCAAACACCATATAGAACATTTTATTCATTTAGCAAGTAACAGTCCTACAAAGCAGCACGAAGCCTATTTTAATTTTTATGTAGTTACAAATAAAATTTTACTTAAAAAAATAGTAGAGCATACGTGGGGATTTACATATCCTATTAATAATCAAACTAGTCAAGACGATGTTCCATGTAATGTTAGAAATCCACAAGTAGGAGCAAGTGCATACTTTTTATGGACCAGTAAATGGCCTGACACAAACAGAAACTTTACTAAAGATGGTAAGAATCGACCAAATACACATCAATATAGAAAAGATAACAGTTTGACTAGTATTGGTATTAGTATGGGATTGGTTGCGTTTAGTGCAGCAAGTTTAGGTTATGTTACAGCATTTAATAAAAATCATAACAAGCCGGGATCAGAAGGATTCATAAAAGAAACTTTGCAAATATCGAATGATGAAGAAATTACTTACGGATTAGGTATAGGAAAAGGCAAGCCTGGGTATAGTCATAATCAAAGCGACGAAGACAGGCTAATGGTTGGATGGCCAGACTGGCAAATTATAAACACTGATACAGAAGAATTTGAATACAAAGGTAACACTTACAAAGTTAGAAATGACATAACATACCCTAGCTTCAGCAGTCGGTCACGCAATATAAATTACAAATGGATTGAATAATAATGAGTTTAGAAAAATATCATTTTTTAACGGCATATGGCACAGTATACGAAACAAGATTTCGTTTACAAGACCCTAGTGCATATGTAAAATGGACAGAAAAAAACTTCGAATATGTTCGATATAATCCACGCAAAGATATAAACAGATGGGGATTAAGTCTTACAAGTTTAGATGGAGGTATGTCTGGTACTCCTGATTTAGATAGCTTACTTGACTACAACCAAGAAAATAATACCAAGTATAGGGAAAAAGATTTTTGTGTCCATACGCCGGCATACAATTATCCTGAATTAGTAGACATACTTAAACCTATAGAATCGGATCTTTTTAGAAGTCATGTGCTAAGAATAGATAAGGGTGGATTTTTTCCTGCTCATAGAGATTTTTACGGCATGGAGTTTGATAGTTATAGAATTATTATACCCCTACAATGCTGCAATCCCCCTGCATTTACTTTCATTATTGACGGTAAAATTCAGGTATGGAATTATGGTAGAGTCTATTTTGTCGATACAGCTAAGATGCATTATCTTTTTAATGCTAGTTTTGAACCCACATATATGATTGTACTTAATGTTGCATTGAACAAGAACACAATAGAATTTATAACAAAGAATCTAAGAGCCAAATGATTCATATATACTAATGGATATTCTATCTCTTTCAATCCCTGTTACATTATGATATCCAGTTACATCTAATTCGTGCCATGTATTTAATGGAATATTTACTTTGAATAATTCAGTTTCTTTATCTTCGTCATAAAATCTAGTATATACATTGTCGCCACCGGTATCTAAAAGATAGTTGTATATTTTGCTTCGTCCGATATCTTTGTGTACACTTATTCCTTTTTTGATAATTTGGATAAAGATTCTATTTGTAATATTAAAGTTAAATAAAGGTTGCAGTAATTCACAAAGTGTGTTACACTTATACATATACTGACGATAGTATAGATATTCTGGAACTGGATGAGCATGATGCAAGTTCTCAATCATGTATTGTTCGTCAGTAATACAGTATTTTTTAGGAATTTTGTTCCAATCTAATTTTTTATAAAAATTATTCATATGGTATTTATTGGGTATAAATAAACTAACAAAAGGTAATGAAATGGTAGAAGCATTAATAATTGGATTTTTATGGTATCAAATTATAGCACATATAGGTATTAGTGCAGGTCTACATAGATATTGGGCTCATAAGAGTTTTAAAGCTAATGCATTGTATGAAGTTATCACATTATATCTTAGTGTACTAGCAGGCAGTAGGAGTCCTATAGGATGGATAGCTGCTCATAGAATGCACCATCATCATAGCGATACTGAACTAGATCCTCATAGTCCTAATACAAAAGGATTTTGGAAAGTGTTTTTTAGTTTATGGACTATTCCTAATATTCCGGCAAAGTATGTAAAAGATTTATATCAAAATCCTAGAATGGTGTTTTTCCATAACCATTGGGGGAAGATATGGATAGTTAGTGCTATTTTATCTTACTTAATAAGTCCATATGTATTTTTGTCTTTTATAGTAATTCCTGCTATTCTTGCACCTATTGGATTTGGAATGGTAAACGCTCTTACGCATCGGGATAATCGGGTCAGAAATATTCCTTGGATCAACATATTAGTTGCAGGAGAAGGATATCATGCAGGACACCATGGCGGATTAAATCTTCGCTATCATAAGTTCGATCATACAGGTTTTATACTAGAAAAACTTTCGAAATATGGAGGTATAGAAGCTTGCAAAAAATAGCAATATTTGGAGATAGCTACGCTGTTAGTGGAAAAGATATGCAGCAGACAACTTGGTCAGACCTGTTATCTAACGACTATGTGATTGAAAATTTTGCCGAAACAGGTTGTGGACCCGACATACAATTAAAAAAATTTTTACACTATTTCGATATAGATAGAACTGATGATATAATTATATTTGTATTACCTCATCATCTAAGATTATCTTTGTCTGGATTGCAACCTGTAGATCATGTGTTAAGTTTTTTATATCTTCATAACAAAATAAAAGGAATTGGCAAAAAAATTAAAGAAAGACTAAATGCAATAAAATGGAAAAATAATTTAACATATCAAAATTATGTAAATAATTATGGAACATTTTTAGACTTATGGTATGAAAAATTCTTGAAAAGTAATACATATATTGATACAGAACCATTGAAAATTGCAGCCTTAATTTCTAAGTATCGAAAATTATGCAAAAAAATTATATTAGTCCCTATACATCCAATGTCGGAAAAAGATATTTTTTTATTAAAAGAAGATAATTTTAATATTGCAGATATAACACTTAGATTATTAGATGAAAGTGAAAATATAGATATAAAAGAAATTAAGAACAATAATGGTGTAGATAAAAGAGCTGGACATCTTAGTATTGGTAACCATATAAAGGTATATAATTATTTAAAGGAATTTATCAATGATAGAAAAATATATTCCTAAAATAGATGATATAGCAAAAGCTGCTTTGAATGCTAGAACTAATGAATTAACTGATGATGGTGCATATAGCAATCATCGTAGAAATTTGATCGTACCAGAAACTCATTGGAATGAGGAAATACGTTCCAATGTAATAGCATCTCTTCCTATAGAGATAGAAGACGATCTTAGAAAACAATTAATACAAGCAGCTAAAAATACAAATTACAAAAGTTATTATGAATTAAATCTTTCTGATTTAGATGATAAAGACTGCCTAACTAGGATATTAGAAAAGTTTAAACATTTTGAAGAAATTCAAACTTATGCATTTCTTAAATTAGAAAAAGGAGCCAATGTATGGCCTCACACTGATCCTAATAGACACGTTAATATTTATATCCCTTTATATCCAGAAGATGAAGATTATCAACCACTTGAGATTTATTATAATAATAAAATCTACGGGATTCCAAAGAATACAAATAAAGTCTATGTGTGGAATACTAGGATATTACATGCTGTAATTAATAATTGTGAATATGATAGATATAATTTGCAATTAAGTCTTTACATTCCTTACAAAGATTTTTATGAAAAATATAAGGATATTATCAATGTTTGAGAATATGCCATTTGGTAATACTCCTGCAACAAAAAGCAGTTACCTTTTTAGTGATATTCCAAAAGAAAATTTAGTACGTTGGGATAAACTACAAGGAACATGGCAAGCCCCACAAGAAGAAATATCATATATTGGAAACAAAGATGGTTATAGAGAAAAAGAGTGGAATGAGATAAATTGGCAAAATTGTATAGTTTACATTGGCGATAGTGCTTCTTACGGAATAGGAATATCATTAGAGCATAGCATACCTAAATTAATTGAAAAAGCTACAGGTATTGAATGTATAAACATGTGTATACCAGGTGCATCTAGTGAACTTATGATTAGTATCGTTTGTAGTCTCATGAATAAAATCGATATAAAGCATGTAATCGTGAATCATCCAAGTTGGGCTAGAATGTGGGATCCGTTTGGTTGTACTGGAAATTTAGGTCCCTGGCTCACAGGAGATGATAAATTTTTTACTGAAAGACAACATGCTTTTTACAAGGAATTTATGTCATTACCTGAACGTCAGGTACACAAGGCTACTGAAAATTTGCGTACAATTAGAACATTGTTGCGAAGTGCTAATATGATAGAATGGACATGGGAAGAATATATGGCCGAACACTTTGATATACCATGGTATAGATATTTCTATCAAGAAGCAGACAAAATGGCAAGAGATGGTTGGCATTCTAACTTAAAAGTTAATCAAGATATAGCCAACCATTTGCTAGAGAGGATCAATTTATAGTGTTGTATAGCGATACCTGGGCATTCATACATATTCCAAAAACAAGTGGTACTAATTTTAAAAATAGAGCTAAATTAGCTGTAAAAACATATGAACCTGTTTTTGAAAATCTAACAACCCAACACAATCCGTTTTGGTATTTTGAAGATCTTTGTAAAAATAAATGGACATTTACAATTGTACGTGAACCGTTTGAAAGAGCTGTTAGTTTTTGGAAACACATTGCATTCAAAAAAAATGTAATTGAGAATTTTGGGTTTTATGAGTTATACGATTTTTACAACTTAGATTTAGATTTTAAAAATTTATATACTAGCACATGCACAACGCAAGTTGAATTTATAACAGGTAAACAAGGGAAAGTAAATAATATTTTTAAAATAGAAAAAGATTTGCCAAAATTACAAGAAATTTTAGGATTCGACTTTATAGATACTAAACATAATAGTGCAGGACCTTATAATTATAGAGATTACTATACAACTAAAGAAGTTAATTTAATAAGAAAAATTTTTTACGATGATTTTGAATATTTTGGATACAATAAGGATTTTTAATGCTATTAGATAGAAAACAATTACCTGCTTTTCATATATTACCTTACAAGTTTGATATGGAAAAAATATTGAATGCTTTCAAAGTTTTTGAAGATATAAATTCATATGATGATTTAAATGCAAGTAATCCTGATAGTGCATATGGAGACTTTTACAACAGCAGCACTAAACTAGATCATTTAAAAAAGTTTGCTGAAACAGGTGAAGATGTTACAAGAGGTAGTCAGTTTTATAGACAATTAAGTTTAACAGAGTTTGAAGGCGAACGTCCTAAAAGACAATTAGAAAAAGATACTGGTATAACAACTTATCGTAAAAGCACTAATCCTGATGACCCTAGTTACAATCCTGTAATGGATGAACGTAGGTATACAAAACGTAAAGAAATTTGCAAAGGATATTGGAATCATATTCTTGATACTTTCAAAGCACCTGTGACAAGAACACGTTTCGCATATATGGCATCAGGACACAGCATAAAACCGCATATTGATTATAACACAACTTATAGTGTAAGAGTGCATATTCCAATTGTAACTAATGAAGGTGCGCTGATGTGTGTCAAAACTAAAACAGGAGTTGAAAAGATTCATATGCCTGCAGATGGTAGCGTGTATTTTTTAAACACCGGAATGACTCATTGGGCAGAAAATAATGGAAATAAAGGTAGGATACATTTGGTAATCAGTTTAAATGGACAAGAGGACTTATGTATCTGATATATGATGTAGCAAAATACTTCAATTGTATTGAACCTTTGGAAAATAAAAAGATACTAGATTTTGGATGCAATCACGCAAATTTTTTGAGGTTTGGATTTTCAGGTGACTATACAGGCATAGATGTTGATAAAAATATCATAGAACAAAATAAAAAAGATTTCCCCGAATACAATTTCATACATTTTGATGCTCATAATAATCAATACAATATTTCTAATAAATCTGTTGATATTCCTTTAGAAGAAAAATACGATTTAATTTGCGCATTTAGTGTCTTTACGCACACTTGCTTTGAAGAGTATGAAAGCACAGTTAAAAATTTAAAGACACATTTGTCAAACGACGGTGCAATTCTTACAACGTTTATTGATATATCAGATAAAGAAAACATCGAAAAAATGCTTGCTTATCGATCCGATTTATTTTCAAATATAGATGTTGAAGAATTCTTTGCAAAAATAAAAAGCTGTTATACAGTAACTATAGCAATAAGAATGTTTGACAAATTAACAAACATATACTATAATAAAACTCATATACCCGATTATAATACACCAACTTATTTTATTACATTATATAAAAGCAACTGGCTAGAACATAACTTAAAAGGAAAAGTTGTAGATGTAACAGATATGTTTGATGATATTAGAGGCGCACAGAAATGTTTACTAATCAAATAATAGAAATATCACGCAATTTATTATATACGCCCCGTCCTCAAGAATACGATACAAGGCCTGCCGAAGTTAGAACTTTTATACCTAGCCTATATCCAGAACTAACAGAAGAATTAAACAAATATTCTACTACATTAAAGTATAAAGATAATCATAGATTACTTAAAAATTACATAGATGTAGATTTTTTTCAATTTCCGTTTGTAACTATATTAAAACAGAACGATACTATAGTAGGGTTTAGTACAGGATATACACGAGATTTTTATAGAAAAAATGATATTAGAATATTAACTAGATATTATCAGGACAACGAAAATTTTAGAATAAAATTTACTAGAGAAATTCTTAGACCTACAACTTATAACGTACTTTTGCAACAGATTGAAATGGCTAAACGTTTAAATTTTAATAATTGCTTTATTAGTAGAGAGCCGAGAACTAATCAATTCTTTAAAAAGTTTATCGATGCTGTAAATGAACGTACAGATTATGCTTGGGAGTTTAAAAGCGGCCCATATCTTGTAGCACCAGATCCGCCGAATCCAGAATGCTGGCAGAGTATAGCAGTCACAAATTTAAATAATAATAGCACTAAGGATTTTTGGGAATATTGGAGAACAAAATGAAATGTAAACTTATTGATCCATTTGTAATTGAAACAGACGTTAAAGGAGACTATGATTTTTTTGCTCCTTATATGGATCAGATAGAATGGAAAGATACAAATCAATTATATGCAGAACATGAAGAATATCAGGATACGATGTATGGCAGACAAATGGTATACCATTATATTAAGCATATAAGTAACTATGATATAAAATTAAAAAAGTTTGTAATGAAACTTTTCAAAGATTTTGGTGTACCTACGAAAAATTTTAGAGCAGATTTCTTCCTTACAAAAGAAGGAGGAAGTATGCCTATGCATGTAGATGGTATGAGTAAGGTAGCATTTCTTTTGCCATTAAGCGAAAATACCGGACCTTTGGTCTGTGAAGATGGCAAAGATTCATTATCTTTGATATATCAAAATTTAACTATATTAAACACACAAATCTCACACGGTGTACAAGAACCTTCTAAAAATAGATTATTATTCAGAATAGCAGTGCATGATGTTTATTTTAAAGATTTGGGCATTTATAAGGAATTAAAGAATGCAAATTAAAGAAATTAATAATGGAGTTGCTGTAGAAGTAACTGACTTAGATATTAAAAAAATTACCAAAGAAGAAGCAACAGAATTATTCGATATACTAAAAAATAGATTAATAGTTGTCCTAAAGAATCAAAAACAATGTCCAGGAAGTTTTACAAATACAATTTATCAAATGTGCGGATCAGTTGCAAACTGGACCCAGATGAAATGGGATCAATATGGTAATGAGTTAGGTGTTCCTGAAAAATTTATAGATCCTAGTAATTTTGAAAATCCTGAATTTTATCCTGTACAAAGGGTGACTGGAAAAAAGATTAATAATAAACATACAGGCATATTTGGAACAGGAACATTAGATTGGCATGCAAATTTAAATGGTTTAGATAGAGCAGATGGTGTTGCCTTACAAGGTGTTAGAGATTGTGAAAATACATCAACACTATTTCTAAACACCAATCTAGCATTAAATGATCTAGATAAGGATACTAAAGAACAGATAAAAGATTTGTATGCGATTTATGAATATAGACCTGATGTTTGGGCTGCCGGAGCACCAGAATACAAACATTTTGCTGAACATGCAAAAAAAGATACATCATACAAAATGTGGCTATTACAAAAAAGCTGCGCCGGAGTTGAAGGTTTATATTTTTACACAAACAATAGATGCGAATTAGTTACTGAAGATAAAGATCTTAAACAAAAATTAATAGATCATTTATTTCAAGAAAAATACATATATGAACATATGTGGAACCCAGGTGATATTGTATTTATGGATCAATTGCTTACATTGCACAAAAGAGGTACAGACGATCCAGATATATTATCAAAAAGAATCTTGCATAGAATCACTTTTAAAATCAGTAATATTAACAATTTTATCGCTAATAATAACGTGATTGCTTAGTACATGTCATACCAGTCAGCAGTAGAGTTTGAAGGACCGCTTCCTGCAAGACCTGTGTCACTCACATAAACCTGCATTTTTTGTGTATCTTGTAAGAACACCATCATTCCTTCAACAGGTGATGTAATATCAGTATCTCTTGCTGTAGCATCAGCATAAACACCCGGTTTTATTGCACCTCTAACATCTAACTTAGCTGTTGGATTTACACCACCGATTGCAACACCGCTTTTTGTAAATGTGTGTAGTGTTTCTGCTGGATGTGTACCGTCATCATTTGCAGTTATAATTATACCATTAGTATAAGATTGTATCCTAGCATATGATGTATTACCGTTTGAGCCTTCTGTTTCGAATCCTATCTCAGACACAAGGCCTGAGTATGCAGAAAGATCACCAGTAGATATAAGTTTTGATGTGATTTTTGGTAGAGTTGCGTTTTGTAATAAAAATTCTTCAGTTGTAATTGTCTCGTTATCTACATTGCAGACTACTCTGCCCCTTACACCGTCTACAAGTAATTCGCTATCGTCAGCAAAAAGACTTCCATTTACATCACCATTTAAATTACCAGTAACATCACCAGTTAAGTCACCATTAAATGTGCGTGTTCGGTGATTGACTAATACAGTTGTATCATCGTCTGCTAACACATCACCAGTTAAATTACCAGTAAATTGAGGAGCAGTTATAGTACCTGTGATGTTAATATCACCATTGCCGGTAATACTAGATGAATTTAAATTAAGATTTCCACCTAATGATGGACTACTATCGTCAGTAAGGACAGACATGCCGGTTGTGTCAGCTCCGACAGTCCAATGTACTCCGTCATACTGTAAAATACTGCCAGGTATAGCATTCTCAATGATTACATCTGATAGATCATCTAAAGAAGCTACACCTCCGACAGTATCACCTGCCCAATTTGCTCCATTCCATTTTAGTACATCGCCAGCATTTAATGCCCCAATAATTACATCCGATAGATCATTTAATACCGATGCACCGCCACCGCCACCGCCGCTACCGACTGTATCAATTGCAACACCGCCTACTGTTGCTCCATCGCCTACATATAGTTTTTTAGTATCGGTTGTATAAATTAATTCACCTTCAACAGGTGTAAAAGATCCTAGTCTTTCAGCGTCA
>Ga0206682_10005291_pt1 | contig 10199 bp, 9 predicted proteins | sample M240m12015metaG_FD_155444 | JGI IMG/M metagenome (GOLD analysis project Ga0206682, IMG submission 155444) | Ammonia-oxidizing marine archaeal communities from Monterey Bay, California, United States - M2 40m 12015 | ecosystem: Environmental > Aquatic > Marine > Intertidal zone | place: USA... | reverse complement strand
CATCAACGCCCTGTAGGGCGCCGCCGTCGATGTATTGTACACCTACCGCACCTAATTCGTAGCGCTGATGCATCAATCGCGTTTGCAGATATACATCTCCGATGAAATCTAAATCCCATCCGGAAACCACGACAGTGGTTCCCGCATCAAGTCGTAAATCATCACCTGAAAGGAGGATTGAAAAATCATCTTGTCCAACCGCAACCAAATCGTGGTACGGCGTCCAATAGGCTTGTTCTAGGGGAGTTACTGTGGCTGAGACTTTGCTACGTACGCCACCTTGGTCGCCGTTGTCATCATCACCATCATGAGCAAGATTGTCCAAAACCATGTACCAGTTTTTGGATTGAATAGAGGGAGGAACTGCCCAGTGGAACTCATACCCTCCCAATGCAGATTCTGTGGATGCCGGTTGTTCCATAATCGAACGGTACGACTGGCCCAGTTCATATGGCTGAATGGTATTCTGGTTAAAGAACAAAACATCCAGTGCATCGTCAAGAATAATCAGTTCAATTTCGAAGACATCACCGGGGACAAGCGTGCCCAAGTCCACGATAATGCAGACTCCGGGGTCAATGTCAATCGTTGAACCAAGGTTGCCGATCGTTTCTGTCAAACACCCCGGACTGTCTCGCCCTTCTGTCGCAGATGCAGCCATTGGAACGCAGGCCGCTGATAGCAAAAGAAGGACCAAAACGAACGAGCGCATGAAACGAGGATGAGCGTTTTCCTCTTCAACGATTTGGTGACATGTTTCGCTTTGACCAGCCTTCCTGACCGAAAACGAGGTGACTCACTGAACCATCTTCGCCAACACGAAGGCGGTCACCATCGTTCAAGCATACAACATCGAGGTGTGCATCTCCAACCTCAACTTCATTTGAAACCGTTTCAAGATCTTTGATTCTGCTGCTGTAATGGGTGAGGGCAAGGTGGTTGACCTTCATTTGTTGGGCCGTTCGCACTGCTCCAGCAACGGTTGAGTGAAGGTGTTCAGCCGCTTTATCGCTTTGAGATTCTAGGAATGTTGCCTCGTGAACGAGTAAGGTTGGCGTTGCCGTACGAAGGAGTCCAGGAGCGCCTTCTGCAGTATCGCCTGAAAGAATTACGCTCAATCCGGAGCCGGATTTGCCTCGGAATGAATTGGCATCGAGAATGTCACCGTTCTCAAGCGTCACATCATCTCCACGAGCAAGACTCATCCGTTGCTCTTCGGTCAAACGGAGTTCAGCTGCCCGAAGGCGGTCAAATTTGCCCCGTTTTCCAACCTGCTTGATGGCCCAAGCACATGAAGGAACGGAGTGGTGTGTTTGTAACGCCTCTATTTTACAAGAAGACCATCCAATGGGTTGGGGCATGCTGTCCAAGGCTACCGCCTTGCCTGTCTGGGCATTGAGTTCAACCCAACGATTCTCCTTCATGTCGCCAAGAACCCACCGAGTTGGGAAGGTAAGCCCTGAATCGTTAGCACCGAGAGAATGCCAACTGCGCCACTGGCGTGCAAGTTCTGAGGGAGGCGTATCTTTGGGCAGTTCGGACCCGCTTAAGAGCGCATCAAGAACCGGTCCAGTGCTTGGGCCAAGAACCAACAGTGGAGTTTCTCTGTTGTCAAGACTCATGGTTTGCATCCAAGGAAGTGCCCCCCATGTATGGTCAAGATGACCGTGAGTAAACAACAACACGTCAACGTTTTTGGGTTTGAGTGTCGTTCCCTTTTCATGTTGCTTTAGCATCTTTCGTTGATGAGAAAAACGGTTTTGAAATCCTTCACCGCAGTCGATAACGGCAATGCCATCATGACATTTTACAGCACTTCCGCTGACATCACGACGGTTGGTCGGGCGTGCAGAAGCAGTACCAAGAACATGAACATCAATACCCATTTGAACACCTCAAGAATTCATCGGTATCGGAGTTGGTGGAAACCAGCGAAGTAACACCACTTCGTCAATCGCACGGACCCATCGCCAGGGTACCGCAACATGCAAATTACCCTCGACCAAATCCTCTGGTGTATCTCGAACAAAGAGGTGTGTGCAATGAAGGGTGTTGGTGTCAATAACCGCGTCATAAACGGTGCCGAGTTTCCTTCCGGTGGGCAAGTAGACTTCGAGGCCGGCCCAACGGGACATGACCTCTTCTCCTTGCACCATGGTCATCCACTACCGGCTAGGGTCAATAAAGCAACGGCTCAAGATGGTTACAAAGAGCCAAACGCCAGCAGTGCTGGACGCTTCACTTACCACGGTTGAGGTTTGCCTTGAGCGAAGGACGCAACTTCTCTGCACCCTTACCCTTCTTGTGCAATCCACGTCCTCGCTTACCAGCAGAGGTCTTACCTCGGTAAGCACGTCCACGGTGGGCGGTCTTGCCGTTTGCACGGGAAAACACACCGAGTTGCTTGTCGTTAACGATAGCAGGGTGGTGTGTGTCGATGAGGATCACTTCGAAGAACTTGTGCTTTCCGTCTTGGCCAACCCAGTACGAGTTGAGGACTTCCAGGTTAGGGAAGTGACGTGCAACACGCTCTTCTGCGATACGCTGCGTGTTCTTGGCCATGGTAATCTTGGAGATACCGGCCTTGGATGGCTTGCGCTTCATGTGAATCTTACCCTTACGAAGTCCACCACGGCGGACACGGGTACGGATGAGGACAACGCCTTGCTTTGCTTTGTAGCCCATTCGGCGAGCGGCGTCAAGGCGAGTTGGGCGTTCGATGCGACAATTGACCGGCTCGCGGCGCCATTGTGCCATGCGAGTCTGCCGGTACATGTGGGGCAGTGCATCCTTTGGACGCTTCCAAGTTGAACGAACATGTTGGTACAAACCTTGAGTCATCATAACCACCTACGCTTCTCAGCATCCTGCGGACAAAACTCCCCTTTATGAGTCTGCCCACGCGATGAAGAGGACTAAGCCATCCAAATGGGGAGCCCTTCGGCTTGGATTCCACGCCATCCACCCCAAAGCGATGACACATTTGTCCATCCCATATCCTGCAGAGACTTTGCCGCTAATGCACTTCGATATCCACCGCCACAATACAATACGATTCGGGCATCGTCAGCAACATCCTGCTTCTCAATATCTCGCTCAAGCACACCCTTTCCAATGTGAATCGCGCCCTCGAGATGACCGGCTTCAAATTCATAGCGCTCCCGAACATCAATGACAAGAAGTGGTTGGTCGTCTGACAGCATTAGCTTCAGTTCTTGAGGGTTGCATTCAGGAATTGCCTCTCTGGCCGATTCCACAATAGCCAAAAAGCGGGGTGCGTGTTGTTTCGCCATGGCCTCCCCAGAAGGGTTAGCCTCTTGAGCATCCCGCTCTAGCCCAAGACATGGCTGGACAAATCACGGGATTGACTGCGGTCATGGACGCCTTGAACAACGGAGTCGCCATCGACCGGGTATTGGTTGACCGTGAACACGATACTGCGGAACTGCGGGCGCTTTGTGAAACCTTGGACGTGCCCCTCGAAGAGGGCTCAACCAACGACCTTTGGAGAATGTCTGCCGATGGAACTCAGGTCGCCCTTGCGCTGACTGGAAGAACCCAGCATGAAACGCTGGACGAAGTCATGAAAGCTGGTGGATGCGTTTGGCTTTTTGATGGCGTAGAATACTCTACGAATTTGGGATTCACCATACGAACCGCTGAAGTTTCAGGAGCCGATGCTGTGCTTCTCAACGTTGTCAAGACGCATGAAGAACGACGTACGATTCGTAGAGCAAGCATGCGAGCCGACCGATTTATTCCCGTCATTTACACCACGACCGAAGAACTGCTCGCCAGTGCAAAGGAGAACGGTTTTCGAATCGTTGCTGCAGAAGACATCGGCACCCACGGACCATGGGACGAAGATTTGACTGGAAACGTAATGTTGGTCGTGGGTGCAGAACGTCATGGTGTAAGTCAAGCGGTGTTGGACGCAAGTGATGCTGTGGTCAAACTTCCTATGGACGGGTTTGTCCCTTCTTACAATCTTCAAGTTGCAGTCAGTGTTTTAGCGGTTGAAGCGCTTCATCAGCGTCTTGACCGGAGAAACTGAATTAAAGCAAAGGCGTTTAGGCAGAACATGGGATTCTTCGCAACCATTGGACGCGGCTGGCAAATGAGTAAACTAAGTATGAGTGTCGTTCGTAAAGATCCCGAACTCATGGTATACATGATTATTTCCGGTGTTATGAGCATGGCAACATTTGTTGCCATAGCCATACCATCGTTGATGGAAATGTCTTGGGCTGTAGACTCAACTGGAGCCTTCACCCCTGCTTACCTCGGACTGACGTTCGCAGGTTACATGATGGTAAGCATCTTCGTGGTGTTTTGGAATTGCGCCATTGTAGCCAACGCCAACATCCGTCTTTCTGGTGGAGACCCGTCGTTTTCCGACGGATTCAAGGCTGCATTAAATCGCCTCCCCATCATCATCTTGTGGGGACTTATTGCTGGAACCGTTGGGCTTCTTCTCAAGATGCTTGAGGGTGCTGCTCGTGGTAGCGAGAACAACGCCATGCAAGCCTTGGCGTTTATTGTGCACCTTATCGGTGGACTCGCATGGTTTGTCATGTCCTTCTTCATGCTACCACACCTTATCATCGAAGGCAAGAGTGTTGGAGAGAGCCTCAAATTGAGCAAGGACATGTTCTTCAAGACATGGGGGGAGCAAATCACCTCTGGACTTGGTATTGGCTTGATCGCACTCTTGATTGGAATACCTATCGTCATCATCACACTCGCTCTAACGGTTGCACTCGGCCCAATAGGCCTAATTTTCGGTGCTGTTGCGATTGCAATCCTGCTTGCAAGCGTCAATGCCGCTGAGCAAGTTGCTGTTGTTGCCCTCTACCACTTCGCAAAGACAGGACAAATGCCCCACCTCTACCAACAAGCAGGCATGATGACCTATTCCTTTGGAAATGCATCTACCGTCTGAGTTGAACACTCAAGGGTCCAATCCTTCGTCCCGGCGAAGTTGAAGCAGGCGTTGACATTCAAGGCGTACGCCCTTGTATTGAGACTCCATTCCTTGGAGGAGTACATCCCCCGTTCGGGGATGACGTTTGAACGATGCGACCCAAACGTAAGCCCTTCTGGATACGAAACGTAATTCATGATTGGTTTGGCTCTCAATAAGGCGAAACGCTTGGTCGGTTCCTACATGTGCAAGATGGGGCATCAAGCTCGTCCTTACCGCCCCTGATGAACTGTGCATAAGTTTCTCCCAGAGGGGGAAGCGGTCAAACGAAGTGTTTGCCATCGAAGCCTCCACAATGCTCCGATTCAACCGGCTTCGGCCACTTTCAATCCATTCGAAAGCGATTTCTTCAAACCAAGCCCCATAGGTTTTGATTTCAAACACGAAGGTAGGTAATTCATGGGGCTGAAGTTCTCCAATCATGAGGCGAATAGGGTCGTCCATGTTGCGATAATTGGACATAAATGAGAGTATTTTTGTCCTGAATTCATGGTCTTCGGATTCTTTCAAGAGCAGTTCACAACGGTCAAGTAAGGATTCTTGCAGGTCTGGAAACTCCAGAAGTCGGATGATGATGTCCCAAAACGATTCATTGTAAGGGTGACCAAGAAGCGGTGAAAAGGCGTCCCAAGCATCTTCGCTATCAACGGCTTGATAATTCTCAATCGCATACTGAGCCACATCTTCTGCCGGGTGACTCATAAAGATTGGAAGACGTTCGTTGTAGTGCTCCGGATCAAGTGTATGAATGATGTCCAACGCCCAAACAATATTGATTCCATTCCTCCGCTCAATCCCTCGGCTCACGATACGTTCAGCATGGAAACGGGCACACTCGGGATAGGTGTGTGGGTCCAACAAAGGAAGACAATGGACCCAAGACCGTTCATCCAATGCTCCAAAAAATGCCATGGCTTCTTCTTCAGTACCCACCTCATCGTGAAATCGCTCATGTAAGCGTTGTCGTTCTGGACTAAAGAAGATATCAAACCGCCCTCCTGGGAACGCTTTGGGATAGAGAACTTTTCCAAGAGTTTTAGGAAGTTCTTCAAGAGGGGGGTCTTCACTCCCTAACAACAGCAAGAGCGAAGCGACTAAATCGGTGTGAAGAAGCAATGATTTGTTGCGTTCTAAGATTCCTCGTTTAGGAACCACGCATATGGGGCGGTCGTTAACCGTAACAGGGAGATGATGGCGAGAAAAACCAGTTTTATCATCTCCGAAATCCTGTCTTGCAGCAAGAATTGGAGATAATGTGACCCTTGCACCGTTCACGAAACGCTCCACAACAACGTGCTTTTCAACTGTATTTCGCTGCCAAAGAGAAGTTCCCTCCGTTATTGCATCACACCACTGCAATGCCCGTTGTACCGCGTTAACTCGCTCACTTGAAACGCTATGAGGTACATGAAGAGGGCCAAATGACGTCGCGAGGTTCATGCTTAATTACATTCACCACAGCATATAAAGCAAGGAAGAATCAACCGTTCCGAATTAACATCCAAAGTTGTGCTAGGAGCCTCTTCCGCTTCGGATAAAACAAGCCACAATACGACTGACTGGAGCAATACGACCCCCTCTTGTTTTAGGTAAGAGGAAGGACCGAACGCTGTTCTGGTTCACAGGTACATCCTCTGCATCAAGACCCAATTGGAGAATAATAGAATGGACACTTTCGAATCACTCGGACTTTCAAAAGCACTTTTACGCGCTGTAGAAGACGAAGGCTACACCACGCCAACTCCGGTTCAAGCGCAGGCAATACCTCCCTTGCTGGACGGAAAAGACGTCCTTGGAGTTGCCCAAACCGGAACCGGAAAAACAGCAGCGTTTGCGCTCCCTGTGCTCCAGATCGTGAGCCGTGGCAGGCCGCAAGGTAAGCGTCATATTCGCGCACTTGTCCTGTCTCCAACCCGAGAACTTGCAGCTCAAATTGACGAGCGTTTTTCAGCATACAGTGAGCACTTGGACATCCGGCACAAGGTCATCTTTGGAGGTGTTAAACAAAACCCTCAGGTGCGCGCCCTGCAGAAAGGGTTGGATATTCTGGTCGCCACACCAGGACGTTTGCTCGACTTGATCGGTCAAGGATTTATTGATCTTGGACGGGTTGAGTTCTTTGTTCTCGATGAGGCTGACCAAATGCTGGACATGGGCTTCATTCGTGACATCCGCAAGGTACTCAATTTGCTACCAAAGCGACGACAAAACCTGTTGTTCAGTGCAACCATGCCAAAATCGATTGCAGACCTCGCTTCCTCATTCCTCAACAAGGCTGTGATGGTGGATGTCAGTCCAGAAGAAATTACCGTAGAGCGAATCGCTCAGAAGATTATGTTTGTACGGAAAGCGGACAAGCGCCGACTCATCGTTGACATCATCAAGGAAGAAGATGTGTCCCGAGGTATTGTCTTTACACGCACCAAACACGGTGCAAACCGCTTGGTAAAACAACTTGACCAGGCAGGCATTAACGCTGCCGCAATTCATGGAAACAAAAGTCAGGGCGCTCGAACGAAGGCACTTGCAAATTTCAAAAACGGAACTACATTGATTTTGGTAGCCACAGATATTGCAAGCAGAGGGATTGACGTAGATGGCATTTCTCACGTCTTCAATTACGATTTACCTAACGAGCCAGAAAGTTATGTTCACCGGATAGGAAGAACGGCCCGAGCAGGGAAGTCTGGAATTGCATACGGCTTTTGTGACGAGTCCGAATCAGGTTATTTGGTTGGTATTGAACGGTTGATTGGATTTGAAGTCCCCCGTGACGAAGAGCATCAGTACCACTATCCTGCAGCGATTCCAAAGCCCGGGCAGAAGCCGGGTAAAATCAAGGATGGAAAGTCTTCAGGGGGCCGCTCAAATAATTCAAGAAACCGACGTAGGAAACCCAACAACTCTGGTGGTGGAGGACGGAATTCCAGGCCCAACCGCGGCGGTGGAGGCAACCAAGGCTCTGGTCGTTCACGAGGGCAAGGCAACCGTGGCAGTGGTGGCAACCAAGGCTCTGGTCGTTCACGAGGGCAAGGCAACCGTGGCAGTGGTGGCAACCAAGGCTCTGGTCGTTCAAGAGACCGCTGATTAACGCTCAATTCAACTGCTTAAGGCGATGATGAGTCAAGCGTCTTCGGCTCCTCTGTAAGTTGTCCAGCAATCAACAATGAAAGGGCGATCATGCCTGTTTGAGCGACCAAGCGGAGCACGTGCCAGAAATCGGCGTATGTCTTGCCCCCAATGGCGATGTTGTTAACCCACATGTTGAAGTTGGCCCAATAGACAATAACGAGGAAGGCAGCGCTTGCTAAACCTGCGTAACGTCGTGTTTGAGGGATGATGAGGCCTACGCCTAAAGCGATTTCAATGACCCCAGTCACATAGACCCAAAAGGCTGCGTCGCCGAGAATTGCGGGGACGATTGGCTCGAACCAAACCGTATTCGTGAAGTGCTGAACGCCGACATTGATGTACATTCCACCAAAAATGATACCCATCAGTACAATCAAACGACCAATTATATTTCGGGAGACCATGCTTGTCGCAAGAAGTTTTTGTTATTGAACAAATAGCCTTCATGATTTTTTGATAGCATGTATCTGCTGTGCAATACCATGAGAAACAAAAAGAAGGTTCGGCGACAGATGAATATAGAAGATGGGGCGAGTAACTTTTGAGGCGATGTCGTGGAGGTACAACCCCGTCAAGTTTACAGAGCTTGGGCAGAAAAGGCGGATGAGTTCATTACCCCAGTGCCATGGATTTTATTTGCTGAACGCTACGAAGTTGATATAGAAAAATACCCGAATCCGTTTCGACTGCTGACCGAACTGTTGCAACAGTGGCCTGAGAAAACTCTTACTGCCGAAGAAAATTATGAGATTAGAATGAAACGATTGGTTGAATCAATCGCAGGCTATCCGCTGATCAGCGTGGGAAGACGTCCACTTGACTTCCCTTCACATCCAATGTCACCTATTGCACTTGCATTGTCCTTGTACCTTGACCAAATCCCAAGCCCTGAACCAAAGTTGAATGAGGCCATGGGATACCTTGGTAGTTGGTACTCCCTTCGAAACTATGTGCTCATGTGCTCCGTTAATGGTCAGAAAATTGAACTTGCAAAAATGACATTTAACGTCATTGAAACAATTAGAAATTTCGAAAATGAGCACATGAATACGACGGTTTATCCGCCTGACAAATTGGAGGTTGACGAACGAAGGTTTCTGTCTGTACTTCATTCATCTGGCCATGACCGAATCGAGTTTTGGCCTCAAACGAACGAAAATGGGATTAATTTTGGCTCATCTATCAATTTAACTTACCATCGAAACAATTTTTTAGAAACTTACAATTATCATGAATTTAAATTCAAGAAAATACAGACATGGATTAAGAAATGGGTGGCCAATACTGAAGATTACAGCAAAAAATCTCAAAACTTTATTACGGGAACATCCGTGATTCTTGAGAGTCTCTTTGCAAGAATTCGATCCCTTCTACTACGCAGTGAGAACCACATTGGCGTGGGAGGAATTTGTATTGATGGCGGAGGTCGGATTTCATACTATTCGAAGAACAAGCCAGATGAAGAACAGAAATTCATTAGAAATTTTGTCAATAATTCACTCCTCGATCTAAACGAGAATCGTGTGCATGAACACCCTTTTATGAACGTAATTTCAAAAGAGATTGGAATTTATTTTGAACAGGCTGAGAAGGATAAACTCGATTGGTTTATGAAACTTAAGAATCAAAATCTTCAGCCTCAAGAATTGTATAAAAAACTGCTTGGAGATGCATCCTCCTGGTTTTATCCTGAAATTAGTTTTTCTGAGCCAAAAAAGGGGAAGAAAGAGGATGAATCAGAGGAAGCGGAATGTACGCACGGCAATTCTAAATTGATTGAAGAAAAACCGCAATCTAAATTTCCGTGCATTATATGTGAGAAGGAACATGTGGAAGAGTTCCAATTGTCGTCAGGCAATTGCTCAAGGGTTTGCCCCCTACATTGGCTCATCTTTAACATCGCAAACTCTTCAAAGCTGAGGAATTTGAGCCTTCCTCACGAATTAGGCCCCGAAGATGGAATTCGAACAACGGAGTTTGGCCGCCCCAAGGATATTATAGCGATTGATGCAAACAGTCTAGGGACAATATTCAAGAGTAATTTTGTATGGAATCCTCAACCGAGTTGGATTCAAATAAACGA
>Ga0206682_10005287_pt1 | contig 10203 bp, 8 predicted proteins | sample M240m12015metaG_FD_155444 | JGI IMG/M metagenome (GOLD analysis project Ga0206682, IMG submission 155444) | Ammonia-oxidizing marine archaeal communities from Monterey Bay, California, United States - M2 40m 12015 | ecosystem: Environmental > Aquatic > Marine > Intertidal zone | place: USA... | reverse complement strand
ATATTATAGCTTATGTAAAAGAAAATCCTCGTTGGAATATTTCTTTACAGACTCATAAATACATGGATATTCCATAAAATGAAACAGTTAATTTTTGTACTATTTTCATTAATATGTTTCATTGCTCAAGCTCAAGAAACATCCAAATCTCGAAGAGCAGTAAAGGCATATAGAGCATCAAAATCATCAGTTGCTATACAAGATTTAGCCACAGCTAAAGTCTATTTAAACAGCGCATTGAAGTACGACTCTAAATTTGTTGAAGCTTGGATTTTATTAGGCGATGTTCACATTGGTTTAGGTGATAAATTAAATGGTATAGAAGCCTACAAGAAATCGATACCTATAGCACCACGTTTTTCTTATCCTATGTATTACCGTTTGGCTTTGGCAGAATATTCTATTGGAGAATATTCTCAAGCACTTAAACACATTCGGAAGTATTTAACATTTAAAAATACTTCCGAAAAACACCGTAAAAAAGCACTTGCTATTAAGAAGTCTTGTGAGTTTTCAATTTCAGCGATGAAGAGTCCAGTCAGTTTTAATCCTGAAAACCTTGGCGCATCTATAAATTCGAATGCAGACGAATATTTACCTGCTCTTTCAGCTGACGGAAGTACGCTTATTTTTACAAGAAGTGAAAATGTAAATGGAACAAGAAACGAAGACTTTTACTTGTCTTATCATAATACGGATGTATGGGCTCTTGCAGAAAACCTAGGTAAACCGATTAATACGCTTCAAAATGAAGGTGCACAATGCATTACAGCCGACGGCAAAACACTTTACTTTACAGCTTGTTCTCGACCAGATTCCTACGGTAGATGTGATATTTATACCTCTAATTTTATAAATAATACTTGGACAGAACCTGAAAATATAGGTTCAAATATAAATACTGAACACTGGGAATCTCAACCGGCTATCTCTGCTGACGGTCGTCAATTGTTTTTTGTTTCAAACAAACCAGGCGGTCAAGGAGGTAAAGATATTTGGGTTTCTTATAAAAATTCTAAAGGATTTTGGACCAAAGCTAAAAACTTAGGTAAGGACATCAATACATCAAAAAATGATATCTCGCCTTTTTTACATTGGGACAATCAAACGCTTTATTATGCGTCAGATGGATTTGTGGGCATGGGAGGTCTCGACATTTTTCTATCTAGATTAGATGCTACTGGGAATTGGGGCAAAGTTAAAAATATAGGCTATCCAATTAACTCACCATCTGATGAAAACTCACTTATTGTAGCTAAAGATGGTCGAACTGCTTATTTTGCTTCAGCTTATTTTAATGAAGGTAGAAGTGATTTAGACTTGTATACCTTTGACTTACCTCAAGAATCTAGAGCTATTGAGGTAGCCTATGTACAGGGTGTAATTACAGACGCTAAAACAAAAAAAACGATTAAAGCAGAAATTGAGTTGGTTGATTTACGCTCTGGAAGAGTTTTCAAAAGTTCAGATTCTGATGAGGATGGTAATTATATGTTTTGTTTACCATCTTCAACAGATTATGCACTTACAGTTCGTAAAAAGAACTATCTTTTTTACTCCGAAAATATTCAAATACAAAATGAAGGAAGTATCTTAGTTAAAGATTTTAAACTTCACGCTATTCAGGTAGGTCAACAAGTAAGATTAGACAATGTATTTTTTGAATTAGAAGCTTTTAAGCTTAAAGATGCCTCAAAAGTTGAACTCAACCAAATACTGTTATTTATGGAATCTAATCCTTTAATGGTTGTTGAGATTGGTGGCCATACTGATGCAAGTGGCTCACAGAAGTTTAACTTTGACTTATCGCTGCAAAGAGCAAAATCTGTAAAAACGGCATTGGTTCAAAGAGGAATTAAAGAACAACGTATTTTAATTAAAGGATACGGAATGTCTAAGCCACTCAATTCAAATACTACTGATTCTGATCGAGCTTTAAATCGAAGAACTGAATTAAAAATTATTTCTGTAAAATGATACAACTTGTAGAATGCCCTAGAGATGCCATGCAAGGTTTCGAAAATTTTATACCAACGAACCTTAAAGCAGAATATATAAATACGCTACTAAAAGTTGGTTTTCATACCATCGATTTTGGTTCATTTGTTTCTCCCAAAGCGATTCCACAAATGAGAGATACTGCCGAAGTACTTTCTAAATTAAATTTAGAGGGTTCTTCATCCAAACTTTTGGCTATCGTTGCCAATTCTAGAGGTGCAGAACAAGCTGCTTCATTTAGTGAAATTCAATATTTGGGTTACCCATTCTCTGTATCCGAAGTATTTCAAAAGCGGAATACAAATCGAACAATTGAAGATTCGTTAATTTTAGTAGATCGGATGCAAAATTTAGTCGCAAAACATAATAAGGAGCTTGTTGTTTACCTCTCTATGGCTTTTGGCAATCCATATCAAGAAGTTTGGCACCCTGATATTGTTGCAAAATATACTGAGATTCTGGTTAACATGGGAATTCGTACCCTTGCACTTTCAGATACAATTGGCGTGTCAACAAAAGAGACCATTTCGCCATTATTCTCTCAATTAATACCAGAATTTAATGAGGTTACTTTTGGAGCTCATTTACATACCAATCTTAAAGATTGGAAAGAAAAGGTACTGGCAGCTTATTTGTCTGGATGTTTTCGTTTTGATACTGCAATTAAAGGTTTAGGGGGTTGCCCGATGGCTAAAGACGAATTGACAGGAAATATGCCTACAGAAAAGATGCTTTCCTTTTTGAACGAGCAAGATGAAGAGTCCAGTATAAATCCACTTGCTTTTGAATCTGCTTACAACAAAGCTATTGAAGTATTTCGTTAAACATTTAATTCAGTACTGGGTTAAGTATTAAATTATTTAATTGTCTTAGATACAAACAAATGAAAGTAGGAATTATTGGAGGTGGTGCTGCAGGATTATTTGCTTCTTTTTCGGTCAAAGAACATCATCCAGATGCTCAAGTTACTGTATTTGAAAAATCTGAAAAGCTGCTTTCAAAAGTTAAAATTTCAGGAGGTGGTCGTTGCAATGTAACACATGCATGTTTTAAATCGAACCAATTGTCTAAGTTTTACCCAAGAGGTGAGAAGTTTTTAAAGAAAGCATTTAACGTATTTAACACGAAAGATACGGTAGAGTGGTTTAGGGACAGAGGCGTGGAATTGCATACAGAATCCGATAACAGAATGTTCCCAGTAACCAACGATTCTCAAACAATTGTTGATTGTTTTATGAGAGAAGCAAAAATGAAAGGAGTTGAAATTGTAAAAAAAGCGCCTGTTGTTTCTCTTGTCAATACTAATCATGGTGTAGAACTTGTTTTAAAAAACAGTGTTTGTCAATTTGATTATGTAATTATTGCCTCTGGTGGCAGTCCTAAGTTAAGAGGTTTTGATTGGCTTACTAAACTAGGACATTCCATTGTAAACCCTTTGCCTTCTTTGTTTACATTTAACATGCCTAATGAAAGTGTAACGAGTCTTATGGGCTTGGTTGTTGCAAATGCAACCGTTCGTATTCAAGCGTCTAAATTGTCCTATTCTGGACCAGTTTTAATTACCCACTGGGGTATGAGTGGCCCTGCAATATTAAAGCTCTCAGCATGGGGTGCGCGTTACTTACATGATAAAAATTATCAATTTAAGATTCAAGTTAACTGGTTGTCTATTAAAAGTGAAGTAGAAGTTTTAAACCTATTACTTGCCAAAGACAGCTCAATAAGAAAAAAGAAAATTTGCAATGCCAACCCATTTGGTTTACCAAATAGAATGTGGGTTTATTTACTATCTAAGGTGGGTATTGATGGAGAATTACCTTGGTTTGAACTTCCGAAAAAGAAAATGAATCGGTTAATAAATGTTCTTTTGAACGATGTTTATACTGTGTCTGGTAAAACTACTTTTAAGGAAGAGTTTGTGACCAGTGGAGGTGTAGAACTAAAAGAAGTTGAGGTGAGTTCAATGCAAAGTAAAGTTTGTAAAAACATTTATTTTGCTGGAGAAGTTTTAAATATTGACGGTATTACTGGAGGTTTTAACTTCCAGTCTGCATGGACTACGGCTTATATTGCAGGAAAGTTAAACCGCTAAAAGTAAATTTGTTTATTGCCTTTGAAGGCCCTGTTCAATGTTTTTGTCTTGTTTTACATCCTGATCTTTTGAATTGAATATTGCAACGTCTTCTACAAAACGCCATTTGCCATTTTTAAAGGTCAAGCCATCGAAACTTAAACTTGGCACATAAAAGTCAAACATGCCCTTTTGTGCACCTTCAAGCGGTTCAAGGTGATCAAATACAATATACTCCTCTTTAGAATTGTAGGTTATGTTTGTACTTACCTTTTTAGAGTATTCCAGAATCATTCTATTTTTAGTACCATCATTCATTTTAATAATAGGTGCTCCAAAAACAGGTTCTTCATTTTCGTCTAAATACATAACTTCTACAATTCTTTTGGTTGATGTGGAATTATTTCCATCCCAACCAATTAGAGTGTAAAAATCTTGTTTATTGAACTCTGTATGAATTATATCAGAGTACAATGCGCCAAACCAATCTCCATTGGCAAATACAATACCTTGTTCGTTGGAAACTTTATCTGAAACATCATTAAGTTTTATGAAAAACTGATTTTTTTTTCTTTTGGTATAGAACTGAAGGTAAGCATAGTATTCAAAATTATTGTCTGATTTTGGCACTACCCAATTAAATAGTTTAAATTTTTTATCGGGTGACGCTAGTATAGAGAGTATGTCAACGGATTCAAACTTATATTGAAAACTACCTTTCATTAATAATACCTCTTCAATATCCTCAATAAGTAATTTATTTACCTCGTCTTTTAGTGAGTCGGTTTCAGCAGAAAGTATTTTACTGGCAAGGGTCTGTAATCTCGATTCGAAAAATAAAAAATCAGTGTTTTGTGCCGCTAAAATATTAGAGCATAATAAAACAATACACAGTATTTTAAAGGTACTAGTTTTCACTGTGAAGAAAGGCTTTCTTAGATAAGAGTTCTTCCTCTGTCTCAACATGATCCTCATCTGGAACACAACACTCTACAGGGCAGACGGCAGCGCATTGTGGCTCTTCATGAAATCCCTTACATTCGGTGCATTTATCCGTGGCAATGTAGTAAAAGTCGTAAGAAACCGGCTCTAATTCTTCATTTGCATCTACCGAAAGTCCACTTTTAGCATGTACTTTACCGCTTAGTTCTGTGCCTTCTGCGAAGGACCATTCTAAGCCACCTTCATAAATTGCTGTGTTCGGGCATTCAGCCTCACATGCTCCACAATTTATACATTCGTCGGTTATCTTAATCGCCATTCTATTGTTATGCTTTAAAGATTTGTATTTTTGCATTACAAATATAGAAAAACATTGTTGATGAAACGAGAAAAATCAATTGAAGCATTTAGTACAGTGGGTGCTTTTTTGAGTCAGTTTAAATCCACAACTACTCAAAAGACAAGTAATCCACTAAACGATACTTTTTACGAGGCCTTTTCTTCTGCTATTTATACGGCTAAAATTCACAATGGATGGTTCGAAGAAGCTCAAGTAAGAAGAGCAGTGTTTTCGCTCTCTGAATGGTTAACATTTTCTAGTTTATCCGAATGGGTATCTGGATATCCAAAAATAAATTCGCCCAAACAAATAGGTCTTGTTATGGCTGGTAATATACCTTTAGTTGGTTTTCACGATTTTGTGTGTGTGCTTGTATCAGGAAACAATGTTCTTTTAAAACTCTCCTCTGATGATAAGATTTTACTCCCACTTCTGGTTAAAATGCTTGTTTTTTTAAATGACGAATTTTCTAATAGAATAGACATTACTGATGCGCGATTGCAGAATTTTGATGCTGTTATTGCAACGGGTTCTAATAATACGGCTCGATATTTTCAACATTATTTTGGTAAGTATCCGCATATAATAAGAAAAAATAGAAATTCAATAGCTGTTTTAGATGGGAGTGAAACACAAGCGGATCTATCAGCTTTAGGCGATGACATCTTTTCATACTATGGTTTAGGTTGTCGAAATGTTTCTAAAGTTTATATTCCTAAAGAGTACGATTTCACTAAATTATTCGATGCTCTTTATAGTTTTAAAGACATTGTAAACAATAAAAAGTACGCTAATAATGTAGATTATTACAGAGCTTTGTTTTTAATGGGTGGTAATAAGATGTTAGAAAATGGCTTCTTATTAATTCGCGAAGACGATTCGTTGGCTTCGCCAATTTCTATGCTTCATTACGAATATTATGATAGTTTAGATGATTTGAAGATAACCCTCGGAAACTTAAAAGATCAAATTCAGTGTACAGTGACTAATTTAGCCTTACCCAAATCGTTTGCTTTTGGAACATCTCAGTACCCTACATTAACGGATTATGCAGACGGAGTAGATACTATGAAATTTCTAACCTCATTATAATCGCTCTATTACTTTTGTAAATAATGAAGTCAAATGAGGCTCGGCTTGTTCTGCAGTTTTAATAATCTGATCAATTGAGACAGGTTCAAGTTTTTCAGGATCACACTCATCGGTTAATACAGAAACAACTCCACATGGTAAGCTCATATGGTTGGCTACAATTACTTCTGGTACTGTAGACATACCGACTAAATCTGCACCTAATATTTTTAGCATTCTATATTCTGCTCGTGTTTCTAAAGATGGACCTTGCCAGGCGGCATATACTCCAGTATGAAACTTACACTTTATGTCTTTAGTGCATTCCCATAAAATATTTTGCAGTCTCTTGTCATAAGGTTGAGACATGTCTGTAAAACGTAGGCCATGTTCATCAACGTTTTTTCCTCTAAGTGGATTTTCAAATAATAAATTGATGTGATCATCTACAATAACAAGTTCACCTTTTTTAAATTCCGAGTTCAATGCTCCAGATGCATTTGATAAAAGAAGCGTTGCAATACCCAATTCTTTAAGTACCCTTATTGGAAATGTAATTTCTTTTGCGTTGTAGCCCTCGTAATAATGAAATCTTCCGTGCATTATAACGACTGGTTTGCCAGAAATTTCTCCAAAGAGAAGTTGACCTGTATGAGACTCAACCGTAGAAATAGGGAAATGTGGTATTTTATCGTAGGGGATGGCACATTTTACAATGCAATTTTTCAATAGACCACCTAAGCCTGTACCCAAAACTATTCCTATGGTTGGTTTGGTAAAAGTATAGGTATTTATATAGTCTAGAGCTTCTTTACTATGCCTCATTGGGATTGTTTGGTGTTTTTAGACTTAAAGTCATTTTAGCATATTTAAAAAAGAACAGTCGTATTCCAACTAAATTATTGTGTATCAATTTTAAATGACGTTTTAAAAACTATTTGGCCTTTTTCAACCTCTTGGCTGCTTTTTTTTCTTTTGGTGTCATTGCGGCTTCTTTTTTAATGCTTTTTTTAGCATCTTGACCTTTACCCATAACAATTTCTTTTTAAATTAGTTTTTTGTTTCTTATAAATTCAGCTCTAAAATACACAAAAAATTTAGGATTCTAGTTTCTGTATAAATTTGATGAGGTTATCAAATTCATAAGTAAGCTACTTTTAGATAGCTAATTTAGTTTTTCACGAAAGATTTGGTTTTTCTTCCTTGTTCGGATAGTATTTCAAATACATAAAATCCTACCTCGTAGTTACTAAGATTCCAGTTTATTACTTTGTTCGAAAGTGTTGTTCTACTTTCTAAAACCCTACCACTTAAGTCAATTAAGTTAACGGTATGTATAGATTCATTTTCCGAAGCATAAATTAATTTAATGCAATTGGACGTAGGGTTTGGGTAAAGGTGAATTCTATTTGAAATCATCTCGTATGACGAAAACTCTTCTTGAGTTGATAGAATTACATCATCTAAATACACATTATTTTGTCTTGCATTTACCGTTGAAATACGAATAACAAAAGAAGTACTCGAGGGGAGGTATTCTGAAATGTTTAGCATTTCGTGTTTCCAATGTGTTGAGAAATAAGGTTCAAAATTTAAATCTAGTGTGTCAGAAGTTTGCAATTCATCGCCACCTTTGGCAAAAACTTTATTAAAAGTTGCTCCACAATCATTTGAAATTTCAACGAGTAAGGAATCTCTTCTAGAGCCAATATTTCTATTTTGATGTGCATAGGAGAATTTTAAATAGTATTCTTCATTTTGATCCAGAGTAATCGTTGGTGATTGCAGGATATCTCTTTGATTTACATTCGAATAATTGTATAAATTCATTTTCGCAGCTAAGGAAGAGTTTTCTATTCCTTGGGTTTCAGTAATATTCCAAGTTCTATCATTATCTTGATTTATAATTTTCCACTTATTAGTTTCGAACGTATTGCTCTCGAAGGTTTCTATAAACGGAGCTGTAGTAGTTTCATTCCATGAAAATCTTTTAAGCAACGAATTGTTATATTCATCTTTTTCATACCGATCAAACAAGGTGATTTGCACTTGCAATTCGTTTTGAATGGTCACGTCTTCATCTATCAAAAACTCAGAAACACTTTCTGTAATACTTTCACCTGAGTTAAGGATTCCATCCCAAGTATACGAGGCTAGAACCTCTCCATTTAAGGTAACGTTTATACCGATTTGATATACAGTAGAGTCTCCATTGTTTTTAATTAAAAAACTTGGAGTAATCGATGAAGCACATACAATTTGTGAATTAGGATCTGAAATTTCTACTACTTCAATATCATAGGGGTTTTGATGCGGGTTGGTGGGCGTATTATTTAAACTTAAATAGTTAAATGCAGCTAAACAATCAATTAAACCCATACCGAAGGTATTGTCTTCCCCTTGTGTACCTAAATCTTGAGCAGTAAAGTATAGGGCTGTTAATATTGTTGCTCCACTTAAATTGGGGAATGCCTCTTTAAGTAGTAAAACAGCCCCAGAAACATGAGGTGCAGCCATAGAGGTTCCAGACTTACTTTCGTATGAATTTAAGCCAACTGAAGACCTTACGTTTTGTCCTGGAGCAACAACTTCTGGATGTATAATCAATGAGCTATCTGAGGCAGGGCACTGCAAAGGACCTCTTGTAGAAAAAGAACTGATCGGAAAATTATCGTTGTTTCCATTTATACTTCCTACTGAAAAAGTGTTGACAATGGTTGTGTTTATTCTTTGAGGTGCATTTACACTGGTGTTTGATGGCCCAGAATTGCCCCCTGAAAAAACGGATGCAATACCTGCAGCTTCAAGTGCATTCATTAATTCAACAATGTAATCGTTGCAGTGTATTGTATCTGCTTCATCTCTCCATCTCCAAGAGTTGTTTATTACATCTGGAATTTCTAAGGTGGTTAATGGATCATTGTCAGAATCTAATGCCCATTGGTAAGCAGCTACTATATTTTCAAGAGGTGGAAGCGCTTCGACAGTCGTTGTAACCAAATCACAAGCAATCCAATACGCCTCGGGTGCAACTCCTATTGTATCTCCCGAAGCAAGTCCTTTTCCAATCATTGTACCTAAAGTGTGTGTACCATGATTACTGTTTAGTTCATTTGGAAAATCTCTAAAATGACCGTACCAACTTTGGCTCATTGGAAAGCGATTTGCTAAAAAACGTTCTTTAAAAGCAGGATGATCTGGGCAAACACCTGTATCATAATCGTACACAAGTAATCCTTTTCCAGTGTAGCCTAAGTCCCATAATGCTGGTGCATTTATAGCAACTAAACCGGATTCTATTTCCGTTGTGTTTGAAAACCCTGAGGCTTTGGCAGACGTTTCTTCTAAGGGTGAACTTGTGTCTATATTAAAGTCAATTAGGGTAATATCATCTCTATTGCCGAGTTCGTATATTAATGAAAGAGGTGCTTCGGCATACACAGAATTTATAATCCAGTAATTACGAAGTGTAGCATACACGCTCGGATTGTTTTGTTTAATATAGTCTACTAAATTTGATTGAGTTTCAGTTGCTTTATTTTGCAAGCGCATAACCGTTTGAATAGCTCTTTGTTTAATTGGGGTTTTATTTTCGACGAACTTTTTGTGCATTTCAAAGGCATCAACTTTATTGAGCATCTCAATACGTATAGAAACTAATTCATCTAACTGATTTAGGTTATTTAATTTTCTCTGCAGCCTTTCTGTAAGTAGTTGTTGAGCTTCAATTTGACTAAAAACAGAAAACAGTAAGAGGGTAAAAAGTATTTTCTTCATGATG
>Ga0206682_10005285_pt1 | contig 10207 bp, 4 predicted proteins | sample M240m12015metaG_FD_155444 | JGI IMG/M metagenome (GOLD analysis project Ga0206682, IMG submission 155444) | Ammonia-oxidizing marine archaeal communities from Monterey Bay, California, United States - M2 40m 12015 | ecosystem: Environmental > Aquatic > Marine > Intertidal zone | place: USA... | reverse complement strand
GGCTGCAGCACGGACTCGAACGCGAAGAACAGACCCGCGATGGGCGCGCCGAAGCCCGCGGAGATGCCCGCCGCGCTCCCCGCGGCGACCAGCCCGAGCCGCCGCGACGCCAACCGCGCCCTCCGCCGTCTCGCCCGCCGCGATTCGTTCGCTCCGGCAAAAGCTCCGCCGCCGGAGCCGCCGGAAGAAGACGTCGTGGTTTCGTGGAGGCTCCCCGCGATCGAGGCGCCGATCTCGACGCTGGGGCCCTCCGGCCCGAGCGACGCGCCCGCGCCCAGCGTCACCACCGCCGCCGCCGCCTTCAGCGCCGGGCGCGCGGCGACGCGAGCCGCCGCTACCCACGATTTCGGCGCCGTCGCGGCGGACGACGCCGGAAGAGTCGGTTCCGCGGATTCGGATTCGTGTTTTCTCGTGGTTTCGGAACCCCACCTCGGCGCCTCCTCGCCGTCGAAGCCCCCCGCGAGGAACCGGAGGCCGGTCACCGCGAACCCCGCCGCCGTGGGCGCCGCCACGGCGCCGACGGCTTGCACCCACGTCTCAGGGCGGACGTCGCGCATGCCCTCGACTCGGAACCGGTCGGGGGAGTATACCGTCGTGGTGAGGAACACCAGGTCGTGCACGCCGTGCTCGGCGATGTTGAACGCGCCCACGCCCAGGCCGGTGAGCAAGCCGACGCCACACGCCACCGCGAGCAAGTCCGTGGGTTTGGGGTCGTCGGGCTCGAGCTCGAGGTCGCGCTGTTGGTCGTTCGCGTCGTTCGCGTCGTCCAGATCGGCGCGGTAGTCCTCGCCCGCGCTCGGGCCGGCGGTCCCAGGGCTCGGGGCGGACCCGGGGGCGGGGGCGGAGCGGTCGCCCCTCGCCGCGCGCGCGAAGTGAGGCGAGCGCCGAAGCGGGCGGACGCGGGCGGCCGCGCGGGAAGTCGCCGCGCGACGCGCGCGCCACCCCGCTCGCGCGGAAAAACCAACGCGACCCGACACGTCCTGACCGGGGATGGGGAGCGCGGACCCGGACGTGGATGCGACCGCGCACGACGCGGCACGCGCGTGGGGCGTCGGCGCATCCACGACACGTCGCGCGCACGCCGAGGCGTGCGGCACGGCGACCAGCGCCCGCATGCCAGCGGTCTCGCGGTGTGGCGAGCCTCGGGTCGCCTGGTGTCGTGAAGCAGAACGACCAGAAACACGCGTCGAATCGTGACACGCGTCGAATCCGATTTTCGCGCCCCGATGACGCACGCGTTGGTCGGGACGCGCACACTGCGGTTTTTCGCGCGAGAGCGACGACGGGTATCCCTGGGAGAGGCGTTTCCCTCGGACACACCCGGGCGCGTCCCGGCGCGCGTCCCCGGCGAGATGTCGTCCGGGGCGAGCACGCGCGCCACCTTGCGACGGCTGCTTCGCGTCGCGTCGCGGTACGACGTCGAGCGGCCGCACCTCAAGGCGCTCCTCCCCTCCCCCTCTGCGCGGGGTGACGGGTCGGCGAAAACCACGCTCCGAGATCTGGTGCGACGCACCGCGCTCGACCCCGCGGGGCACGGCCTTCCCGTGGCCGACCCCCCCCGCGCGCGCGCGCTCGTCCATGGAAACCTCGACGCGCTGGAGACTGTGATGCGCCGCGCGGAGGCCCAGACCGCGGTGCAGCGGCGCGACGCGCGCGCGATTTCGGCGGGAGGGTCGGCGTCGGGAGGGTCGGACGCGGCGCTCTCGGTCGCCCGAGCGGGCGACCACCTCGGACGCCCGCGGCTGGAGATGGCGGACGCTGTGCGCCGCGCCGTCGACACCACGTTGACGCGCGTGAGTGCCGAGCGCTTGGCGAGCATCACGCACGACGCCAGCGCCGAGCCGTGGCTGCGACGCGCGGGTGCGCGCGAGACGCGGCGGCGACGCGGCGCGACTGCCTCCGCGACGGCGTCCGCTTCTTTCGACGCTTCGCGTTCGCCCTTCCCGCCGCGCCCGAGGCGGAAGGGCCACCCGAACGCGGCGTGGTACGCCGACCGGCTGGACGACGCGCTGGAGGGTGAGGCAGACGCGACTCGTACGAGTCGTACGAGTCGTACTCGCGAGTACCCGGACACCTCCGCCTCGCGCGTAACGATGCTGCACGGGAGACTCGCGCGTCTTTTCCGCGAGGCGCGCGCGGTGGGGTGTCCGCCGAATGCGAGCGACGTCGCGAGGGCGGTGACGTTTTTGGCCGAGACGACGACGAAAAACGACGAAAAACAAACCCTCGGTGATGACGCGCGTCTCGCGGACGCGTCGGAACGCGCCGTGGACGCCGCGTTGCGTCTGGCGTGGACGTTTTTCCGACCACCGAACGGGGACGCGGACGACGAAGCGTCGGATCTCGAAGCGTCGGATCTCGGCGCCGCCGCGGACGCCGTCGTCGCCGCGGCGGCGCTGAGCGCGGCGGCCACGCCGGCGGGTTCGGCGTCGAAGCGCGCCCGCACGGCCCGCGCGCTGAATCTGCTGCACGCGCACATGGACGTGTGCGGCCGCGCGCCCGGCCGCGACGCGGCGGCGGCGGCGGTGGCGGTTGCCGCGCGCTTCGTCGCCGACGAGAGCGGTACCGCGCGCGTCGCGAAAGCTCCGACTAAAGCGGCGACTGATCATCGCTCAGAAGAGACGCTCGGTTACGACTGGTTAGCGCGCACGGTGGCCCGCCTCGAGTCCCTGGGCGTCGGTGTCGCGCCGCGCGCGCGCCGCGCGGTGCTCGCCGCCGCCGAGAAGAGCTCCGGCCTCGACGAAGCCTTCGCCGTGCTGAAACGGTGGAAACGATCGGGGGGGTCGCCCGACGCCGACGCCGTCCTGGGGCTGCTGGAGTGGGCGGTCGAGGCGGGGGACGACGAGAAGGCGCGGTGGCTGGAGGAGGAGCTCGCGGCGACGGGGAAAGGCGCCTACCTCGCCAGCCTCAACTCGCCGGGATGTTGAGGCTGACGGCGTTCGTTCGTCTCGATGAAGGCTGACTACGACGGTTTCGTAAGGACGTCGGAAAAGCGCGCGGCGCGCGCGTTCAATCGAAAAATCGCCGATAAAAGTGAAAAAAACAGGAGTCGAAACGCGTCACGAACGAGACGCGACTCGCCAACCTGGATCTATTTCCCCCGGCACCGCTTTCCACTGCACTCGGTGCTGGCCAATGAAATCGCGGGGATCCGACGCGGATGGCGCGAAAAAGACCGTCGTATGCGCAATCAGTCTTGTGGAAATACAATTTATCGACGCGATTTGCGCGGTTGACGCACCCGCTCCGCCAACGAGAGGCCGTGAGCGCGCGCGTGGCTGACTCGAGAGGAGCGGGTATTTTTCTGACAGTATCGGTGACAAGTGGAATTAATCGCGCTACGTCGCGCCTCCGCGCAGAACGACACGCGCGTGCACACGCGACTCACGCCCTCGCAGGCCACGCACTCGCGCGCACCTCGTTCTTTCCGCACTTTACACTTCCCCCACAGGCGCCCGCGACGATGTCCGCCGCGACGCGCGCGCTCTACGCGCCCGCCGCCGTCGGCTCGAGGCGCTCGCAATTCTCCCGAGCCGGGCAGTTGTCCGCGGCGCCCGCGTCGACGCGGCGCCCCGTGCGCTCCGTGCTGACGCGCGCCGGGGACGACAAGAAGGAGGAGAAGAAGATCTCGAGCGACAAGGTCAAAGTGAACTTCGCCATCAAGCTCAAGGGCAACTACGGCGACCAGGTGTGCGTCGTGGGGAACACCTCCAAGCTCGGGCGGTGGAAGGGCCAGGATGGGGTGTACCTCAAGTGGTCCGAGGGCGACGTGTGGAAGGGCAGCGTCGAGATGAACTTCGGCGAGTACGTCGAGTACAAGGTGCTCATCAAGGACAAGCACGGTAAGATCCACTGGGAGAAGCACCACAACCGCACCGTGCAGCTGTACGACGGCGGCGCGGAGCTCACGATCGCGGGCCGATTCGGAGGGTCGCTCAACATCACGAAGAAGGATGCGAAGAAGAACGTCAAGGTGGCGTTCGAGATCCATTCCAAGGTGATGTACGGCCACGAGATCGCCATCGTCGGCGGCGCCAAGGAGTTCGGTGCCTGGAACCCCGATGACGCCATGCCGCTGAAGTGGACCAAGGGAGACATCTGGGAGGGCGAGGCGGAGATGACCCCGGGCGGCCAGGTGGAGTACAAGATGATCACTCGCCGCATCCGAACCGGTCAGTGGAAGAGCGAGTTCCGCCGCGACTTCAAGCGCGTCGTGCAGGTGTACGCGGGCGGCGAGACCATCAAGCTCACCGGCGAGTACAAGGGTCTCGTGGACGTCCGCCTGAAGGGCGCGAAGTCCCCGGAAAAGAAGGCGGAGAAGAAGGAGGAGAAGAAGGAGGAGAAGAAGGAGGAGAAGAAGGAGGTCAAGGCGGAGAAGAAGGAGGAGAAGAAGGAGGAGAAGAAGGAGGAGAAGAAGGAGAAGAAGGAGGAGGTCAAGGCGGAGAAGAAGGAGGAGAAGAAGGAGGAGAAGAAGGAGGAGAAGAAGGAGGTCAAGGCGGAGAAGAAGGAGGAGAAGAAGGAGGAGAAGAAGGAGGAGAAGAAGGAGAAGAAGGAGGAGGTCAAGGCGGAGAAGAAGGAGGAGAAGAAGGAGAAGTCCGGCAGCAAGTGGGGCGACCTCAAGGCGGGCGCGGACAAGAAGGACGACAAGAAGGAGGTCAAGGCTGAGAAGAAGGAGGAGAAGAAGGAGGAGAAGAAGGAGGAGAAGAAGGAGAAGAAGGAGGAGAAGAAGGACGAGGTCAAGGCTGAGAAGAAGGAAGAGAAGAAGGAGGAGAAGAAGGAGAAGAAGGAGGACTCCAAACTCTCTGACGCCGCCGCCAAGGCTGACGCCGCCGCCAAGGCTGCGCAGGCGGCTGTGGAGAAGGCGATGAAGGCGCCCACCTCCAAGGCGGAGCAGGATGTCGAGGAGATGCTCCAGAGCTTCCGCGACTCGTTCGCCAAGACGCGCTCGGACGCGGGCGGCGCGGCGCCTCCCCCCCCGCCCCCCCCGCAGACGGCGAAGCCCGACATGTCCAAGTCCAAGAGCGGCGGGGGCGGCAGCAAGTGGGGCGACCTCAAGGCGGGCGGCAAGTCGGAGTCGAAGGAGTCGAAGGCGTCGATTCCCACGCCCTCGTTCGCGCCGCCGCCGGTGCCGTCGCCGTCGACGCCGCGCGCGTACACGCCTCCCCCGGCGGCGAAGAAGAGCGCGCCCCCGCCGGTGCCCTCCTCCTCGGGCGCGCCCAAGGCGGGCGGGAGCAAGTGGGGCGCGCTCAAGGAGGGCGTCAAGGAGCCGACCAACGCGATCGAGCGCGCGAAGCTGGTGAAGGAGCAGGAGAAGGTGGCGGCGCCCCCGCCCCCCCCGCGCGGCGTATCCGCGGAGGAGATTGACGTCGTCAAGCCCACCGGCGGCGGTGACTCGTTCACCGCGCGCATCAAGGCGGCGCAGGCGGCCAAGGCGGGAAGCCGCTGAGGGCGAAAATGAGATGAAGAAGTCTTGCAGAAGAAGACTGTAGGCGCGGCGAGCGCCGCCGCGCGGCGGCGCTCGCCGCGGACACCGCATTGATGAGAGACGCGCGTCTCGTCTGTCTGTTCGATACGTTGAAGTACTAGAGTAAGACCCTTTCGCATTTCGCGCGGACGTCGAGTCTTCTAACGAGCGGTGTATATACAGTATCACACGCCTCCTCTATAGGTACGCGCGGCTGTTAGAAACAGCCCCTCTCGGATCACCTCTACTCCGTGCCGAGCTTGGCCATGATCTTCTCGAGCATTGCCGCCGTCGCCTCGTTGCCCTTGGACATCTCCGCCTTCAGGTCCTCCTGCGACTTGGCGAGCAGCTCCGCCACCTGCTGCTCGGCGTGCGCCTTCACGGCCTCAATCTCGCGCTGCATCTCGCCGAGCTTCTCCTTCGCCTCGGAGATGTCGGAGTGCACGGACTTGGCGTCCTCCTCGCCGCCGGCGCCGGCGCCGGCGGCGGCTTCCATCCCCTCCGCCTTCTCCACCGCCGCAGCGACGTCGCCGCGGAGCTCCTCGAGCGCCTCCGCGTTGAGCCCGAGGCCCTCCGTGACGGTGTTCTGCAGCGCCGCCACCGCCTGCTCGGCGTGCGCCTCGCAGTGCGCGCGCAGCGTCTCCGACTCGGTGGTCAGGTCCGCGGCGAGCTCGAGCACCGAGCGCCGCAGCTCCTCCGCCACCGCGCCCACGGCGTCGGCGATCTTCCCGCCCACCGACGCGTCTCCCGACTTGCGCTCCGCCGCCTCCTCCTCCAGCGCGTCCGCGCACTTGGCGGCAGCCTCGCGCGTCTGCGCCTCGAGCTCCGCGCGCAGCGCCTCGGTCGCGACGGCGACGTCCACGCCCGCCTCCCGCTTGGCGTCCTCGATGTTCGCGTCGATGCGCGAGGCCATCTCCCGCATCGACCGCTCGCGCGTCGCCGCCTCGGCAAACACGCTCTGCTCGAACTCGGCGCGGTACGCCTCGTTCTCGACGAGGCGCGCGGCGGCGGCGCCGGCCACGGACGCCTCCAGCACCTCCACGCGCCTCGTGACCGGCTCGGCGGCGCCGCCGGCGGCGGCGGCGATCGTATCGCAGTGCCGCCCAACCTCCTCGCGCATCTCCTCGACGGCGTCCTGCATCTGCGCCAGTCCGTCGTCAACCTCCGCGCGCAGCATCTCCTCCTCCAGCTTCTGCGTCGCGATGTTCCCGGCGGCGGTTTCCTCCAGCGCGCGCACGTCCTGCTCCAGCCGCGACCGCGCGGAGGCCAGCGTGGAGGACAAGTCGCGGTGCAGCGTCTCTGCCTGGTGCGCGCGCTGCGCGACTTCGTCGCGCAGACCCTCGCGCAGCTCGCGCACAGCCTCGGCGGCGGTGTCCTCGAGGTTGGCGATGTCGTCCTCGTACGCGCGTCGGGCGTCGTCGTCGCCGCGCCGCCGCCGCTCCGCCTCCTCCTCCACCACCGCCACGACGTGCTGCTTGAGCTTGTCCAGCGCCTCGGCGCGCTTGCGCTTCTCGGCGTCCAGCGCGTCCTCGAACGCCCCGACGCGCGCGACGGCGAACTCCTCGGCGTCCAGCCTCGCGCTTTCCGCCTCGAGGTTCTGCGCGACGTAGTGCTCCTCGACGGCGGTCCAGAGCGCGCCCACGGCGTCGTCGCGCGCGCGCGCGTGCGCGGCGACGTCCTCGTCCGTCTTGGCGCGCGCCGCCGCCTCGGCGTCGATCGCCGCGCGCAGCGACGAGAGGGGCACCCAGAGCTCGGTGCGGATCTCCTCCATCCGCGCCACGTTCCGCCGCGCCAAGTCCTCGGCGGTGACGCGGAGCTTGCCCTCGATCATCTCGCCCGCGCCCGCCACCTCGCCCATGGCGACGTCCACCTGCGTCTGCAGCGTCTCCGTCTCCACCAGCGTCGCGGCGGCGTTGTAGTCCACCTCGCGCTGCAGCAGCGCCACCTGCGACTCCAGCTCAGCCTTGTCCTCGGTGGCGGTCTCGCGTACCACGCCCAGCTCGCGCTCAAACACGGAGAGCGCGCCGAACGCCTCGCCGAGTTTCGTCTCGGCGGCGCGCGCGCGCGGCACCAGGCCGGGCTCGCCGGCGGGCGTGGGCCCGAACACAGCCTGCTCGAGCGCCTCGGCGGCGGCGCGATCGCGGGTGTCCTGCGCGGCGATCTTGTCCACCAGCGACTGCACGGCGTCCGTCACGTACTCCGCCTGCACGTTGTCCGCCTCGGTGTTGAGCGCCTGCGCCACCGCCGCCACCGTCACCTCGTCCTGCATGTCGCCAAAGGCGCGCACGACGTCGCGCTTGAAGGCGTCCAGGTCCAGCTCCAGCGCCGTCTGCCGCGCGTAGAGCTTGCGCAGCGCCGCCACCTCCACCTCGACGCGGCCCTCGGTGGCGGCCAGCCGGCGGGACAGCTTCACCTCCGCCGTGCGCACCGCCTGCGCGGCTTCCACGCGGCCGGCGGCGAGCTGCCGCTCCATCCCGGTGGTGCCGCGCTCGAGCCCCTTGTGCACGGCGTCCATGGCGGTCACGCGCGCCTCAATCTCCGTCTTGAGTACGGACCGCACGGCGTGCGCTTCACTTTCCAGACGCTCGTTCGTCTCGCGGTTGGCGTCGTGCAGCTTCGCGAGCGTCTGCGTGATCTGCCCGCGCAGTTTGCTCTCCTTGGTCTCGCGCGCCGCGCGCTCATCCTCCACCAGCGCCACGACGTCGTGGTTCACGCGGTCGAGCTGCTTGGTCAGCATCGCGGCTTGCGCGACGCGCGCCTCGTGCTCCTCGCGGATCGCCTTCTCCAGCACCATCTGGTGCTCGACCGTTTTTTGGCGCTCGCGCTTGGAGCCCTGCTCGAACGATGCCATTTGGTCGTCCTTCTCGCGAATGATGTCCTGGTCGCGAAGCGCCGCCTCCTCGGACTCGTCAACCACCTTGCGCCGAATCTCCGTCACGCGATCGGCGAGCTCGTGCTCAAACTTTCGCATCAGCGCTTGTTCGCGCGCGCTCGAGGTCTCCTCCAGACGCGCCACGATGCCCTCGAACCGCGTCTCGGACTCGGCACGGCCGGCTTTCTCGATCGCGAGCTGCTCCGCGAGCGAACGCGCGAGCTCCTCGGTGGCGTTGAGTTTCGCGCGCACGTCCCCGATTTGCGCCAACGAGTTTTCGCTCGACTTTTGCCCGGCGATGCGCGCAATGTCGGCTTCCATGAGCTGGCGCTTGGACAAGTCGTCGCCTCGCGCGTCCGCCACCTCGCGCGTCAGCCGCGCAATCTCCGAGCTGAGCGTGTCCAGCCGCTTTGCGTCCGAGCTCTGCTCCACGCTGATGCGGTTGCCGATCTGCTCCATGTTGTCCCTCGCGCCCACCACGAGGTTCTGCGCCACGCTCTCGGCGCGCGTCGCCTGCGCGCGGCTCTCGCGCGCCTCAGACTCCGCCGCCTCCAGGCGGCCGCGCATCTCCATGGAGAGGCTCTCCGAGCGCGCATACATCTGCGTCAGCGCGTCCACGCGGCGCTCGAGCGCCTCCGAGGAGCCGCGCGCGCCGCTGTCGTCTTCCTTGCGCGCCGCCTCGGCGACAGCCAGGCGCCGCTCCAGGTTGCGCACGCGGGCCGCCTGCGCCGCCGCCTGGGACTCCGCCGCCGCCAGCCTCTGCTCCAGCTCACGCGCCGACCCGTCGCCGGAGCCCGGGCGCATCCCGGGCGGCGTCCCGCGCGATCCCGGGCGCTGCGAGCGCCCCGAGCCCGGGCGGCGGCGAGCGTCGAGCCCGGGGGGCGCGAACGCGAGCCGCTCGGCGTCCTCGGGGGGCGTGCCCGGCCCGCGGAGGACGCCGCGCGGGGACGCTGCGCGCGGCGCCTTGACCAGCGCCGGGAAGGGCTCCGCCGCCGGCAGATTGGCGAACCGTACGTCATCCGCGAACCGAACGTCATCCTCTTTTTGCTGCGCTCTCTGCGCCTGCGCTGCCTGCGCGCGGCGCGGCGCGTCGATCTCGCCCGTCAGCAGCAGCCGCGGCGGATCCGCCGCGCGCGGCGCGCCTCCGCCGCGCGCGGGCGCCGCGCCGGGGGCAACCGCCTGCGCGGCGAACCCCGCGCCGGGGGGACCCGCGTCCGGCGGGCCTGCGAGGATTGATCCGGGAGGGAAGAGAAGGGGTCAGAACGCGCGCACGACGAATGTCAGACGAGTGTGACACACTCGCGTCGTCTGCTCATGAGGGACGAGTCTCCTCTTCGCGTTTCGAGCGGAATCGAGCGCGTGTCGGACCCCCGCGCGTTCGCGTTTTCTCACGGGGGCGGGGGCGCGCGGCGCGCACGCACGTGGCATCGGGAAGTTCCCGGGGAGGTTCGCGATCTGCGAGGGGCCCAAGGCGAACTGTCTGCGGCGCTCCTGCCTGCCGCCCACGCCTGGCGCGCCCGCGAACAGCCCGAACATGTTATCCCTCGGAACCGCCATGGGCGCTCAGCGACGTTCCCTCGGAGGGGACTTAAAGGATGCGCGGACGGCCTCGGTGCCGACGACGCGACCGCTCGGCCCTGGCGCCGTAGGGCGACGAGAGCCTGGCTCGGACGCGGTGGGCGTCGAGCGCGCGTGCGCGACCGTGGGCGACGCGCTCGTGTGCGCGGCGGCGACGTCGCTCGAGCGGCGTCTCTCGGACTGGCCGGACCGTCGGCGGGCGTGCCGATGTTGGAGCGTTGACCGAAAAGGGGAACACTCGGGGTTTTCGAGGCACGCGCGCGGCGACCGTTTTTCTTTTTTAGTGACCACAA
>Ga0206682_10005281_pt1 | contig 10210 bp, 14 predicted proteins | sample M240m12015metaG_FD_155444 | JGI IMG/M metagenome (GOLD analysis project Ga0206682, IMG submission 155444) | Ammonia-oxidizing marine archaeal communities from Monterey Bay, California, United States - M2 40m 12015 | ecosystem: Environmental > Aquatic > Marine > Intertidal zone | place: USA... | reverse complement strand
CCAATGCAGTCCATTCACGCAGGAAGCTCATAGCGTCTGGCTTTTCGGTGTATGCGACAGAGTTATTTGCTAGGCCCATGTGCGGGGCTGTTTCCCACCACTTACCACTCTTAGCGTGGCGCATACGATCATCTGACAGGTTGGATAAAGAGATCATCGCAGAACGGCGAACTCCACCTACCACGACCACTTCACCGATCTTGCACATGATGCTGTGACACTCGTAGGAAGACAGCCTACTGCCTGCAGCCTTTTTGAAGGTATCAATCGTGAAATTAAACAGATCAACCAAAGGCGCTGGGCCAGATGCACGACCACCAAAGGTCTTGAGCCTAGCACCGGCTGGGCGAACCTTGCTGACATCCCATGTGGGGATTTCACCGGCAAAGAGCATGCTAATCAGAAGGCGATACGCTTTGGCCCAACCTTCCTTGCTGTCCTTAACTACAATGGTTGTATCGCTGTCATAAAGGGTCTCAGGAACCTCTGGCAGGCTCTTGATGTACTGACGTTCACAAGAGAACCCTACGCCCGTACCACACAACAGGATGAACATTGCTTCATCGAAGGCTTTGGGGTCATCGATGGCGAGGTACGAACAGTTGTACATACATGTATTGTCACGGGCGGCTGCAACACCTGCGGTCATCATGGATCGCATAGAAGGCATTACCTCAAGGCCTGTGATGGCCTCAGAGATTTCATTCTGTACTGCCGTGTCTTTAATTACAGGAGATACAATACTAGAAACGTAGCGGCCTACAGTCTCGCCCCAAGTTTCACGGCGACCTTCTTCGTCTAGCCAACGGGCATAGCGACTTGTGTGGATGAAGGATTGGTAATCGGTTGGTAGATAGTTATTCATGGTCTGCCTCAAACTAAGTCTGTTAAATCGGGTTCTTCATAATTCGGCCCCTTGAGAACTTTGCCGTCTTCACGGTAAATTACGTCCCCATCGACCCCGAGCTTGCTCATGTTAGATGCATGAACACGGCGCACAGCTTCGTCCAAATTCCAGCCAAACGTGGCTGCAAATCCGTATGTGACGTAAACCAGATCCGCTAATTCCTTGAGCATTTCGGGGGCTTCTGTGGCCTCTAAGACTTCAGCGTATTCCTCTTTGATAAGGACGGTACGCAGAAGGTCTTTCAGGGTTCCCTTGGCCCACTGATGGCCCATGGATTGCTGGTAGGTACGGGCAAAATGCTGAACCATATCCAGAGGTGATTTGCCCAGATATGTATCCGGGTCACGAAGGGCTGCACTGCCTTCATCAAAGTATTCATAGCCGGGGGTCATTAATCTTCCGCCTCCAGCTTTGTAATGAGGCGGTCTAAATACCAACGGGCCTTTTTGAGATCTTCAAGACCGCCCTTGTAGGGCCAGCGCCACAAGTATTTAAAAGCATTTTGCCAGCAATAAGCTACATGAGGCTCACAGTCTGAGCCTTCGACCATGGCTTCCATTGCATCGATGCACTCGATTTCTGCAGAGTTGTAATGCAGAGGCCGGTTAACCATGTCGGTGATTTGGTTGAGATCCATCATGGTGTCCTCAATTCTTTTTGTTGAAGGGGATGACTTTGGCTTCGGCAATGGCTTGCTCAAGTTCATCGGCAGGCTCAAATTCGATTTCCATTTCAGATTGGTCTAGGATCATGTTGCCCAGATCCACAAAGAAGAACGGATTGTTCTGGACCATGTACCCGATACCCTCAACCAGAGCTTCGTAGTGTTCCGCTTCCTCTTCGGACACGTTGCCGACAAGATTGCTAAAGGCGCTGAGATTAAATCCGGTATGGTCTACCGGCGTTATGAATAAGCCGCAGGCAATGGGGTCTTTATCTTTCATTTGTTTTTTCCAATCAGTTTGAAAAAGTGTTCTGCATCCATCAGGGCTAGTGGCTTCTGCCGATCCGCTTTGATGATTGCGATTGGTTCCGCTTTGGGTGGGCAGTTGGCTTCAGCTTGCTCCATGAATTTGTATGCGCTGATCTTGTTCAGAGCCTTACATTCAACAGAGTAGGGAAAGAGCTTCCTAGCAGCCGGTGACATTTGGATATCTTCACCGTTTTGGCCCATTCCAGTTGAACGGACATCATCTGGTTCCAGTTTAGGAAACAGTGCTAGGATTCTATCTCTTACATATTGCTGATGACGCCGCCCCTTTGCCTTTGCAGACTGAGGTTTTATCGCCATGCTTAGTCCTCAATGAACCAGTGCGAAGGCGGTTCCTTTGCCTTCGACATGGGATGAGGTTTTAACTTCGCTTCGGGATAACAAGCCTTCGTGAAGTCACAGAAGGAACAAGCCATAGGCAACCGCTTGAGACCGGTAGGCTTCCGATTAAACTTATCGGGGACGGGATCAAACTGACGCTCTAGAGGCGCTCCGCTCGTAATCTTTTCAACCGTGCTTTTCATAGCAAACATGTTGTAAGATTTCTCAGATGCAGAAACATTTGCATCTACGGCAAGCATCGCACCTGTTGACTTGTTCACAACAATCCAGCCACCCAATTCTTTATCTTGGGCTTGGGCATAACCGGTTAACTGACCGATGTAGCCGAATGGATCATCTTCTTTGAGAGCCTCGTAACCGTGGGACCATTTCTTATCGAAGGCGAAGGGGCTGCAGGATTTAACGTCATAGATTTTGTGATCGATTTCTATATCGTCTTCACCTTTAACGGTGACTGAGCCAATCTTCATCTCAACAAGATTCTTGCCGCCTGTGATGTTAACATCTGCGACCTTTAAAATCAGATTAGTGATGCACTCAACGGCGTCACCAATCATCATCTGGACCTTGAAGTTCTTGGACTTACGTTTCTGTTCAGAACCCATTGCGCCATGTTGTAGCTGGCACAAAGGCTTCCCAATGTTTGACATCCGCAGACGAAAATCTCTGTCTTGCGGCGTAAGCTGCTTGCGAAGAGCCGCCTTAAACTCTTCGCCAGCCTCTTCTATCCACGCATCTTCAATGGTTAGACCATCAAATTCATCGTTGGATAGCTTGTCATTTGTTGCATCCAGTTTGGATTGCATTAGGCAACATCAACAAAGTCGTTGTCGAGGCTATCGTCGATTTTCAGCGCATTCATTGCCTTATCATTCAAAGAGCCTTCTTTGATGGCCGTGAAGTATTTGGCATCAATCTCTTGGTTCTCTTTTTTGATCGCTTGGGCAAACACAGACATCGTGTCGAACACCTGTTGGGTCATATCCAACTTCTTAGACAGATCTACCTTGTAGGTGGGAGTGTACCAAACCACAGAGCCGTTTTCGTTGTAATCGGCACCCATTTCAGTCTCGTATTCATAAATGTTAGAACCCTTGGGCAAGTTCTTCATAAAGCCGTTCCAGAAGCCGCCAAAGGTGCTATTCTTGTGGAACATGATGCAGGGCTGGTTCTCAATCGAAACCTTCTCGCCATCGGCGGTCACACCGTCATAGCTTACAAGGCCACGGGTGACACGATGCTTCATAGACTTGTAGACCTTTGCATCGGAGTAATCCATTTCCTGCAAGGTCTCCCACGAAGGATAACCACAAGCGATGCCGCCCTGAATATCACGGGCTTCATCACGGGGGCTTGGAATGGCGATGGACTTGTTCACCAGTGTGCGCTTTCCGTCAATTTCATCCCAATGGAAATACTGAAGGTGTGTAGCTAACGGGCGAAACGTAACGGTCTCGCTGTACACCTTCTGATCCATATTGGTCAAAAAGTACGACCCCTCTGGGATAGCTTTTTTCGTTTCCTTGTCCCGTGAGCGTGAATTTATTTTAAGCTCTGGTACACGAACAATCGCTCCACCAGTGCCGCCTGTTACTTGGGTGCCTAGCAGTTCGTTCATCGCCTGCAGGTCTATTTGATTTACATTTGTAAGATCATTCATCTCGATTCGATCCTCTATTAGATGGAATTACAGTATGGCATTACTAAGTGGCACAAGTCAATCATATTCGACTTGATCCAGCCAATTTTTGCCACGAGATGTTTCTATTTTGAGGGGCAGAATAAAGTCATAATCCCAAAGCTCTTTTGCCTCTTCTGTGACCTTTTCCATGGCCCACTGCAGCACCTCTTTGACCTGTTCCTCTTCATCTGGGTGAGTATCGACCACAATGGAATCATGTACCGTCAGAACTAGCTTGGAGCGTAGATTAAGTTCCTTGAACTTGCGGAAGGCTCGTATGCAGCTAAGTGGCACAATGTCGGCTGTCGCTGCAGACTGCACAGGGTAGTTAACCTGTTGGGTGTAGTTCTTAGTGCGTCCGTTCCTGCGCCGTTCTTCATTAGGCCAGAAGAACTGACGCCCGGAGAAGATCTGTATGTGACCGTTCTTCAGTACACCATCTGTTAGCTTCTTGTGATACGTCCCAAGACCTTTGTAGATGTTAAAGAACTCACGGAAGTATTGAGAGATATGGGCCTCGTACTGTAGCCCTGTCCCGCCATAAATAGGTGCGAAACTAAAGGCCTTACTGCTCTGGCGTTGGTCCTTAGTGACCTCAGATGTATCACACTGGTAGATTATAGAAGCTGTCTGCTTGTGCAGGTCTTTACCTTCCAGAACATCCTTAATGATCTGTGGGTCACCAGAAAGCTCCCCTGCCATAACAAATTCTAAACCACTGAAATCACTCTCAATAATCAGCCCGTCTTTAAACCGGCTCACCATAGCCTCCCGCACAGGAAAGCCACGCTTTGGCATATTCTGCAGGTTAGGTGCAGTGGATGACAATCTACCTGTGGCAGTGATGCACTGATTAAACTGTGCATGCAGAATACCGTCTGGCCGTGTCCATGTTTCGATACCTGCAATGAAGCTGTCTAGGTAGGTGCTGACCGCACTCGCCTCAGTCATTAGCTCAAGGAACTCTACTGCAAGGTCATTGCGCTTTCTCCGGGCCTGTTCGATCAGAAGCTTGATGGTGTGCTTGTCTGTCTTGAAGCCGTTAAAGGATGCGTCACTAGGGCCGCTGGGGTTAAGCTTGAGGCCTGCTACCTTGCCATTGGGTACATAGAAAGCACCTACACCTTTGCACTCAGGACACTTGGACAGGTTCTTGTAAGGTTCACCCTGCACCTTGTACTTCTTGCCCAGCTTCTGCCGGGTCACAGACTTATACTTCTGGATAAGACCTCTGCCATCGCAGGGGTCACAACATACCACATCAGTTTTGTGCAGCACCTTAGTGTTCGACCGGTACGCATCGTTAAATTCTTTGCGGTTCATGCGGGGCGGGTACAGAGGCTTACCGGCAGCATTCGTACCGATGTTAAACATCTTAATGTGCAGGTCTTTGTTTATCAGACCACGGGAGTAAATGATCTCAGATCGATCTGCACCAGAGGCAAGGTTATAAGGCTTATCACCCATGACCTCTTCTGTGATTTCATCCAACCTGTTGTTACAATAGTTATAACGCTCTCTGAAGTGTGCCTCAATTTTGCCCAACGCAGCCTTATCAATCTTCACACCGTTGCGCTCAATTTCAACCAAGAACAGAAGCATTTGGTTCATCATAGCAACCACGCTCTGCATGCTCTGATTCTCAGGCTTTGCGTAGTCTTCTTGCTGCGCTAGGAAGATGCTTTCACAGGCTTTTACGTCAGCTTCGGCATATTCAATTACGGTATCAAGGGGCATGGCTTCAAAGCCAACACCGGACTTGAACAGGTCATCAACTAAGTCGGATTTCTTCTGTACTATTTCGTTCATGCCGCTCTCCTTTCCGCTGTAGCTTTAAGAGACAAATGCTGACGCTGACCTTTAGCCAGAACGTATTCACCAATCATCGTGCAGTAGACTTCTGTTGGGATCTCAAAGCCCATCTCCATCAACCACATCACATCGAACTTAGCGTTGTGTGCAACAATCACATCAGCCTGCTTTAGAGCCTCACGCAGAGGCGCTGGGCTGTCAGGGTTAGGTTTATCGTTGTGGTGAAATACCAGTGTTTGGACAGGCTCACCTAACCAGCAATAGTGTGCGGAAACACATCTGTTGTCTGGGTTGAAAGGTGAGTTGTCTATTTTTCCATCAAGTCTTTGTACCGTTGTTTCTAGGTCTAAAACCAATATCTTCTTCATTTAATCCGCCCGTAGAATTTTGTTGTTATTGTTGGGTCATGCCGGTCAAACAGATGCCAGCTACAGTTGTCTTTGCCCGTGGTGTTATCGAACCACTTAACCCGCCCCACGCTTACGATCTTGCGAAGCCGGGGAAGGAACTGCATTGCCTGTTTTGTGTGGACCCAATCGCTATCAAACAGGAGCCATGTAGGCCGCAGGTTTGAGAAGGTTTCCAACATCGGATGCAAGATCTTTCGATCCCAAGGCGGGTTCGTGATTATAACATCCGTGCGCCCCAGATGCGGCTCACTTAGATCTAGAGCATCAAGACATTCTATCTCAACACTCATTGGATGTATGTCGTAGGCCGCAGAGCATGTTAGACCTGCATCGATCAGCGTTTTGATTAAAGCACCATCGCCTGCACAAGGCTCACAGAAAGACTGAACGTCTTGCAGGTGTGGTACTAGCGGTTTTACTGCCGCCGCCGGGGTCTTGTAGAAGTCCCGTGGAAGTCTTTCAAAATCAGATCTCTTCCCCATCACAGCTTCCAGAGCTTGTTCTGGTTGAGGATCATTTCCTGCAGGAGATCTATCTGACGATTGATAAGCTTCTGCTTGGTTTCGTTATTAGAGTCCCTGCGCTTTTGGCTGTCTTTGAGAAGCTCTTCGTAAAATTCTCTCAGGTCATCTTCACTCAGCATAGCGTGATACCTCCGGCTCGATTTTGCAGTAAATGGCACCGTGAAACCCAGAAAGCTTGTTCTTGGATATGTACAAACAACGCTCAGTGTTCTGTTCATCGTCGCCGCCACCTGCAGCCTTACCGATACCGATGATTACATCTGCTTCCGCAGCCTTGCCCGTCTTGGAGCCTTCAAGCATTGAGAAGTCGATGCGGGTCTTTCCCTCTGCATCCGCTGATGCCTGTGACACAGCAATCACTGCACAGTTGTGTCGTTTGGCTACCTCACGAAGGCTCCTGTACAACTCACGGATACGCTCATGCGAAGAGTTATAATTACCAGCAATGTGAACCTTATCCGCTTGATCTATAATTAAAATATCGCATTTAACACGCTCACAGTAGGCGTTGATCTTATCAAGATCCCAATCCTGAGTGTCTTTAAAGATCAGCTTGTCCCTAATGCTCATATATACAGAATTTGCTAGATCTGGCTTCTGTGCGATTTGCTCACGGGTCATGTTAGAACAAGCCTGCACAGCACGAAGCTTGGTACGCATGCTCTTTTCTTCATTTCCTAGATAAAGAACCTTGGCCCCTTGGCTACAGAACCCACCGGGTGCAGCGCAGATGCTGACCATAAAAGCTGACTTACCCGTTTCTGGTCTAGCCGCTACAATAGCAAAGTCACCGCCACCAAGGCCGTACAAGTGGCGAGACAGGGTAGAGATATTGAATGCGAACTTATTATCATCAGAAACTTCTGCCAGAAGCTCATAAATATCATCAGTGATGTCTTCACCGAAATCATCTGGCATGTAGCTATCTGAGATGCGCTCTAGGAGCGTCTGTAAGCGGCGTAGGGCGCTGGGATCGCCCTCAGACATGTTGATGCCTAAGTTGGCTACCTCACGCCCTATGTCCTTACGCCAGAGGTTGTTGATTACATCAGATGCAATGTCAGAGCTTATAGCTTCTGCATGCTTGATCTGGTCTACAACATCACGGACTTCGTGGATCTCAGCGGATGTAGCCACCGGGTTCTGTGACAGCCATAAGCTATACACTTCGTCCGGGGTTATATCATGTTCGTATTTGCCATGTGCTTCTTTGACCAAATCATAGATCGCTGCGAAATCGTCACTGAATAAACTACGCCGTAAGTTAGCCTGATTCTCTAAGTAAGTGGCGTTGTTCAGTATTGTTTTTATTAGTTGTTGCTCCATAGGTCTGCCGTCCTCAGTGGTTTTAATTGTGCCACCTAGAATAACACCTAGTAGAAATAAAAAAACCCCCAATCTTTCGACTGAGGGCTTTTTCTTAATTTGTTATGTGTTGTCAGTTAGTTCTGACGGAACTTCATCTTGCTGATGTCAGGGCTTTGGTCACCCCTACGTTCCTTCATATCTACCTGATGGAAGACTACACGCTTGTTACCTTTAACAATCGCAGCGACTGCTTCTTCCAAACGTGCTTGTTCCTCTGCGGCTTCTCTAAAACCACCATCAATATCGTAATCAATTACGACAATTCCCCTAGCTTTCATTTTACTAATCCTGTTTGTTTAACGTCGGTGTCTCGACGGATATATAATGTTACGCAGCAACGTCATCGCCGCAGATATATTCTATATATCGTAATACGGGGGAGCAGAAGGGGGGTTTGTAGTTTTTGCTGATAAAGCTTCGCCGTTAGGGACACCAAATTCATCACACAGTGCTATGCTAGAAACTAAGTATCTAGCCGCACGGGATTTAACAGATGCAATCAAGTATGACCAAGTGTATATACCCCTTAGTCTATTACTTTTTGTATTTCCTGCGGCGACAAGCATTTTAGATCCTCTTTTGTTAGGCGTAGATTTGTTACTGCGCCATGCTTCTTACATAAGTAGACTGCTTTACTACTCGCATCATTGTCAAGTACTAATGTTACTTTAATGTACTTAACTAATTGCTGTTTTATTTCGGTAGTTAAGTTCGTACCTAGCAGGGCGAAGCCTACAACACCCTCAAGCCTACTAACAGCGCATGCAGAAGCAATATCTTCAACTAAAACAGCGTGTTGTCCTGATCCTACAGTTATGCCCTGTGTGGTATCACCATACTTCCACCACTTGGGTAGACGCCCGTCTAAGGCTCTCCCTACAGCACCTGTGCCATCATTTGTATAAAACAGAACCCGGTTTTCTGTTGGTAGGTATCTAATCTTTATCCTACCTGATTCGTATGCTTCCATAGAATTTACATCTTCTAAGTATTTAACAGCGGGTGCATGCTTGCGCACAGATACGGTCATAGCGGGTAAATGATTAAGCTTCTTCACTGACCGCTGGGTAGGTGTGCCGCCGACATAGTTCTTGAGTGCGGTTATATCACGTTTACCACGCAGACTACCTTTGGCATTGCAAGAGGCTCTAAAACAGTTCCATACCAGAACACCATCGAACCTGTCTAAGGTGAACTTGTTCCTGCCCCCACAAAAGGGACAGGTAAGTGTTTTATGTTCACCATCGGCCAGCTTGATCTTCTGCACCACGCTGACCTGTTCTTTGTAACTAAACATTGTGCTTGATCCTGAAGATCTCTCCGCAGTCTTCGCAGTGATGATGAAACAGGTAGGAACCCATCTCTTCGCTTTCATCATCTAATTCTTTTAGACCTGTCAGGAACTTTGGGTCTGTCAGGTACACTACCAGAAGTGTTGGGTCTCCAACCTTTATTAAACTGCAGCATGTCTCACAGGCATACGGCCTAGTTGATGCGTACTCTTCTACGCCTTCTAGTGATCTTATTTTTACTTTGCTCATGGGTTATCCTCATTAACCTATAGGTTGGACTAACCCTTGGGCGGGTTAGCCGCAGGCTACACCTAATTGTAAATAAGTCAACCACTTTGTTATGCCCTTTAGTTATGGGGTTAGTAACTTACCACCCCATACAACCTATTGTTTTACATAGGTTCTAGCTATAACCTGAAGGTCGTAGGTTCAAATCCTACTCCCGCAACCAAAGTACTGAACTCATTAGGCGAATCCTGATGATTCTATTCTATTCCACATCATTCTATTTATTTCAATGTAGAATGATCTTTTATGCGGAATCATCTTCCGTCAGTGCATCCCAACTAACAGGAAATAGCTCAATCATCTTACGATCAATCTGGTTGGCTACCTGCCGTGTCTCTTCTTGCGTATCAGGCTTGCAACGTAGGTTGCACATGTCGGAGAAGGCATCCAAACTACCTGACCAGTACCATTCGGTCATTGTGTTTTGCGGAAGTACCATACGAGCCTGTTCCTCACACACACCTTTGTCCAAGAGACCCTCATACAACGTCAAAGGAATCTGCTGCGATGTTTGGATATGAATGTGCTGTATCTCCCCGTCAGAGCCTTGCTTCTTGTCCTGCGACTGACCCCGCCATATATCTGGCACATAGAA
>Ga0206682_10005278_pt1 | contig 10217 bp, 3 predicted proteins | sample M240m12015metaG_FD_155444 | JGI IMG/M metagenome (GOLD analysis project Ga0206682, IMG submission 155444) | Ammonia-oxidizing marine archaeal communities from Monterey Bay, California, United States - M2 40m 12015 | ecosystem: Environmental > Aquatic > Marine > Intertidal zone | place: USA... | reverse complement strand
GCTGATGTCGCCGCTGCGGTCACTGCCGCAATAGATAGTGCTGCTACCGCGGTAACAGCCGCCGCCGCCTACACTGCTGCCGCTAACGCTACAGCCATTACTTCAGACGATGTGCTCGCGGCTGTAAATTCAATTTCTGCTGCTGGGGTGGGCTCTGAGGCGATTGCTATCAAAGCAGCCGAAGCTGCTGCAGCCGAAGCTGCTGCAGCGAAAGCTGCTGCAGACGCCAAAGCCGCTGCTGATGCGAAAGCTGCTGCCGATGCGAAAGCCGCTGCTGATGCGAAAGCCGCTGCTGATGCGAAAGCCGCTGCTGATGCGAAAGCCGCTGCCGATGCGAAAGCCGCTGCCGATGCGAAAGCCGCTGCCGATGCGAAAGCCGCTGCCGATGCGAAAGCCGCTGCCGATGCGAAAGCCGCTGCTGATGCGAAAGCCGCTGCTGATGCGAAAGCCGCTGCAGACGCCCAAGCCGCTGCTGATGCGAAAGCTGCTGCAGACGCCAAAGCCGCTGCAGACGCCAAAGCTGCTGCTGATGCGAAAGCTGCTGCAGACGCCAAAGCTGCTGCAGACGCCAAAGCCGCTGCTGATGCGAAAGCTGCTGCAGACGCCAAAGCTGCTGCAGACGCCAAAGCCGCTGCTGATGCGAAAGCTGCTGCAGAAGCCAAAGCTGCTGCTGATGCGGAAGCTGCTGCTACAGCCGCCGGCTCGGCATCTGATAGCGCCAATACCACTGCGCAGGCTGCCATTCAAGCCGCTGACACAGCCACTGCCGCTGCTAATAGCTACGATACTGCAGCAGCGGCGCAAGCGCTTGCTGTAACTGCCGAAGCTCTTGCTGCAAATGCGGTCACAGCTGCTAACGCATATGTTGCAATGGCCGCTGCTACCGCCTCAGCCGCTGACGATACAGCTGCCAGTTCGGCTCTAGCTGTTGCAAATGGATATGTAACCGCAGCAGGTGTTTCTAAGACGGACGCAGACTCAGCATTCACAACGAACTCTGCGTTGACAGCGACAGTGTCTTCGGTAAACGAGGGTTCAACGGTTATATTTACTCTCGACGGTGGCTCCCCCGCTGCTAACAAAGTCTTTTCTTATGTAATAAGCGGAGACGTTGATCGTGACGACATCGTTGGCAACGACCTGATCGGCACCGTCACCGCGGACTCTAACGGCTACGCCGTGGCGCAGGTTGCTTTAGCCAGCGACGCAGTAACTGAAGGAGCAGAAAACCTGACCATCCGTATTAACGGCAAGACAAGTACGGTTTCGGTCACAGACACCTCAACTGCACCAGTTGCTGCAACGTCGTTTACCCTCAGCGCTACTGATATAGCGACTAATAACGCTGTGGCGGGTAACAACGCAATGTCAGTCATAGGTACCAATACTGGCTCTAACACTGTGACTCTTAGTACGGATGGGAACACATCAGATGGTGGGTTTATCGTTTCTGGTAACGCCGACATGACCGTTACCGCGGGAGCAAGTAACGTGGTTCCGCGGGCGCAGCAACAATTGATTCAGGCGCCGGTAACGACACCATCGTGATTGTAGGCGGTGGAGTAAACCAAGTGACAGTCGGTGCAGGTACGGACTCGGTGACTACGGGCTCCGGAAATACAACGGTCATTTTTGGATCAGGCGAACTTGGCGCAGGTGACACAGTCACGGGTAGCGCGACAGGAACGGACACTGTTCAAATCTCAGGTGACGGCAACGTAATTGGAGCGGGCGGTGCGACGTTAACTAGCATCGAGAACCTCGTTTTAACTGGGACAAAAGTCACTATTGATGAGGCTGTACTCGAAGGGTTCACTTCAGTATCCGGAAACATCACTACGTCAGAGCTTACCGTGGCTATGGCCGCACCGGGCAACACTGTGGATTTAAGCGGTGTGTCATTAACGGGCGTTAAGTCAATCACAGCCGATAACAATGCTGTTATTACTCTTACTGCTGCACAAATTGCGCAACTTGGAGCAATCACTACTGAGGCGACTTTTAACCTGACAATCAACACAGATGTTGCGGGTCTCACCGCGCTTGGCGCGAAAGCAACGGCAGGGACAGGCGGCGCGTTGACGTTGACTGTCACTGACACCAACGCAAATATTCTAGCAGGCGCGGCGATTATCTCTTCAACCGGCGCAACCGCTGTGCTTAGCGGAACTGTTACGGTAGCTGAGGCACTTACTGCCTTGGCGACTAACGCTGCAGTGACCTACAACCTCTCAGATACTGCAGCTAATCTTGCTAATGCGTCTGAGGTTGTTTACAACAACACGCTCTTGCTTGTTGCGACCACGAGCGCGACAGCGTTCGAGGCGACTCAGATTCACGCGATGATTACTGCCTCGAACGCCACTACCGCTGCTGGCAGTGACTTCGTCGCAGCAGATGTCACGCTGAATGTTTCTGACACCGCATCAAACGTTGCAAATAGCTTGACTGACTCGGCCATTGCTTCCGATGCGGTGGCTACATCAGACACCTCCAGCGCGGCTGAAGCGCTTGCGTCTTACACCAATAATAACGCCGCGGTTTTCTCAATCACCGACACTGCGGCAAATCTAGCAACTGAGGCTGCTGCTGGCCGTGCGACGCTTAATAAAGCTACTAGCATCACTTATAGCGATGCAGCGACTGTTGCCCAGGTTGCAGCTCTAAACGCAGCGTCAACCGTCGACGCCGCCGCTGGCTACGCCCTCAATGATACGCGGGCAAATCTGGTTGCTAATGCAACCGTTACAGGATCTGCGGGTAACATTACGGTGTCTGATGCAGGCATCACGGTGGCTCAAGGATTAGCAATTGAGGCTCTTGGAAACACTGGCACAAACGCGTACGTGATTGCCGACACAGTTGGTACCGCACTAGCAGCCAGCGCAGCTGTCACAAGCTCCACGACAGCTATTTCGACTAGCGATGCCACAATTACGGTGGCTCAAGCTAACGCACTTGTCTCTAAGTACGGCGCGTCGAAGGTTACTGATACAACCTTTGATATCGCAGACACAGCGGCCAACTTGGTCACCTTGTCTGCTGCGTCAATTGCTGAGGCAGACGCGGGGGGTGGTGACGAGATCGCCATGACAGGAACCGCGACTGTATCTCAGGCTTTGAATATCAATGCAGCGGTCTCCGTAGCTACTCTTGACCTGACTACCATGGCTGTTTCAGACACCGCCGCAAACATCCTTGCTGGTACTGCAGACGCGACCAACGTAGTCGTCCTAGACGACCAGGCCTCTATCACTGTGTCGGGCGCGACAGATGTCGCAACTATCACCGCGATTAACGCTGACTTACTCGCTGAAACGACGGGCGCAGGCGGCCTGGTAGAAGTTGCGGACGGTTACACGCTCACAGACACGTATGCCCTCCTGCTTGCGGCAAACGCGGTAAACGGGGTGGTCGATAACGCCGGGACCGTCAACGTCTCCGACGCAGTGACAGTTGCGCAGATAACCAACATCACTACGGCGATGAATCAAGCTGGTAACGGTGGCGTGAATTCTGTTCCGGGCACTACCCTCAACTACTCGCTGACGGACTCAGCCGCAAACGTAATCGCTGACGGGACTTACAAGGCCGCTGCGACTAGTATCTCGGTAACCGACGCAGCAGTAACTCTAGCGCAGGCGACTGCACTAGAGGCTCTTACTGCGTTCACTGACGCTTATGCGATCTCTGACACAGTGGCTAATCTTTTTGGCGCCACGACGGCTGGAAACGTTGTCACGCTGAACGCGGCCACAAGCGCCACGGTCAGAGATAGTGTAGCCAATTTGCAAGCCGCGAATGGTCTGACAGCTATCGGTCTCGCTACTACCGACACTGTTGTGGCGGCGGATACTGAGGCTAACCTAACGGCCGCAACTACCGTTAAGACTAACGCAACCTCGTTCGTCATCACGGACGCTCAAACGACTGCGGACGTTACGACTGTCAACGCGCTCGCAGCTCTCAAGCCTACGACTTATTCGATGACTGACACCACGGCGCTTATGTTGGCGGGGTTAGCTGCCACAGGTGTGGGTGGTGCGAACGAAGCCGGGGCAGTCACTACGTTGCTTAATGGCGCAACAATGATAACTTCTTCGGCGGTGACTTCAGTTGCCGACTTCAATACGCTGGACGCGGGCACTACCTCGAGCATAACGGTCGATATCACTGACACGATCGCAAACCTTACCGCCGCTACAGGCGCCACGGCTCTTGCGAACGTCTTAGCTACGGCCACAGCCGGTACACTCGTTATCAGCGATACAAATGGAACTGTCGCTCAGATAGCTGCCCTCTCAGCAGCCGGCGCGACTATTACAGGCCTGACAATTGTGGACACTGCGGCTAACCTCACGGGTGCTACTGCAGAGTTAATAGCTGGAGTCAACGGAGTGAATGCTCCGTCAGATAACGGGACTGTTACTCACGATGTCGCCTCGCTGACTGAGATTTACTCAAATAACGGTAGCGCATACGCAAGCTACAACCTGTCCGATACCGTTGCGAACGTAGTTGCCGCGATTACCGCTGACGACGGCCTGGTTAACTTTGCCCAGTCTGTAACTGCCACCGGCGTCGCCACTGTAGCTCAGGCAACGACAATGCAGGCAGAGACGACTATGGGTTCGGCCATTGCGTATTCGATTACTGACACGGCCGCTCTCATTGCCGGCGGCGCTGCTGCAGTATTAAATGCAGCGACAAACCTCACAGCAAACACGGCAGCCACTGTAGCGCAAGCATCCACTATTAATGCGGCGACCAACTCCGGCACGACTGCTTACGATGTCAGCGATACTGCAGCAAACGTTGCTACAGCTGTTGCGGCAAGCGTTGCAGGCATAGAGGGCGCATCAGGCACGGTAACGGCCACTGGTAACGCAACAGTCGCTCAAGCAGACATCATTGCAGCCTTCACGAAGGCCGCGGTGTTTAGCGTCTCTGACACCGCTACGAACGTGGCGGCAGCGTCAGCTGCAGCGCTAAATGAAGCTGTGAACATAGCGACAACGGGAACGTCAACGCTCGCTCAAGCAAACACAGCAATCGCGGCGAGTAATTCGGGCACAACTACGATAGCGGCGGTATCAGGTACTAGCGCTGAAATTGTCACGCTGAGTATTGGAGCCAACGACACCATTACTACCTTGAGCGTCACCGGCACCACTACTGGAGCAGATGCGGTCACTATCGCAGCGAAGGATACCGGCACTAACGTGACTAATGCCATCGCCTTCACTAACGTAACAGGTACGGCTGCGGAACTCACAACAGTCGGCGCAACTGTTTTAGCCGCTGCGACGGGAACCATAACCGCTTCAGCGTCTACGCTTGCTGAGTACACAGCGCTAGCTGCTGCTGTAGCCGGCGCCAACATTGACGCTTACTCACTCACTGATTCGTACACGAATCTGATGGTGAACAGCACCGCAGCAGGTAACGTAGACGCTGATGCCACAATCACCAGCGCTACAGCGGTGACGTTGACTGATTCGACCATCAATGTTGCACAGGCTACTTCGATCGATTCGATTAACACGGGCAACATTGTTTACTCGATAACAGACAACGATGCGAACGTGCTGGCGGCTTTGAATAATAACGGAGCTGGAGAGACAGCTTTGCTAGCAGCAACCTCTGTTACGGTTAACGGTACCGTTCTGGATATACAGACGCTTGCGGCTGGTTCTACTAACTTCATAGTAGGCACGAAAGCCGAAATTGCAGCCATGTCGGCAGTAATCCAGGCTGACGCGGTCGCTTATGAAGTGTCGGTAGCAGACCTGACTTCAGACTCGGCCTTCTACTCTTCGCTTACCACTGCGAAGATGACGGTAACAGATACAGCGGCTAACTTGACTGGCGGTAACGCCCTTCTTGCCTCCGCTGTAAATATTAATGTCAGCGACGCAACAACGGTAGCTAACGCAACTACGATCCGAGCTTTATCAGCGGTCGACGGTGAGGTTAAGTTCAGCATAAACGATACGGCAGCTAATATCGTTGCAGCGTCAGGCAACACTAGTCTTGTAGATGCAGCGATTAATGTAACTGTAACCGATGCGGTGACCTTTGCGCAGGCTGCAACGATCATAGCGGAAACTAACTCTGGCTCTACGTCTTACAGCATCACAGACGTCGACACCAATATCGCGGTTAACGCGGCGGCATTGAACGGAGCAACGAACATTGTAGTAACCGGCACAACCGGTATTACATCAGCTCAAGCTCAGTCGCTACTGTCTGCAACTAATGCGGGAACTACGACAATCGCGCTAGCAACTGGAACATCTGCGCAACTCGCAGCCTTGACTCTTGGCGCTAACGATACTGTGACGTCTCTCACACCTTCTGATGCTCCAACTGTGGCGGAAGCGGCTGCTATGTTGGCAATAGGTGCAGTAACGTCATATAACTTAAGCGACACTGCAGCGAATCTCGCTGCTGCGGACGCGTCGGTGCTGAACGGTGCTACTAACATTGCTGCGACAGGCGTCACTACGATAGCTCAGGCAACGACGTTAGAAGCGGCTACAAACTCAGGTACCCTGACAGTTGCTATCACAGATACTGCAGCAGCGGTGCTCGGCGCTTCAACCGCGGCTCTGGAGTCGGACGCAACTATAATTGTTGACGACGCGACTGCGATGTCCGCGGCGAACGCCACCGCGCTTGCTGCTCTTGATACTGCCAACGCAAATGTCACGATAGCTGGATCTGGTGGTGTAGGTGTCTACAAAATTACGGACACGCACGCTAACCTCGTTCTGCCAGCTAACGCGACCGCTGTGGCAGCCTCGACAGTCGTCGCTGCGTCAGACGCTACGCTAACAGTCGCCCAAGGGGTAACTTTAGAGGCTGCCGCGACAGCCGACACAACACCGGCCTACAGCACGACTGACACGTACACGAACATCGTGGTGAACCAGTCGGGCGCCAGCGCTCTGGACCTAACTAGCGTAACTATGACGGTATCGAACACTGTTAACGTTGCTCAGGCGAAGATCGTAAATGCCTACGGAGGCACGGGTAAAGTCTTCAACATCAGCGATACTGCAGCAAAGGTATCGACTGACGTTGCCAACGCTGCGGTAACGGGCGCAGCCTCGGTCACTCTGACAACCGCCGCTACTGTCGCGCAAGCGCCTGGCTTAGCAGCGTTGACAGGGTTGACGGGCGGTTACTCGATCACCGACACCGCGGCTAACGTGCAAGCGGCGATTGATGTTGATAACGCGGCAGGTGCCGGCCGTTCACTTATCGAGAGTGCAACATCTGTCACCTTGAGCTCAAACGCGACAGTCGCCCAGGCATTGGGTGTAGTTGGCACAGAGAGCCTAGGCCTCTATGCAGTTACCGGCATTTCGTTCGCGATTACCGATACTGTAACCAACCTCGTTGCTGGACTAAGTGGAATAGATGGGGCAGGAATATCTGCTGCCACATCGATAAACACAAACAGCACGGCCGCGTTTACAGTTGCCCAAGCCGGCGTATGGACAGCGTTTAGCAACTGGGTTGGCCACGACCACGACACAGATGCAACCACTGCGGCTCGGTACTACATTACGGACACTGCGGCCGCCCTGTCCGCTGGGGATACAACGCTCGTGTCTGGCGCATCAGTAGTTATTGCAAACGGTACAGCGGCAGGTGACACCATTAACCTGTCAATGCACAGTGCTGCAATGACTATCAATGGTGGTGATGGAACCGACACAATGTCAGGTGGAGATGGTGTAGATACATTCACTTTCGCCAAACTTGATAACGCGGGTGCTAACGGCACCGCGGTGCCTGACGTTATAACCAACTTTGTAGCGTCTACGGATAAACTACAATTTACTGGTGTAGTTGACGCCGTATCGGGACAGCAGGCGGCGGTCCAAGCTGCTGTAACCGCCTTAGCAGCAGGTGCAACAGACGCCGCTATTGCGACTGCGATGGCGAACGCGAACACGACAAACCTCGGTGTTTCATTCGCTGTCTTTAATGGCAACACGTACGTTTACTTTGAGACCACAGGGGCAACGACAACGCACGTTGAAGCAGATAACCTCTTTATTCAGTTAACTGGTGTTACCACGCTGCCTACGTTCGCAGCCGACGTTGTTGCATAATTAACTTAGATTAAGTCGAAAAAAGAGAAAGCTAGCCGCTTATACGGCTAGCTTTTTTTTTGATTACGGTTTCGACCTCTTTGGTCAAATATCACGTCGAACGCAGAGTTGCCTATGACGTGGTCGACTTCGGTCGTATAAAGGGGTGTCTTTCTGTAGAGCAAGCTATAGACAAAATCGTGACTATAACGTCTGTCGTACACCGCTGCTAACTTGGCAGCGGCGGATGTCGCAGTACTGGACGTCGCCACCAACATCGCTTTATTAGCGGGTATAGCGACAGTGGCTGAAGTTACTGTCATTGCGAGCGCCAGCAACTTCGGGACAACACCGTATGCGATCTCAGACACATCGAGCGCTGCGCTTGCTGCCACTGTTTCGGTGCTCATTACGACGAGGAAAAGCCTAGAGGCGTCTCCAGTCAACAACGAAGCTATTCTATAAAGCTCGCATGCGAGAAGCTCATGATAAGTAGCGCAGACGAGGTGACGAGAATCTAGAAGACCATCATTGCGCAGATCACTTTTAATCAGAGCAGCGGTGTCGCTTTAATCCTCTCATTGAGGCGTGGCAGCGCTGCCGGAGCGATAGCTTACGTTGTCTCCCTCATAGCGACCATAGGAGTAATTTAGTAAAATGATCAGTAATTTACAGAGAGTTTTTGTCGGGATCTTACCGTCTTTGTTATCGCCGTAATATCAAAAAACTAAAAACAAATCATCGATAAGATTAACGGAGCTGGCTTTTTTGTATTTGGGTGTTTTGCCGCACGAGGATGGTTTTTTAGTTGGAAAATTTTATCGAGCGACTGTGTGAGTGGTGTCACCATGTTAGGCTGCTACCATCTAAAGCATTAATGAGCTTAACCTTTCTGAGTTAGCAACATGAGCAATAAGTTAAACAGCCCAATCGACCTATCAAACATAATGGCAGAGGCACTTTCATGCCTAGAGGGGGGCCAATTTCATCGTCGTGAGCAGGTACGAAGTCTTAGCGATCTTTCCTTAGATCATTTTCTTCATATAGGGCGCATCCTAAAAGCGTGTGCTCAAAACGAGGAAATGATCGAGCCACTTCTGGACAGGCTCGTTGTGCACGCAGATGTGGTTATTGGCCCGTTGCCGCCCGGGATACAACGGCACGGGCTCGTGTCCGATTCAACAGACTCTCTTACTACGGAAACACTTGAGTCTGCTTTAAGGGCTATTTCGGACGAGGATCTCAGGCAGTGGATCATTGACGACTGCAGCTTGATCTATGGAGAGCTGGGCAGCGACGAGCTTAAGGCGTATTTTGAGGCCGTAAACGAGCTTGGTGGCGATCGGTCAAGCTTTGTCGACCTAGGCAGCGGGTTGGGCAAGGTGGTCATGACTGCCGCGTTGAGTACAAAATTTGATTCGTACGTGGGCGTGGAGCTCGTACCCTACCGGCACAGACTCGCAGAGGAGCGGTACACCAAATTTTGCGAAACAATTTCATCAGAATTAGCAAAGGTGGAGGGGGAGATTTCGGAGAGCGGTGAGGATCGCGACGTACGCAACAAAGCGTTGGAATCGATTAGGGTTATTCCCGCCAAAATCTCGCTGGAGCAGGGAGACATGTTTGACTTTAACGTCTCTGGTGCGAGTCTTATCTTTATGTATAGCACATGTTTCGGCTCGTTGATGGATAGAGTGGCGCAGAAGATTGCGAATGAGGCGCCGCCCGGCTGCTTGATAAGCACGACTACCTTTGGGTTGAACCATCCGGGGTTTAGGCCTCTAAAACACTATCAAGCAGGAGAAATGGCTTGGACAGACGTGAGATTCTACGAACGGGTTGGGGTCGGACCTTGGGAAGAGCAAATCATGCCCAAAGCACCCTCATCTGCAGGAGAGGATTGGAAGGGTAAGGCTCGCGAAGTAATTGCGCTACAAGAAAAATAAATCCTGATTGGGAGACGCGCGTCGCTACTAATACTATCGACGGTAACGAATACGGTGTTGAATTACTCTCTGACGAATCAAAGGCTCAGTTAGGGAGCTTGAGGTCTGTAGATTCAGAGCTCGCACGACTCCAGGCACGGGCGGCGGCATTGAAAACCGCACGGAT
>Ga0206682_10005272_pt1 | contig 10227 bp, 5 predicted proteins | sample M240m12015metaG_FD_155444 | JGI IMG/M metagenome (GOLD analysis project Ga0206682, IMG submission 155444) | Ammonia-oxidizing marine archaeal communities from Monterey Bay, California, United States - M2 40m 12015 | ecosystem: Environmental > Aquatic > Marine > Intertidal zone | place: USA... | reverse complement strand
TCGCGCGTGTGTTTTTGTGAAACTAGTACGAAAGTAGTACGTACCGAGGTGATGCCGTGATATTCCCTCGCGAGGCGTCACCTCACAACGACGCGGCGACGCTTTTTACGGAATCGCCGAACGTCTCGCGCTCGCCGCGCGCTCACTCGCTCGCCCCCGCCGCCTCGCCCGCCGCCTTCTCGTCCGCCTCCTCCTTCAGCCTGTCCGCGCGCGTGTACAGCTTCTCCAGCACGAACACGAACGCCGCGAACGCGGCGCCGCGGTACAGCCCGATGTCCAGCGTCGGCCGCGCCGTGAACGTGAACGCCACGGTGACCCACGCGATGAGGCAGTCGCGCTTCACCGGCCACGGCTGCGCGAAAAAGTTTTCGAACAGCGGCTTCATCACGCCGGTGGGTTTGAGCAGCGGCAGCACGCCGCACCCGACCAGCGCGCCCAGCACGGCTTTGGGCAGGTACGCGAGCAGCGCCCCGCCCCCGGTGATGACGAACAGGATGAGACACAGACCGGTCACGCCGTGCGCCAGCCGAGTTTTGGCGCCCGCCTGGATGCCGAAGGAGGACCGCGAGATGACGCCGGCGACGTTCATGCCCCCCGCCAAACCCGCGCAGATGTTCGCCACGCCCTGCGCGATGAGTTCCTTGTTCGAGTCCCACTGCTCGCCGTCGTTGTCCGCCCAGAAGCGGCACACTGCCGCGCCCTCCAGGTACGTGATCACGCCCATGGCGATGCCGGGAACCGCGAGCGCCTTTAAAAGCTCGGGCGGCACGCCGAACGCGGCGGGGGGCCAGAGCGACGAGACGTCCACGGAGATGGCGCCCACCACGCCGCCGATGTCGAAGCCGTTAAACGCCAGGACGCACCCTAAAACGCAGCACACCAGCGCGGAGGGGAACAGCTTGTGGATCTTCATGCCGTTGAGCATGATCACGAACGTCGCCGCGGCCATCGCCGCCGTCCCGGGGTGCCACGCCGCCGGGTGCGCGCCGAGCCAAAACGCGGCGGTGGCGAAGTGACCGGCGAGCGGCCCGCTCGCGCTCGCGCCCACCATCGCGGGAACCTGCGAGAAGAACACCATCCAGGTGGCGGCGCTCACGAAGCCCTGCAGCAAAGGCACGGGCAGAGAGGTCATCACGTTCCCGAGCTTCAGCAGCCCGCACACCACGCGCGTCGCGCCCGCGTAGAGCGCCAGCGTTGCGGCGCCGGCGACGTACGTCTCCGACGCTAGCGGCAAGCCGAGGTTCACGAGCGCGCCTCTCGTGAGGAGCGCGCCCAGGGACAGGCACCCCACCTGCAGGTACCGGCTGCTCCCCAGGAGCGCGCACGGGATGGAGGACGCGGCGGCGGCCATCACCGCGCACTTGACGCCCGTGCCCGCGAGCAGCGCGTACGCGCACGACTGGGGCATCGCCACGCAGGCGGTGGAGATGCCCGCGATGATGTCCTGCGTCACGGCAGCGTTGGAGCCCGCGCCCGAATCGGCAGCCGCCGCCGCGGCGACGGCGACGCGGCGCACGCCGCGCGCCGCGGCGGGGCCGCGCGTCCGCGCGCGGACGCGATCGGTCAGGGGCGAGGCGCGCGCAAGCCTCGCGATGCGCGGCGCCCCGCCGAGCGGAGAGGCGATCGCAGACGCGGTCGATCCGCGCGGTGCTTTTCGCGCGGTGGCGCGACAAACCCCCGAACGAGGGGATCCAGGCGCGGAACGCGGTCCCGCGCTCGCGCCCGCGAGGACGCTCGCGGACGCGATCGACACGAACGCCATCGCGACCGTGGTGTCCCGCGGGGCGAGAACAGCACGCGCGCGTGTGTGTATGCTGCGCGGCGGCACCGCCGAGGCCCGAGCCGCGCTGATGAGCTTCGATTCGGATAAAAAGCGCCTCGGCGAATCGAAGGCGAATCGGGGGTCATGAACCCTCGGGATTTCGTTCACCGGAGATTTTTATGAGACTGGCTGGGTGCCGAAGCGTCACAGACAAAGCACTCGAACGAAACGCCGTCGGTCGGGCGTGCGTCGAAGTAAGCGTGCGTGGCTGCGTGCGGCAAAAAGGCGAAAGAGCGCGTCCCGAAATCCCCGGTCGGTCCTCACCGGGGCCGCGGTCGGCTCAGTCGTCGAAGCGGAGGCGATTCGACGCGGGTGCGTGACGGGAGCACCCGCGAGCGAACGGACGAGGGAACGCGCGTGGGCTCACGTGACACGAGCCGGGACCGCGCGCGTCTCTGGGGAGAGGGCGCGGCCCGGATAAACGTGTGCTGCTTTTCGGACGATCGCGTGATTCTTCTTGCCAACCCTTTCGTCGGCACCGCGCTCGCGTCAGGAGGCGACGGGCGCGCGCGCGATCGCCGATCGCGCCTCGCGCTCGCGGCTGACGCGTTGGAATCGGTGAAGCTCGGCCCGGCCCGCTCGGGGGACCGCGCGCGGGTTCGTGACGTGACCGTTCGCACGCGTGACCCGTGACCTGCGCCGCGACGGGGATGGATCACCCGAGACCCCCGCCCCGGCACCACGCCGGGCGCGGCGGGTTGCACGCGTCGATCCCCGGCGGTGGTGGGAGCGACCCGGACTTGAGAGACGGGGACAGCAAAGCCAAGAGCAAGGGCCTGAAGGGGGGCGTGGAGAAGATGAAGCGGTACCTCGCGAACCTCTCCTTCGTGGAGATGTCAGTGGTGAAAGCCACGAGCGCGGTGGATGGCCCGCCCAAACGAAAACACGTCGCGAGGCTGGTGGAGGAATCCTGGCGGGACCCGCAGCTCGCGCCGGTGGAGGCGATGAACGCGCTCGGTCGGTGCCCGATGCTCAACTCTCCGTTGATATCGCTCAAGGTGCTCGCGACGGCGCACGAGCTCATGCAGAAAGGGTCGCCCGGCGCGCTGCCGGCGTCGTTCGAGTGGCGCGACCACTTCGTGATGCTCGACGCGCACTGGACCGCCGCCGTCGCCGACGCCGGCGCGAAAGCCGCCGGCCACGGGCTCGGACGCGCGTGCGCGGGGCTGGTGGTTGCGTACTCGCGCGCGCTGCTCGGAAAAGCCAGGTTCCACGACCAGTGCCGTGGGTTTGAAAACAACTACTCGTTCCCGGGCGCGGCGGACGGCGGAGCGGCGCGCGACGAGCGTCACGAAAAAAAATGCGCGTACGACATAAAGAGCCTCGACGCGATGCTCGCGCTGGGGCGCGCGCTGCGCGAGACGCTGGACGTCGTGAGCGCGGCGTTGCCGCGTAACCCGCCCCTGGCGGCGTTGCAGTGGCACAGACTCGTCGCGCACGTGGGCGTCCTCGTCGCCGTCGAAGCGCACTTGTTGCACGGCGCCACGGTGTACGTCGCGGCGACGGTGGCCGCCGCGCCGCCGGGGGGCCTCGACGCCGAGCGCGCGCGGTGTTTGTCTCGCGACCACGACGCGCTGCGCGGCGCGTTCGCCGAGGCGCGCGCGCGGCCGGCGATGAAGACGGCGTTCATGGAGGAGGGCGCCGGGGGTAGTTTTTCGTTCCTGGAGCTGCCCGAGTCCGTCCCCGACTTCGCGTCCGGCGGGGGCGCGGACGCGATGGCGAGCGCCGTGGCGTCGTCGTTCGGGGCGCCGAGCAGCCACCAGCGGCCGTCGGCGCCGCGCGCCCAGGACGCCGTCGCGAGCCCGTTCGACGACGCCAACTCAGACGACGAGCTCGCGGCGGCGACGGAGGAGCGGAGCGCGCTCGCGGAGAAGGCGGAGACGCCGACGATCGACCTGCCACCGCTCATCGACTTCGACGCCGAGGAGGACTCCTGGGAGCCGCCGCGCGCCGCCGCCGCGCCGCCGCCGCCGCCGCGACCGCCGCTGTTCGGGGGCTACGCGCAGACGCCCGCGCAGGGCTCGGGCGCGTCGGGCGCGGCGCCCGTCGGCGCGCACCGCCCCGGCTTTCCGTCCGCGAGCGGGGGGGGAGGCGCCGGCGCGGGAGGCGGGTACGGAAGTCCCTCCATGGCGGCGTCGCGCGCGTCCGCGCAGAAACCGAGCGCCAACCAGCACAGCCGCTCGCCGAGTTTTGCGCGCGAGACGAGCGCTGGACAGCTGGACATCGACGCGTCGCTCGCGGCGTTTGAGCTCACGGCGGCGCGCCCGTCTACGGGCGAGGAGAGGCGGGTGGACGGCGCCGCGCCCCTGATGTTCGCGGATCTGGCGCCTGCGGGCGTCTCGAGCGTCCGGGTGGCGCCCGCGCCGCGCTCGATGCTCGCGCAGCGCGGCGGAGGCGGAATCGCGGGAGCGGGACCCGGCGCCAACGGGAGCTTCCCGTCGTTCGCGACGTCGCAGCGCGTCGCGTACGGCGCCGCGCCGCCGCCGCCGCAACGCGCCGGCTTGGCGCGGCAGCTCTCGGGGGGGGCGCCGGCCGCGCCGCAGTACGCGCCCGGGCACTTCAACCAGACGCAGGGCGCATTCGTTCCGGCGCAGTTTGGAACGCCAAACGCGGAGCAGCAGCAGCAGCAGCAGCAGCGGCGGCGGGCGTGGATGCCCGCGGACCAGACGCAGAGGCGGCAGTCGCCGTCGCCGCCGCCTCCCGGCTCGCCGCCGCCGCAGGACTGGGCGAAGTTCGACGACGACTCGGCGGTGGCGCCGAGGCGCGCCGCGGCGCCGTTCGCGCCGGCGCCCCCGGCCGCCCCCATGAATGCGATCGTGCCGATGCCCGTGGCGCAGCGCGACGCGGCGGGGGGGCGCGGCGGTTCCCCCGCCTTTTTCGGAGGCGCCTCGCCCGCCGCGCCGCCCCCGTCGGCGCCGTCGTTTGACGAGATCCCCATCGGCGCGATCGTCTTCGGGAAGCGCGTGGGCACGGGCGCGTTCGGCGACGTGCTCAAGGCGAGTTACCAGGGCACGGACGTGGCGGTGAAGCGGCTCCGTTTGGACCCCTCGCAGCCGCAGGCGGCTGAGGATTTCCGGCGCGAGCTCCGCGTGCTGTGCGGGTTGCGGCACCGGCACGTCGTGCAGTTTTTGGGCGCGTGCACCACCGGGCCGGATTTGTGCCTCGTGATGGACTTCTGCGGGTTTGGGAGTTTGTACGGCGTGCTGCACAACCGGCGGCAGAACATCACCGCCGCGCACGTCCTGCGGTGGATGGCGGACACGTGCCGCGGGATGATGTACCTGCACTCACGATCGATCATCCACCGCGACGTGAAATCGGGAAACCTCCTTCTGGACGACTCGGGGGTGATCAAAGTGGCGGATTTCGGTTTAGCGCGCGCGCACGGGCCCACGTCGAATTTGCTGACGCTCGTCGGGACGTACCCGTACATGGCCCCCGAGCTGCTGGACAGCCAGCCGTACAACAAATCCGTGGACGTGTACTCGTTCGGCGTGGTGATGTGGGAGTGCCTGACCAGAGACGAGCCCTTCCGCGGGTGCTCGCCCATGCAGATCGTCGCCATGCTGATGCGCGGCGAGCGGCCCAAGCTCCCGGAGCGCCCGGCGCTGCCGCAGAGCTACGTCCGCGTGCTCACGGAGTGCTGGGCCACGCAGCCGGAGCGCAGGCCCACGTTCGGGCAGGCGCTCGAGAGGCTGCTGGCCATCACGCAGGCCATGCGCGCTGCGGAGGGGGAAACCAGGTAGGCATGAGGGAGACACGGCGCGCGGCGCGCGCGCACAGACAATCAAATCAACGCATCGTTTCGTGTTTCTGCGCGCGTTTCACGTCTCAACGTCCACGCGTCGTCTCGAAGCTGCGCTCGCCGAAATCGAACAACCGTGCCACGCGTCGCAATGTCCCCGTCTGGAGATCTCGGACGGTTGGGTTCCGGAAGAATTCACTCGACGCGGCGCACGACGGCACCATGTCGCACGCGACCGCGCTGGCCGCGATGGCGGCGGCGCCTCGGGCGTCCCGGGCGCATCGTGCGCCCGGGACGGCACGGGCGTCGTCCCGTCCGTGGCGCCGGGCGTGGGCCGTGCCCTCCGGCGGGGCGCGCGGGCGTCCCCAGACCTCGTGCGCGGCCGAGCGCGAGGCGGGCGACGCGAGCACGTCCGCCCCCGCGGGCGCGCTGTCTATCATCGACAGCACGGACGACGTCTTCGCGGAGTTCTGCGCCGCGCAGGTGGAGCTCGTGGCGCGCGCGCTCGGGCGAGGTGCGCGGTGCATGCTGTACCTCCGCGCTTCCGGCGTGGATGGCGAAAATCTCCAGCTCACGGAGGTCGCGTCTTATCCCCCATCCCCGCGCTGGGACGGCGACGCGACGCGCGCGGACGCGACGCGCTCGTTCGAGACCGCGGGCCGGGCGGCCGTGGACATGCCCGACGACGCGTTCGGGGCGGCGGCGTCGTCGTTCGCGGACTCGCTCGGGGGGCCGCTCGGGGACGGGACGCTGAGCCAGAGCCGCGACGGCCGGGCGCGCGGCGAGACGGCGGATGGCGAGCAGACCAGCATCACCCTGCGCGGCGGCGGATCGGCGGATGAGGGCGACGGCGAGCTCGGATACGGCATGACCGCCACAGAGGCGCTGCTCGTGAAGCAGCGCGTCTTCGCGCTGCCGAGCGCGAACGCGCTGGTCGTGCCGCTCTCGCGCGACGACCAGCTGCTCGGGCTGCTCGTGGGCGAGATGCCGGCCGGCGGCGGCTGGAAGGGCAACTCGGCGCGCACGCGCAAGGAGCGCGAGCGCAAGCGGAGCGGCGGTTCTGGGTCCAGCGAAGGTGGCTCCGAGCCCGGGATTCCCGAGGTGGAGGTGCTGAGCGCGACGAGCGAGGGGGACGAGACGAAGGAGCGAGAAGCGCAGGACACGGCGGAGAAGTTTGGCGACCGGCGCAAAGCCGCGCTCGCGGCGGCGGCGCGGTCGGTGGTGGCGGCGTGGGCCATGCACCGGCGCGCCGACTACGCCACCGCGGCGGCGATTCGCTCGGATGAGCGCGTCGAGGGTTTCGTCACCGAGGCGCGCGAGCCCCTGACCGTGCTGCGCACGCTCGGAGGCATGCTCTCCACGCACCTCAAGCCCGAGTCCCCCAGCCGGGACATGGCGGAGGCGATCGTCGCGCAGGGCGACGTGCTCGCCGAGCTCTCCTCCGAGCTCGAGTCGGCGCTGTACCCCAGGCACATCGTGGACGAGCTCGCGGGCGGCGCGCGCGCGCCAGGCGCCGCGAAGAAGGCGCTCGGCGGAGGCGCCGGCGGGGGGCGCGCGCTGCCCGCGCCTGGCACCGCGCCGCCGCCTCCGCACGCGACGGCCACCGCGGAGGCGCTCGCGAGCGGCGCGTCGCCTTCGTGCGACGTCACGCCGCTGGTCGCCGGCCTGCTCGCCTCGGCGGAGGTTATGGCCAGACCCGCGGGCGTGGCCATGACGGCGACGTTCCCGGAGGGCGACGGCGCGCGCGCGCGCGCGCGCGCCGACCCCCGCGACGCGCGCGAGACGCTGGCGCTCGTGATCGACGCCGCGCTCGTCGCGGCGCCGCGCGGCGGAAGCGTGGACGTCGTGGTGTCCGCCAACGGGGGCTTAAAGGGCGGGGTCGTGGTCGCCGTCGGCGTCTCCGCGGGCCCCGACGCGTCGGAGACGGCGCCGCGCGACGCGCTCCCCGCGGGCGCGCTGTCGGCGGCGGCGGCGAGAACGCGCGGCGGCGGTTCCGGCGGTTCCGGCGGTTCCGGCGACGCCTTCGCGTCAGAGACGAGGCGCGCGGCGACTTCGGCGCGAGCGAGGCGGTGGCAAAACCGAGCGGCACCCGCGGAGCGCATGGAAGAGACGCAGAGTCTGCAGATCGCGCGGTCGCTCGTGGAGGGCGCGGGGGGGATCTTCCACGCGTTGCCGTCGCTGCCACCTGCGGTGGGCCGCGTCGAGATGTGGTGGCCCGCCGCGGAGGACGGACCGAACGCCGGGGGCAGAGGCGAGCGCGGGGACGCGCGCGTCGCGGAGCACCAAGACGACGCGGTGGATGTGTATACTTCTTAGGAGACGTGTATTCACGATGTAGACTATGTAGTCTTAATAAAACTACCGTACGGTACCAGTACGTATAATACGTAGCTACGGTAGTCTACGTTCTTCTCCCGCGCTCGCGTACTACGCGAGTACGACTCGTTTGTTTGTTGTGTCGCGAATCGGTTCTCTCGTCGAATACGTACGCGTCGAACACGAGTCGCGTCGCGCCGCGAAGTTTACATGTTGTCCATGCCCTTCTTGATGAGCGCGCCGCCCATCGCGACGTTGGCGGCGACGTTACCCCACTTGAACGCGTCGGGCGCGGGACCACCAAACTCGTTCTTCTGGTCAAAGTTGGCGAGACCCGCGGCGACGCCGAGGCAGGAGGCGCCCGCGATGACGTCGATCTTCGCCTTGGTGGGCTTGTCCGCGCTCAGGCTCACCACGTGGGTGGCGATCGCGGCGGTGGACATGACGCCGACGAAGTTCATCATCTTGCGGTTCAGCTTGTTCTCTACCAGCTTGGGCATGATGGGCTTCATGGCTCTGCGATGGCGACGGAAGAGAGGCGTCAGTCGAGGAGGATCACGGGCCGTGTCGGAAACTAATTATTCAGCGCATTCGGCCAATTGTCGTCCGGATATTCCGAGCAGAGACGATCGGCGCGGGGACGCACTGGGGAGCGAGCATGTTGCCGAGGGCGTAGGGGGCGTTGTAGCCGATGTAAATCTTGTCGACGAGGTCGGCGGGCATGGTGACTGTGGGTGGTGAGGAGTGGACGTGCGGTTGCGCGCGAGGAGAACTGCCGCCGAGTTCCGATCGAGTTGAACTTTTGTTGCATAACCCGATCGATATTTGGAAAAAGCTGACTCGGAAATCGTCGCGATAGATATTTCAGTCTGTGAATTATTGACGTAGGCGTGAAACATGACCTCGTCGTCTATTGGCGTTTTCGTTCGTCTACGTATTGGCGTTTTTTACGATAGTACGGTACCGTGTACGTCAGCGCTCCTCGGGATCGACCCTGCCTCCGCGCCGCGTACGCGGCGTCGCGATACTGATTCGATGGGTGATATTAAAAGTAATAGGAGTAATACGTGTGAGTACACCCAGGATGCGGGCTCGTTTTCAGCCCGCCCCGGTCTTCAAGGCACCCCCGCCGCGCGAGAGGGGTGGAGGAACGCGGCGGCGTTCGCCGTCGACTCCCCCCCGTCTCCGCCCTCGAGACGCTCGAGACTCGTCTCGAGACGCGGAACGGAACGCGCGCGCCAGGAGGGCGTTCACTGACTTTCGGGCGACGAGTTGATCGGCGCGGGCGAGGGCGTCCGCGGCTTATCACCCATCATGGTCGTGAGCTCCGAGAGGTCGGTGACGCTGGGGTGCGTCTCCATGTTGATCTCAGGGTGGTCGGACAAGTTGCTCTCCTCCCCTCCGGGGACCCACAGGCAGATGTTATTTTTGTGCGCCACGGATTCCGCGCCGCTGTACCCGACGATGTCGAAGAAGTCGTCGGCTTGCGCGCCGATGAGCTTCGCGCACTCCGCGCTGTTGTAGTTGCAGATGGCGCGGCCGAACTCCTTGAGCTCGCCGTCGTTTTCCTCGTCGATCGTGAACAGCGGCACCGACTCGGCGCTCTCGAACTCGCCCTCCACGCTCGTTATGTGCGTCCCCACCAGGCTTTTGTCGTTGTTCAGCGCCACCTCGGCTTTGCCGTTCACGATGATGCGCCCAGCCGCGGGTTTCTGCAGCAGGATCCAGCGCTTGCGCCCGATGAGCGGCTGCGACACGGCGAGGAACAGCGTTCCGTACGCGGCGCCCTCCACCACCACCGACGTGAGCTCCTCGATGCGGTTCGAGTGCATCACCACGGTGTGGCACCCGGACGCCGTCGCCAGCCTCGCGGCGGCGATTTTCGTCGCCATGCCCCCGGTGCCGAAGTTCGACCCGGCGCCGGCGCTGGTGTCCACATCCAGGTCCTCGATGTTCTCCACGAGCGGGATGATCGTGGCGTTCGGGTCGCTGTTGGGGTTGCCCGTGTACAGCCCGTCGACGTCCGTCAACAGAAAAAGGTAATCCGCGTCGGCGAGCGACGCGATGTGCGCAGAGAGCGTGTCGTTGTCCCCGAACTTCATGTCCTGCATCGCGACGGTGTCGTTCTCGTTGACGATGGGGATGATGTTTTTCGAGAGCAGCGACTGGAACGTGCGCTGCGCGTTGAGGTACTGCGTGCGGTCCATCAGGTTGTCCAGCGAGACCAGAACCTGCGCGATGGGCTGCGAGACAGACGTGAAGAAGTCGTCGTACATGCGCATGAGCCGCACCATGCCCACCGCCGCCATGGCCTGCTTGCCGGCCAAATCATTGGGCTTCTCCT
>Ga0206682_10005269_pt1 | contig 10231 bp, 6 predicted proteins | sample M240m12015metaG_FD_155444 | JGI IMG/M metagenome (GOLD analysis project Ga0206682, IMG submission 155444) | Ammonia-oxidizing marine archaeal communities from Monterey Bay, California, United States - M2 40m 12015 | ecosystem: Environmental > Aquatic > Marine > Intertidal zone | place: USA... | reverse complement strand
TTTGGGCTTCTGGAGGAATCACCATCCACCGGCCTTACCGATGCACAGATAGATACCGCATGCAGTTCTCGAGAATGGGATGTGACCGCTGATGCTGAGCGATTACCTATGTGCCCCATTACCCTCGAAAGATTCTCCCAAGGCGACATGGTTAAAAAAGTTAGGAGGTGTGGGCATGAGTTCAGTGCAGGAGCCATAACACAAGCCTTGCGGACTAGTCCTCTATGTCCGTTGTGTCGAGCAAACCTCATGCACTCCTGAAGAATGCAGAGAGTTCTGGTTGCCCCTTCAGAGCATTCCCCGCCTTGCGGAGTGCTTCCCCGAATACCAGTTCCTTAACAACCTTCTGTCGCAGGGTTTCCTGACGTCGCATGAATGTACCTTCATCGAGAGCAAATTTCTCCTGTAGTGATGCACACTCCGCCAAGTATTTCTTAGCATGGTGTCGCTGGAATCCCGGAATCTTTTCAAGGACTAGAGCGAAAACCTGCTGCAGAGGCTTCATTATCTGGTTCGTAACATAGTGCTGGTAATCGATTTTCTGTCCAGATGACATAATATGTTCTGGTGTCTCTATCCGGTCACCCTGTAGTGCACTCTTACTCGAATTCTGAATGTAGACAAACTTCACGCGGTCCCCAGGTCTTGGTGCATTCCCTGGGTCACGCTGTGCGATGCGTGTCGCCAGGACCTTATGGGGAATCTGTGCTGGACACTTGTAGTGACTTCGCAGAGACTTTGTTATGATGAGCCTCGACATTGGGATCTTCCCTGTGGTGAGTTCTTCCAATGTTGCCTTCACGAATCCAATCGCATCTATGATGCTCTTGTTCGCCATCAATATCTCGAGGACACCACCATACATGTCCTTCACGATCGGAGCGTTATCTCGCCGCTTGAGTACAATCCCCATACTCTTCAGCTTTGGCGTTCCGTCAGGGTCTTCTTCGTACAGCATGCCCGCATATCGTTTAGCCGAGAGCAGGATGAATGGATCAAACGTCTTCTCATACTCTAGATCATGGGGTGCATCGAGTGTACTCGTGACCATGCCACCAGATTCCTTCCCCAGAGCTATGGAGACAGCACGTGCTTCGCGTCCAATGACTTTCTCCATTGTATCAGCGTTCCGGAGATTAAACTTCAGGAATAGTGAATCAGTATCGCCATAGACGCATTCGGCTCGCACCAGATAGGTTGTTCCGTCGACAGTACGAGTGACCTCGTTGTACTCTCGCTCGATCATCTCGCGAGAACCCTCCAGTAGAGCTCTCCCCTGTGCGGTGATAGACGCCGCAATATCAGGCTCATAGAACGCACTTGTCTTGGCACCCGTCTGACCATATACTGAGTTGGCTGTGATTTTGTAGCCGAGCTGCCGCTTATCAAATACGTTCTTCATGAAGTCGTCATACGTATCAACGACCGAATCAACGTCCGCTTTGGGGATCATCAACGGCTCACTGCCTGGGGGCATAAGCTTATAGTCATCACCGATGTCCTTTACGAGACCAGCTTCCAGTACAGTACCATCTGTCTTTGTGATTGTCTTATACTTTGCCTTTGTTCGTGTAGCCTTCCGTGCCGCCAGCAGTTCCTTCAGAACCGATGGCAACACACTCTTGTGTCCATCAGGAAACTGGATCCAGCAGCATGTCCGCTTACCAGTCTTGCACCGTGACTCCTTCCTAGACCCATTGACACGCCGCCATTCATAGGTGTCGAACGTGATCTCGCGATACTCATGTTCGGGAAGTTCCTGGAAATCATCGGGAACTGTTGAGCTAACAAGATTCCCCGACATGTCATACTGCTTTGTCCATACCTTTGCGTCATGCGAGATGTTGTCAGCAATACTGCATGATGGGTACAAAGAGCTGAAATCCACGACTGCAACTGGTTCATTCTGGTAAAGCTGGCATGTTGGGTCGAGAACAGTGGCACCTTCATACGCCTCGTTACCAGCCCGCTTATCAAGATCGGGCATGATAATATTCCATTCACGGCACCGCTTTGCCAAGTAACTCTGCAGCTTTATCCCTTGTCCGCGTGTCACTAGGAAGGACATCGGGACGCTGCAAATGTTGGCCATCTCAGTGTAGCCTGTGAGGACATCCGTCTTTGCAAGGAGATGGTGAACAAGTGTGGTATCCGCTACACAATACTTTGCTACTGTTGCCAGGTCATCGGGTTTCCCTGTCTGGGTCAATCGGAAGATGTCCTGTGGACCAATGTCGTCTTTCGCAAGACGCCACCTGATCTTGTATCCCTTAGCAGAGATAATTAGGGCTGCTGAAATCCCACGAGCCTGGACTGTGAACTGCCCCTTCGAGATAGACGTTACTTTGAATTTCCGCCCATCGACCATCGTTTCAGGGGCATACCTGAGCTCCTCGAAAACCACATAGTTACCTATCTCCAGGCCATGTAGGTTCTTGCTCTCTACAGCCAGCAACGTATCGCTATCGGATACCTTCTTCACACCATCCCCGATGAAATGCCCAGCCACATCATCGAGCTTATAAGAATCGAGATTGACCTCCTTCCGGAAGTGGTTGTACAGATCGATGTTTACCCGACCTGCCATAGCTATGTACTCCAGGACATGGACCCCACTTGCGATTCGTAGCGTCTGTTGTGCGATAGAATAGTTTCCACGTGGCTTCGTTGGCGTCCCACAAACATGTTGGTCGAACCGAGACAGCATCAGGAACTCCCGTGCACACCCTAAGACATTGGCCCTTGCGATCATGAACTTGTAGTCAAAACCATACGTATTGTAGCCAATAATCACGCTGGGGTCACGCTCTACTATGAGTCGCGTCCATGCAAGGAGAGCACTCCGTTCATCCGGGACGTTGATGATCTCAGAGCCCTCAACCGGATTCGATTCGCCAACACAGATGCAGGTCTTAACAATGTCTGCAGAACCGGGGATTCTGAATGACGATCCGATGAAAGTTATTGGATCACCTTTAACTTCTGGAAGCACTGCGGGTACGAGTGTGTTAATGGCGTCTGCGATGAGCATGGCCCTCTCCCCGGGCTTAAGCTCAGTATCCTCCAGGATTTGAGGGATCGTACGAGCTTTCTGTATGAGTGTCTTGCGGGGTTCGTTATCATCATCATCATCAGAGCTCTCCTTGACAATCTTTGGCCGTCGCCGCTTCGCTCCTAGCTTCCGCATAGCGGTCTCGAGTTGGTCATAGTGACCATCATCCCATTTAGAAGCGGTGTGGATCTTGCTGATCTCGTCTGTGGTGCCACATAGTGCATCGCTCAGGTTCTGAGCGAGCCAGTCGAACAGCATGGTATTGTCATCAAACTGGTAGTCATCGTACAGCTCTACCAGTTCCGCTGCAGGTTTTTCATAGCCCTTCGTTGCAAGCGGAAAGTCCCCGTGACTACTGTCGGCCTCTATATCAAAACTACATACCACCATCGGAATGGGATCCTCCTTATCAGGCAAAGACACAATATCATCGATGAATACAGTATGTTCCTTGTTACAGCGGGTCCGGGGAAACCGCTGTCGTGTGGGATAAACTCTGGGCAGCTGGATCCAGCCTGATGGCTTAATGTTCCGCCGATGGAACGCCCTCAGTAGAGGAGGTACCGTTGATTCACAGATCCTAAACTCCCAGTCTCCATGCTTGGCATCACCCCACTCGTAGTTATGAAGCGTGGCCGAACGGGCATTTGGATTACTGCGCTTGAAGAACAGATTCTTCAATGCATAGAGGCCTTGCATGCTAGAGAACTCGTACTGCAGGTACTTGTGCTGGTGACTGTTATCAAAACCATAGAGATATCCCGCTTCGACTGTTTCACAGCCAACAATTAGATCGGCTGCGGTGCCGAGCTCTTCCCTCAGCTCCTCATCAAACGCTTCAGCGACCATGGGGGTGAAGTCGCCGTCTCCACAAGGCTTGAGGAAAGCCGTCGGGCGGACATGCTGGATATGAATGGCACAGGTTTCACCTTCTGCGGTCATACCGAATGCAGTCACGATGAACTCTTTGCCAGGACCGATAGCCCCGATCTCATAGTCGATCAATCTAATCTCGAGTGGTTTGCTTGTCATTATGTTTTGTGCATAATGACAGACTGTTGTTCCTATTTCAATTTATCATGGAGGACTTCACGAACTCATCTAGAGTATTATCGTCGACAGCACCGACCTTTGTGCCCAGGACTCCCCTCTTCCGGTCCACCATCATGATAGTTGGGAAAGCATTCACTTTCTTCTGGTACTCGTTGAGATTCATTCCATACTTCGATGGGTTATCATCACTCTCTACCGCAATAGCACACTGGTTCTTGTGGTTTTCGACATAGCTGTTCCAGGCACTCTTGAAGTGCTCACATGCACTGCACCCATTCATATGGTAAACTACCAGGCAGGGTCCTTTGTTTGATACATTGTTCTTCCATCCATTGGTCTGTACAGGGCTACCCCCCCTCCTGGATCGACTGCGACGGGGTCTTCGACGCGGTCGTCGAGTACGCATTCTCTGCCTTCTACTGTCCTTCCGCCTGAAACGGGTGCTTCGCCGTCTACGTCGGTATGTCCGTGGCATTGCTATAAGGGTCTATTTTAATACAGGCCGAGAATCACCGAAAGGGAATATTATAGATCCTTATAGCAATGCAGAACATCGCGGTCTTCGTTTTCGTTGTGCTTATTGTTGCAGCAGCCATACTTGCCTCGGATTCGAGCACTATAGAAGGTTTTGCAGAGACTGACTACTGTGGTAATATTCTAGTGCAGAAAGGCAACAAGATCGTGCTTAAGAACACTGCCAAGGCAGAAATACCCGGTGTGAACCCCATCGTATTCGACAATCTGGAGGACTATGTCGAATATATGCAGTGGATGAGATCGCAGGGGATAAACTGTCCGGTTCTCTATCTTCGCGAGCAGTACGATGCTCAAAACGAATGCAGCTATAAGTTGCAGCCGGATCCTTCCAACCCTAGTTCCTTTGTACCTGCTATAGGGGGGTCACAGCAAGGGCAGGATTCCGGGAAACTTATTGATGCCAACCACACCAAGTCAGTGTTTAACCGAAATGACTACCCTGGGTTCGATCCGCAGAATCAAGACGTCGGAAGGCACACGCCTCTCGATGTCATGGCTGAACCTGACCTTGGTGCCGATGCTATGCAGAGTGGATGGAAAGGTGTTCGCTACTCGAAAGATGCTGTAGTCTCCGGAAAGTACAATAGTGATATTGTTCTAATGCCACCTGCCTAGTTTAGCCAACCACCCGCCTTCTTCCCTGAAATAACAGGAGGATTCCCATTAACAATCTCGTCCGCGATTGCAACATAGTCGAGCTGTGTCTTGTAAACACGCAAGTCACTCTCACGCTGTTTAGCTTCAGTGCTTCCATCGGTTAGCGAACCAAGATCTTTGGAAACACTCGTTGCATTGAGTATTACCCCCGCAGCGATGCTGTGTTTCAGGTACGATCTGTACGCTGCTATAAGCTCTGTGACCTCTGTCTTGTTCTTGGAGAGATCGGCTACATCGCTCATGAGTTCTGTTCCACCATCGAGTGCCTTCGTAGCCGCTTTCAGTTGATCAGAAATAGTGCCATTATTTCCGCTTTCGAGGCCTTCAATAACTGGAACATTCCCTTTTGCGATATGGTTGTACAGTGTTGTCACAATCACTACCGCAATAATGCCCCCAAGAATCATGTGTACAGTCTCCATACTCTCTAGAGTACTGAGAGATATTCTTGGATAGCTTTGGTAACATTTTTTGGCACTTTCCGAGTCTTTCCGCTATCGGTTTGGTAAGTGAGAGCGTCAACGCTTTCTTGTGGCATGTCCATGAGTTCACGAAACTTATGCCCTCGTAGTAGAGCCGCAGCCATGGTAGTGCTGACCCCAGGAACTTGACACAGCATATGCATGGCAATAGTGTCAGGTCTAGCCTTTCCTAGTTTAGTCATAGATTGGGTGTCGTCATAGTGAACAGAGCACCCTGAAGAATAGAGAGGTTTCCCTTGTGTGGTATTCTTTTCTACTTTTGCGAGCAGTGAGAGAAGATAATCCTTCGTTCCAGTGAGACCGGTAGTACACATGACTGAGAATCCCTTGTAAACATTAAGGGACACTATAGAGCTCCTAAGTATCTGTGTCGTGACCCTCCCCCTCGACCGGTATCCATCAATTGAACCTTCAATTACATAGACAATGTGGTGGTTATGAGTGCCACAAGCATCCAGGCGACTTGATTGCTCAGCATAGCGACCATCGTTGATGCTGCTAGCCAAGTCTTGGACCGTCTTTCTCTCAATAATGAGATGCACTATCCCTGTATCGTCCAGAATAAGAGCATCTCCTAGTGTAAGCTGTGTGGACTCTACATTTGCATCCCCCCCCAAAAGCTCTAAGAGCTGTATTTCTCTCGAATCGATGACTAGCTTCATTTCTTGAGTTATGCGAACCCTCCTAAGTTGTTCTGCTCAATGGGTTTACGAACACACCGATATGTATAATTACATGGATGAAATAGCATCATTAGCACATCATGATGGAGATATCAGACCTGGGGATTCTACGGACGAGCTTGTCTTCAATCCGTACAATCCAGTGAACAAGGAACTCGACATGCATGCCGTTGGGGAAATACTTCGGAAGTACGGGGTCACGCTCAAGCCGATGAATGCTGAGCTATACAAAAGAGCATTTGTTCACAAATCATACGTCAAACGCCCGAAACTTGAGAATATTGAGAACGGTATCACCATCGTGGGGCGTCCTTACAACTGTTTGTCACTCAGGTCTCGTTCCAACGAACGACTCGAGTTCCTAGGAGATGGAGTGTTGGAATGCGTGACAAAGTGGTATCTCTATCGACGTTTCCCGAAAGAGGATGAGGGATTCATGACAGAAAAGAAGATCCAGCTCGTGAAGAATGAAGCAATTGGAAAGCTAGCGTACACACTAGGTCTGCACAAGTATTACATTATGTCTAAGCATGCCGAGGAAAAGAAAACACGTACGAATCTGAAGAAGCTTGGTTGCCTATTCGAGTCATTCATCGGAGCTTTGTTCCTGGACGGCAACAAGATGACTTGCGGTAATCTGGACAGATGTGTCTCCGGAACGGCCCCAACGGGCATCGGATTCCAACTAGCACAAACGTTCATTGAGAGTGTGCTCGAAACGCACATTGACTGGGTAGAGCTTGTGCTGAACGATGACAATTATAAGAATATTCTCCAGGTCATGATTCAGAAGGAGTTCAAGGTGACTCCAACATACATCCAGGCGGGGTGCAACGAAGAAACAGGCTTCCGTATGGTAGTAACTCTGTACATTGGAGATGAGTGGACTGAGATTAGGAACGAAGATGCTGTGCCTTTCGAACACTATGGTGGGTATGAGCCAATACACAATGCGATTGCGTCCGGAAGTCGAGTTCTTGTGCGGCTCGGTGAATCATCACACAAGATCAAGAAGAAGGCCGAACAAGAAGCTTGTCGCCAGGCAATTCAGCTGCTAGGCAACTGCGGGTCAAACGGAGCGGAATAATATGCCCCCTATTAGTAGAATGTCTGACCCTAGAACTTCCCGTATGTTGGCTCTGCAGCGGCGACCAAAGCCGACTCCGAGGCCCACAATAACCGTAAGAACAGCTGCCCCTGATACAACACCTTCCACCGTAGGTGGACCAACGCCAACAAATGCAAAAAGCACTCAGAAGGGCAAGAAAAAGACGAAAAAGCCAGCTGTATTGAAGTTCCATTCCAGAGCAGCCTCAGAGGATGCACGGTATCTTTCCACAATGGCATCTTTACCTGCACCGCTCACATTCGAAGGCGAAGCTTATCCTACGATGGAGCACGCATTCCATGCAGCCAAGTTTAACCCAAAGTACATCACAGATATCACCCCAGGGAAGGCGAGTGAACTCCGCAAGAAATTGCAGGCAGGTGGCGATATAGAACTAGCAAAAGATGCTAAGTCTTTTGGGGGAAAAGGAAGCTTTAAGAAACTGAAACTGACCCTTGACCAAGCTGCCTGGAATGAAGACAGAACAGCTATTATGCGTGATGTCGCAGATGCTCGAGCCCTAGTCGACGAACGATTTGCTAACATCCTGAAAGACGCTGTTGCTACATCCACGGAATTGAAGCATTATGAACGTGGAAAAGCTGATCAAGTGTTCTGGGGTGGAGACCGCAATGCATTGGGGAAAATATACGAGGAGGTGGGGCGCGAGCTGGTGGAAGATGGAGAAGCTATGCAAACACCGATCGCTGCTCCTCCAGAAGTAGATGAACCCGTTGATGCATTGCCACCACCTCCACTCAACTTCTCTGCGTTTCGCACTAAAGTGTCCGCAGCCCATACTGTGAGAGCATCCAAGAAAGCACCCTTAGAAAGCTCACATGCGGCACCTAAAGCAGAGCCCAATCCTGTACGGATGGCCCATAAAGCACCGAAAGGAACTGTGTCCCATATCTCTCCAACTGCTACTGATGCTATCTCCTATGATGAAGCAATGAGAATTGTGATAGGAGATAAAAAAATACGTGATCGCCTACCAGAGAGAGAGCTTCCACAGATGCGGGCACCAGCCTACTATTTGAATAACCGCCAGGCTTTCGTCTCATTCATCACGACACTATTGGCACCTTACCGCCAGCAACTTGAAGAAGAAGCCAAAAATGTATCGTGTGCTAAGAAAGGTGATGGAGATTTTGGACTCATGACGCATCAAGCTATTGTCAGGGACTATATGAATTTGTTTTCACCATACAGAGGGTTACTTGTGTATCATGGACTTGGTGCTGGTAAAACATGCACGTCTATTGCTATCGCTGAAGGGATGAAAGAGCAGAAGGTTGTGACAATCATGACACCGGCGTCACTACGGGTGAACTATGTCGAAGAGCTCAAAAACTGTGGTGACAAGCTATTCCGAAAGAATCAGCATTGGGAGTTTATCGCCTGTGCAAAGGGATCTGACCTTTGCAGTGCACTTAGTACTGCTTTATCGCTATCCCCCGCTACTATCACGAAAGCTGGTGGTGCATGGCTTACTGACCCTGCTAAGCCGCCAAATATCAATACGCTCACCCCCGAGCAGGTGAATAGCCTTGATGCCCAGATCACGAACATGATCCAGTCAAAGTACCGGTTCATCAACTACAATGGTATTAACCGTCGCCACTATGACGAGATGACCGAAAACGGGACCCGCAATCCTTTTGATGGCCAAGTGGTTATTGTTGATGAAGTGCACAATCTTGTAAGTAGGATCGTTAACAAGCTTGGAGACTCTGAATCGTTAGCTGTACGAATATACGAAGATCTAGTGAGGGCGAAGGACTGCAGACTTGTGTTTCTCTCGGGAACGCCTATTGTAAATTACCCGAATGAGATGGGGGTACTCTTCAACATGTTGCGGGGCATAATGAATGTCTACGAACTACCCATAACGCCTACTGGCCGAGGAAAACTCGGTCTTGCAGAGATGCAGAAGATGCTCAATAAACTTGATACGATCGATGTTCTCGACTACCGCCCTGCCACCCGCACATTGGTAATCCAGAGGAATCCATATGGATTTGTCACCGTGGAGAGACGAAGGCAGAAAATCGGCGTTACTCGAAGCACGAAAGGTAGCTTGACTGATGCTGACGTTCTGAAACAAGTGCAGAGGGAATTGAGAAAGAACGGGATACAGGCGGATTGGAAAGTTGGGGTCGATGCTTACGTTTCAGAATACAAGGCCCTCCCTGATACCATGGAAGCATTCTCTGCATTTTTCGTAGATCCTGCAACTGGGGCAACCCGCAACCACTCTATGCTGAAACGGCGGATCGTGGGGCTGACATCGTACTTCAGAAGCCCGAGCGAAGCACTCATGCCCCGCTATAATCCCGAAAAGGACTACAAAGTACACAAGATTCCCATGAGTGATTACCAGTTTGGGCTGTACGAAGACGAACGAGCCATCGAGAGAAAGCAAGAAGGACGTTCCAGGATTCCAAAAAAAGGGGATGTCTACAAAGAAGCAACATCAAGTTATCGCATCTTCTCCCGGGCCTTCTGCAACTTCGTATTCCCAGCCCAAATCACCCGCCCCAAGCCTTCGGATCAGGACATTGGTACCAGTCTAGAGGATGTCACACCACCGCTCGAGGAAGACATCGCTACCGCAAGTGCACTTGCCGTACGGAAAACTGCAAGTAGCGCACCCACG